>Ga0208388_1000016_pt1 | contig 56574 bp, 54 predicted proteins | sample CryBogCBH18Jul07_FD_185511 | JGI IMG/M metagenome (GOLD analysis project Ga0208388, IMG submission 185511) | Freshwater microbial communities from Crystal Bog, Wisconsin, USA - CBH18Jul07 (SPAdes) (version 2) | ecosystem: Environmental > Aquatic > Freshwater > Lake | place: Crystal Bog...
AACCTGATACGGGCAGACCTGAGAGGGGCAGACCTGAGCGATGCAAACCTGATACGGGCAGACCTGAGCGGGGCAAACCTGATACGGGCAGACCTGAGCGGGGCAGACCTGAGCGATGCAAACCTGATACGGGCAAACCTGAGCGGGGCATACCTGAGCGGGGCAAACCTGATACGGGCAGACCTGAGAGGGGCTATTGGAAACAAAGTACAAATAAAATCTTTTCAATTGGAAAGATATGATGTTGTTTTTACATCCGATATTTTAGCAATCAGTTGCCAGCAACATCCTGTCGAAAAATGGAAAAAATTTACGGATAAAGAAATATCTGAGATGGATAAAGACGCATTGTCATGGTGGAAAAAATGGAAAGATTTTATCTTTCAGGCTATTGAATTGAGCAAGGGGAATGATGAAAACAATTAAAAACATACAAGGCTTTGTTATCTACACGTCTGAAATCGAGCATGATGATATTAAATCACTGCTGGCAGAAGCAGTAAAAAACAATGAAAACCTGAAATGGGCAAACCTGAGCGGGGCAAACCTGAGCGGGGCAAACCTGAGCGGGGCAAACCTGATACGGGCAGACCTGAGCGGGGCAGACCTGAGCGGGGCAGACCTGAGCGATGCAAACCTGAGATGGGTAGACCTGAGCGGGGCAAACCTGATACGGGCAGACCTGAGAGGGGCAGACCTGAGACGGGCAGACCTGAGCGGGGCAGACCTGAGATGGGTAGACCTGAGATGGGTAATTGGAAACTTGAAAAAAATAAAATCTTTCCAATTGGAAAGATATGATGTTGTTTTTACATCCGATATTTTAGCAATCAGTTGCCAGCAACATCCTATCGAAAAATGGAAAAAATTTACGGATAAAGAAATATCTGAGATGGATAAAGACGCATTGTCATGGTGGAAAAAATGGAAAGATTTTATCTTTCAGGCTATTGAATTGAGCAAGGGGAATGATGGATATTAAACAACGCCTGCAACATCCGTGGACAATCCATTTTCCGACATTGCAAATGGACACGCCAGAAAGCCGGAACGTCATTTTTGAAATAACCAAGTTGCAGGCCGACGCGCTCAAAGAAATTGAGCGGCTGGAATCGGTAAACAGTGACTTGTTTGACGTATCAGCAAAAGCGATAAACTTAATGGAAAAACCCGAAACTAATCCAGAACCCCTTGCCCGTGACATGACATTGCGCGATCACTTTTCGGGGTTGGCTATGCAGTCGTATATGCGTAGTTATGAAAATACAAAAACTAACATTTGTTTAGCATATTGGTCATATAAAATGGCAGATGCCATGCTGGATGAGCGTAATGGCAAGAAGCCTTAAAGAACAGAAACAAGCCAAACTTGATCAAGGCTTCCACATCCTAGAGCCGCCAAGGAACTGCCAAAACTGCAAGCATCTTAGCCTTGAGCATCGCATCGAATACCGCTGCAAACTGGGCGGTTTTCTTATCCGCCACCCGTGCGAATGCAGCTGCAAGGACTACATGCCATGCTAGCAGAAAAGTGTAAAAACCACAGGAGTTAATAATGGATAACCTAATCAAGAAATGGCTTCGGTCACAAAATAAAGCTCAAATTGCTGTAAATCACGAGGAAAAAAGGAAATTTTTGGCAAAAGAATATGCAAAATTTCCTGATAAAGTCAGGCCTGCAAGAATGGAAGACTTTAAGCCGGATAATATTGTTTGGTATTGCAACTCAAGCATTGACTCAAATTTTTTTGACATTTATTGGTTAATGATATTAGTCATTAAAGATAACGGAACATTTTATGATTCATGCGGATGTAAATATCATTATGACATTTATATTGATAAATTCTTTGTTGAGGACAAATAAAAGATTACATGGAAAATTATTAGTTTTGGGGGAATCCCTAGCCGCCTATAAGTTTTGGCGACCCACGGCTAGGGATTTTATATGAAGCCAACACCGAACGGCTTGGCAATTTGAAACGCCATTATATCATCCATTAGCCACAATCCCCGCCAACTCAGCCGCCCTATTGCCCACTTGGTCGGCCCATTTGCTGGCTAGCATGGATGCAGCCGCCTGTGTCCATTCTTGCCGTGTCAAGTGGCGGATAGTGTCAGTAAATTTCATAAACCCATCTATGCCAAGGTTGTATGCCATGTCAATCACCGCCGCTTTACGGTTGTCCGAAAGCACTGTAAAACAACCAAGCTGGACATTAAGCTCATGGATGGTCTTGTCTATCATTTCCTGCAACAAAACCCCGCCCTCCGTTTCCGTGATGCCCGACTTGCAGTAATGTGCCAGTTCAGAAGGTTCAAGCCGCAAAGGGTTAGCGTCCAAGTTGTAGCCATAGCCGATAGTCCTATGCCCCGCCGTGCAGCGGTACAGGGTTTGCCTAAAGCCTTCGTGTTTTTTTAACAGTTCGTATGCGTTCATTTATCGGCCTAAAAATTTATTGCTTGCTTGCATGTGTTTTTTTGCCGATCAAATGATAAAAGGGCATTGCTTTTCTGAGTTGGTACGGCAAAATCATGATAAACGGCAAGCGGGTCAGTTGTGCTGCCTTGCAGTTCAAAGAACATAAACAAATCATTTCCACAATCAAATGCGTCAGCCAAATAATTTTGCACCAAGTTACCCATGCGCTGGTCATTATTTGCCAGTTCTGGTATGGCTTGGTTTGTTAGTGCGCTAACATCCGGGCCGCCTTCGTAACTTATATTCTTAAGATGGGCATAGTTGGCAAGGCTTTGGTAAGTTATTCCGGTATATAGTGGGTAGACCCCGCTATAAGCCGGTGTACCTGAAAAACCAGGCACCACGTTGTTTGCCCCTCCCAGTATTGACGTAAAAAAACTGTTCACATCTGTGTGGCTTGAGGTTATGCCAAAATAAGGGGCGCTGGCTATGGCGTAAAGGTAATTTTTCGGTGCGCCAAATACCTTATACAGGTACTCTAAACTATCTTCAGCATAGAACGGTGACTGGTATCTATTGGCATAGACAGGTCTGATGGTGGTGTTGATGGCGGATGGACCATAAACACCTGCAAACAGTTGGCTAATGCGTAAAGTCTGGTGCGCTATACGGCGCATAGCCCAATACATCGGGTCATTGATACTGTCGTAGTTTAAAGTCTTATCAGCACCAGAATTTACTTCAGAGCTGGCCGAACTGTAGTTTGCGGCTGCCTGGGTAAAACGAGTGTTCCAAAGCTCATTACTATATTCAACATAAACATGAATATTTGAATTAAGATTATTCTTCAATAAAGTAGCCAACTGGGTCACATAGTTACTGCTGGTTGGGTCGGTCAAGTCCACGCCTTCAGGGATATTGATCCAAATGTCTTTATTGGTCTGGTTAGCCAGTTGGATAATATATTCCCAAGATACACCCGACAAAATAGCCTTGCTGCCTACCCCGTTTACTGTGTTGAGTTTTTGTGACGGCATGTATTGTGGGGTTCTTTCCGACCAACTACTAACAACACTGCCATTAGTGTCCAGCATGGCCATAAAACGGATAGTGCTGAAAGACTGTAGTGCAGTTAAAAACTGGGTAGTAAACACTTGTGTAGTGCCAAGTGCATAGCCAGGACGCAACAATTGGATATTAGTTAAACCAGTGTTTGTAGCACTTGTTGCAGTCCGTTTTGTGCCGGTAAATTCAATGTCAATCTGCACACACGTGGTATCGACATTAAGTTGAGCCGTTGTCGTGTTTGTTATCGAATTATAAATTTTGTTGGTGAACTTATTGCACCCTTGTGAACCTAATGTCGCTTGCCCATTAAAGCTTAGCGTGTACGTTCCAAAAAAGCTGGGGTTGGTTTGGCTAAGCGGACGGTTTAACGGGTCTGTACCAAAGCTGGCAAAGAACACGCCGAAATCCTGCATGGGCCAGCCTTTGCTATCCACTGGCGCAGGGTTTGTCAGCGGGTTTGCCGGGTTTGTTAAATTGGCGAAACCACGGGCTTGCTTCATTGTATCCACAAACGTGTAGTCGCAACACCAATCACACGCACCCTGAATATTTATGCCTAATTTTGTTTCTGCAAAAGAAACATTAAAAAATAAACATACAATTAAAGTTGCTATTGTTCTCATTTTGTTAATCCTGTTGTGTCAACGCCCTTGGCCTTATCATAACTACGCGCCAACCCTAACCCCAACATGCCGCCAATCAGTGTTTGCAGCAAGCTGGTATCAACCAACGGGAACGGGGCGGGTATGCCAAAAGCACCCAATATACCGTTCATGATAGGCGACAAAAGCACTTGGTAGCCAATCCCCAATCCTGACACCCAACCGATAAACGGCCTCCATCCGGCCACAAACCAGTGCGGGTTAGCCGCTTCAGTGTTGTCAACGTCAATTTGCCTTAAAGTAACGGCATACTCGTTCTGCATTTCAGTCAAGGCCAGCGTCATTTTGGCTTTCATTTCTTCATCCGCGTCCGGTGCAACCTTGTCCAAAATCTTAGTAACAAGGTTTGCGCCAGCGGCGATTGCATCATCTATTCCAAACATAATAATCTCCAAAATTGTTTAAGAAACTTGTTTAATTGTCATATAACTTGAGCTTTTTCCATAGCCCGATATTGTATTTGTATTACCATTTTTTAAAATATTTAGAGCCGCTCCAGTATTTTGATAAACATACAGCTCATATAAATTCTGCCCTGAGTTAAACAGATTATTTAAAAGCGTTTGAACCGTCGTTTTTGTTGCAGACAACGTGTTTACTGGCCCATCAGCAATAGAGCTTCCCGTGTTTCCATTCAAAATAAATAAAATTTCAGTTTGGTTTAATGGCGCTCCCGCACTTGAAACATCCCACATGACGCTTGCACCAATTTGGAATTGATGTAATGTCGAATTGGGTATCCTTAATACCGTTGGCTGATAGACAACTGCAAAATAACCCGTTATTGTCAAATTGGCTAAATTTGATGGTATAATAGACATCACAAAAACATTTGACGAACCGCCATTGGCGGTTGTTACTGAATAATAAGTTCCCTTAAATTGCGGCGGTGAACTATTATCATAAATGTCAAAATATACAGTTCCTAATTTAAAATTTGAATTATAAGGCGTGTCTATATAAGAGCCATATAACGGATATAATAAATCAGTTGTAAATGTGGCGGTTGTTGTAGAGCTGGCAGGTATTGTTGCGTAGCCAGCGACAATGCAACAAATGGTGGATACTACTGAAGCCGGCCATGTTCCATTTGCTGGGTTTGACGCGCTGAAATTGGTATTTGGAACTGTAAATGTTGTCGGGCTAGTTACCGTGGCGGAACTTGCGGGAATCGCCACCGGATAAAAATAATTAGCATTGGTATAACCGCTGTCTGTAATTCCGTATATTTTTACATACTGACCCGTGACTAAACCATGATAATCAGTAGTGGTAAAAGTTATTGTTAATGCAGTTGATTTAACACTTTTGATTGAAATAAAATCAGTAAATTTTGATATATACGTTCCAGACGTGCCATCAGTGCTGCCATCCCATGAAACCGCCGTAGCTTTGCCACTAGGGATTGATTGTGTTGTTTTCGATAGCGTTAAAGTGCAAGCCTGCACTAAGCCGCCAGAGGGGTTATAGTTGTTTGAGCCAACCGTCGTGTAATCAGCGATAACCCGGGATTGAAGCCCATTGTTTGAAATTTGTCCTGATTTCCTAGGCCCAAGCAAAAAATCACCTATGGTATTGCCATAAGCAATTGGGCCAAACTGGACAAAATAATTTATCAGAACACAATCAAGCCCGTTTACCCTATTATTTTGCGCACCGTTCGCCGCCCGTGAAACAGCATCAGTCGACGCGATATAATTAAGCACCGTCTCATAATGGCTACCAAACTCTATCCCAATATCCACATAACTATCATCCTGAGAAACGCATTTCACATTAGTAAACGTGCTGCTGCCACAAGACCCCAAATAAATTCCGCTTGTGCCTTGTGCGGCAAATTTGAATTTGTTTGATATTGTCCTGTCAACATAACAATAATTTCCGGTTGTTATTACAAGATTATCATTCCTTGACGCGCCATTTATGTTGGTTAATTGGTGGCCTGGCTGCGTTACAGGATAATCAATAACCACGCAAGAATTTGTCAGGGATGAATTTATATTGTTTATGGTCAACGCTTCAGACCAATCGGCAAACTGAGAGCCTACACGCTGCAAATCCCAGTTATACGGGATATAAATATCCCCAATTATTTTATAATCGGTTTTTGGGTCACCAAAAGCAGAAGACAAGTTATTAGAATGGTCATTGCACACATAATAGGTGTTTCCGTCGCCCACCGCTAAAGTTGTCAACAAATTGCTGCCGGGGGCTTGGGGCAATGTAACCCCATATTTGGCGTTATAGTTCGTGTAAACAACACCGCCCGTATTGTAATACCACCCGGCTGGTTGCCCCACTATCGCACCGGCAGGCAAATAAATCCAAGGACATGGCCCGCCTTGGTTAGTGGTGGTTACGTTATTCGCACCGGAAACCCCATTGGTGTAATTGATGGATGAATTTGGCGGCGTTATAGTCAATACCCCCGCCGCCGACACACTAACATGCATGATGTTAGCGTCTGCAAGCCCCGCCGCCAATTGATAGGTAAGTGTATATGCATCAACCACCGTTATTGTGGTTGACTGGGTATTCATCCATGCCGCACCCATTCCGGCGATAACAGCATTTGCATAACTGCCGCCAACCGTTGTATTTAGATAGTGACCATTGCTTGAATATTTGACCGTCACTAACCCGGTCGAGTTGTTGTATTCAATAGCAACAATACGGCTAAATTCCGTAGAGCCACAATAAACTCCAGTGTCACATTGGTTAGTTACAACATCATCAACTGAAATTACAGTGCATTGGTTGTCAACATACACCGCATAGGTCGATGAAAATTGCTGGGTCATATAGTTTGGGTTTCCCAAACCATTGCCATTGATATGTTTAATGCGCCCTATCGGCACATTTTTTACATGGAGCAACTCGACAAAATAACAATAAGCCTGGTCGCGTCTGTAACTCTCGTTAAGAATGTCATTATCGACCGCAAAATTGATATTTTCGACAAACAACGTAGTGTTAGCCCCCGAACCATGCCCCGCGCTCACCATTGTTGACACCAATGGCGCGTTCACGCCCGTTCCGGCAAGCAAGAACATTGCATTGAATATTGTCGAGGCCGTATAAGCAACGTTAGAACCATGCACACCAACCAGCGTTCCCGTTGGAATTGTCGGCTCAAATGTGCTGTCACCCGTGGAATTGTCCGCCACAAAACAGAGGTTGCTTCCACTAGAAGATTTTAAAACCGTTCCCGTGGTTGTTGAAGTCATTTGGCAATAATAAAGACCAGCTACGCCACCCGCCACAGCCCCCGATGGCAGTTTTAACCAGCAATTGGCATAAACGCCCGGTAACGGCGTGTTCAGCGTTATAGTGCCATTGGTCGCAACCGTGCCATTGCCCGCAACCGTGCCATTTGGCGCAAGGAAAGCCGCCACGCCGCCCGTATTCTGATAAACGAATTTATAGCGATCAGGAATGTAATAGATTGTGTCACCAACCGCCAACGAACTGAACGCTGGCAGTATGTAACCAATAAACTGATATGGGCCAGTAACGCCATTAGTAACGCTGGTTTTGAACAACGGCAGCGACGCGCCCCAAATGCTGGCCTTGGCGGTTGCCACGTCAGCCAGATAAGCCGCTTGATACGCCGCATAAGCCGAACTGCCCGAAGATTGTGAAAACGCATTTGTGAACGGCAGCACCAAAATATTCTGGTAAAACAAATAACCGTTAGTTAACACATTGGTTATATTGTTCAATTTGCCAAAAATCGGCAAATCCGTAGGGTAAGACAACGTGCCTGTTACAGTGCTTCCCGACACACTGCTGCTGATTATCTGCCCACCCTGTGGCCCACGCGTACCTTGTGCCGCAACGCTAGAGTAAGTGTTTTCCAGCCAAAACCCATAGTTTGTTCCGGCGTAATGCGTCCAATAATAATTTGAAAACCCGGTTGTGTATGGGTAAGGCAACATCCCCGGCTGCATCCACACATTGCGGATGGTCATCACATTGTCATTGTTCGCCGAAGTCAGGCGTATTCCGTGTGTGCCAATCGCCCTTAAAACCGAGCTACAACCATTGCCAAAAATGGTGAACCCTTTCATCACAGGGATATTTAGCGGGTCTTGCCCGTTTTGCGGTAATGCGCTGTTTTGTGAGTAAAAATAAGAGTCCAGTGGCGTGTTGCAAAACCAAAAAACGCCGTCAGGCACAAACAGCGAAACGCCGTTGTTTGAACAATACGCCAACGCAATAGCCAAACAAACCGTGTTCGCCAACGCCATCGACAATATCTGCTGGGTTGTCATATTGTAAGCACCGGAACTGGTGCTGTTAGACACGCCATTACCTGTGTAATTTTGTAGCGGCAAAGACACTGCACCAAAATCTGTTTGCAGGTTTTTGTAAGACACCCCTCCGCCGCCACCGCTATTGAACGCCGCCCAATCCGTAGCAGACAAATAACCGTCTTCTGTAATGGACGCTTTCTGCAACGAAAAAGCACCCGTTGACGGGTTGTAATTTAGTGGCGCATTCGCCGATAAATCAGAAAATTTTATGCCATCAACCCCCGGCGGCCCTTGCTCGCCAACTGTCAATGCAATAGTGTTGGTTTCGTTCACCACCACCACTGGCTGAACCACTTCAATAACCGCATTGATTGCATTAACGCCAACCGTCACCGGAAAGGGAGGCTGCTCCGTGACCGCAACAATTATAGTTTCTTGTGGCGAAACAACATTAGGCATGGGTCACGCCGTCATTGACAGGCACACTTCCTTGAATGACCCGTGTCACTAGACCGCTTGAATACGTCAACAACAAATCATAAATGTAAGTGCCTGCCGTCAACGCGCCAGTAATGGTTGGAGTCAAGACAAGGTTCATGCCGCCGCTGGCTGGAGCGGGGAATGTTATATGCCCGTTTGCCATGCTCAATTCAAGAACAGAACTGCCCGTATAAGACGATCGTAGCATCATGTCAGCAGCCGTGACGCTTGTCAGGTCAATAGGCGTACCACCTGAAAAATCACTGTACAGAGTGATTGGCACATTGTAGCTGGCGTATTTCTCAATCGGCGGCAAATTTACGGTTGCGGCTGCCATATTTTTTCCTGCTTACGATTTAATATAAACGACCATAAAAAAATAAATAAATCAGTTCCCCGTCCATTTCTTGACGACAAAATTGCTTATCACCAGATTGGCTGTTGTCATGACACCTGCGGCAATGAAACGGACAAACGGTTGTAGTGATGTGGTGTTTGCGGGTACAACGTACAGCGGCGTTTCAAACAGGAAATCTATCGGGTTTGGGAAATCGCCGTTGTTTGGCGTGTTGATGCTGGCGCTTATGGCTGGCAGGGATATGCTTTGTGCTATGCCGTTGACCGTGCAGAAAATGGCAACCACAACGGCTTGAAGGTTGGCAACCGCCGCCGCGTCAAGCTGGTGTATTTTTACCTGAAAATAAATCTTGTCTCCTGCCGTAACACTGCCGGACAATTGGGCGGACAAGCCCACCCAGTCAAGTGTTGCCGCTGCGGTGAACGCTATGTTTTGCCCAATGCCCGAACCGTTGTTGGCTATGCCATTGACTGCGCCCACAACGGTTGCGGTGTTGCCGCCCGTTAAAGTGACACCGCCCACCGCCGCACCTGTCGCCCCGGACAATGTGCCGCCCGATGTGACCAGGAATTGTGGGTTGGGCGATATGTCCGCCCCCAATCGTGTGTCCTTGCCTATGATGTTGGCAAATAGGTTGGTGGCGGTGGTTTTCCCCATGACATAAGCGCCCAATTTGACGGGATGGATTCCATCTGAAGAATAGGTGCTGACATAATCGAGATAAGAGCTTGTCTGGTCGGTTAATGACGGGTTGGTGTTGTTAAAAATGATAGTGTTTTGGTTCGCAAGATACGCCAACCATTGGTTAAACTGCTCGCCTAACACCCTCATAGCCATATTGTATGAACCGGCGGTGTGCGCAAACGGGGGCAAGCTTCCGACAACCGGTATTGAACCCGCCGCAATAATCATGTTTATCAAAACCGTCACGTTGGTTTTCATGGTAGCCAACAAAGCGGCTACGCCTGCGGGCGTGAAGGTCGCCAAACTTAAAACATCGTTGCCGCCCGTATCGAGCATGACGAAATCAGGGACAAGCCCATAGTCGTTGTTGGCGGGGTTTAGCGCGTCCGCCACAAATGTTGTATGCATGGCGGATGTCGAACCCGCCACGCTGTAGTTTCCAAGGTAACGCATCACTTTTGAGCCACGCGCCGCCGATGCAATCGCCTCGCCCACACACCAGAAATTCAGGTCGTTGACCTGCTGCATGGCGTTCATAGTAATAAACACGTTAGCGCTTACAGAAGTTGGCGTTGTCACGGTGGCCGGTTTGGCTAGGGTAAATGCTATGGTGTCATTATCTACCGTGGTTTTTGTTATGCCTGTGACCACGAAACAGCCGTTAAATTCGGATTGGCTTGCACCGGCCATGTAAATGCGCTGGCCTATTGACACATTGGGAACGCTGGTGGTTTGGCCTGAAATGCTGAACGAAAAGGTTGCCAATTTTGAACCCACAATCGGAACGCTGTATGTGCCTGTATATGTGCCGCTAAACCCGTAGCTGGTGCTGCCGTGCGCCCCCATCGACGCGCCCACGACGGCATAGCCGGGCAGGTAGTTGAAGTAATACTTGCCGCTGGTGTCCTTGAAATATTTGCCGTAATAGTTATATATTTCACCGGCAATAGTGACGTTTGAATTGAGTGAAATATTGCCTAATGCCGCATCGGCAAAAGCCAAATCGAGCGAGGCATAATTTTTTTGTGCTATTTTGTCAAAATAGGAAAAATTATCATCAAGATGTGACGTACTGGCAGTATTGCAAGATGCAAACTTGAACGGAACAGTCATTTTTCACCTTCCATGCGTTTTGCATTTATCCTATAATTAAGGAAGGTGCAGCTTGAGCTGACAATCGTGCAGACCAACGCTATTAGCTGCCCGTTGGTGGTCAAAAAATGTTCGGTGTGGTCAATTAGCACCATCCACCCAGAAATGATTGCCGTGGATGCCCACCCAAAAAAGCTGTCATGGTTCATAAGTCCACCCCTGAGAAACGCAAGAGTGTGGAAACCCAAAAACAGGACATAAAAGCCCATAAAAACAATCTTTTCATAATGTCTCCCGACAATAAAAACTACATAATGATTTTACATCAATTCACAAAAAAACCAACTATTTACCGCAAAGCATATTAAAATCAAACATCCATAAATCACCAAGGAAAAGATTGAAGCCAACCTGGACAGAAGCAACCCGGAATCCGATTATCACGTAACATACAGCGCGGCGGATGTCATGGGGCTACTGGAAGAGCCGTACCAAATGCCCAGCGAACATATCAGGGCATGGCACAACGCCACAGTAGGCGATTAACCGCCCACAAAGTTACGCAGCTCGTTTGGCGTGGATTTTAACAGCCTTTGGTGCGCCGTCATCTTCATTTGCTTAACCCGCCGGACAATTTGCGAATGGCTAATCCTGATAGGCGTTTCAGGGTTCTTTTCGTTCCAGTCTTTCAGCAAATCCTTGGCTTCCTGCACTTTTTCAGGCTTTTTCTCGTTCATGCCAGCCGCCCATAGCGAGGCAATGTCGCCCTCCACCGCTTTAGTAAGCTGCACCGCTTGATTCTTGTACCTGTCCTCACGGCGTTTTTCCGCCACATCGGTGGGCTGGAATCCCAAGAACTTGGACAACGCATCAATGCCATTGGTATCCGCCACCTTGCGCCCCCGTGCGTCGCTGTATTGCCCCGTGTTCAGCATATCCCACCCTTGCCAAGCGTCTGCAAACGCCTTGGGCATACCCGCCTTAAGCATGGCGGCGGCTTTGTGTGCCGCGTCTTTGCGGGTTTGTGCCGCGCCCCATGCGTCAATGCCTTTTTCCAGCAAGCCGCCCACCGGACCCGCCAGCTCCATCACCTGCCTTGTCTTGTCAGTTTCGGAACGCTTCAGCAATCCGGTGGCGGGGAACACATTACCCACGCCCAACTTTTGCGACACATCAAACGGCAATCCAGAGGATACGCCATGCAAGGCCGCATCGGCTATTGTCTTTCCGAACATGTCTGACAATACATCTTCTTTCCATTCCTTTGCGTTTGTGTTGTAACCCAACGACTGCCCCAATGTGTCTATCACATCGTCCGCATCATCCGCGCCCGGCATACCGCCCAAACCGGACAGCACTAACAGCACACCCAAGGCAATAACCCGCTCTTTTGGCGGCAAACGCACCAAAAACTCAATGTAATTTATCGTGAACGTCTTGAACGTGAACAGCATCGAACCCACCGTACCGCGTGACCAATTGGGGCGAGCCGTCTTGTTGTAGACAAATTGCGTGTCGTTCACCGCTTGCCGCGCAAACCCGAATGCATCTGGCCTATTAGTGGCTTCCGCCAACTGGTAGGCGGCTATGAACGCCACCTTGCGGTTATACGCCTCAGCCAGCGAGAACAGCGAACCCCAAGCCTTAGTCAGCGGCCTCAGCATTTGCGACTGCAACATGCCGCCCGTGCGCCGTGACTCGCTCGCCATCATGTGTGTTTCGTGCGGTGCGGTGATACCTTCTTCGTCCGCCAGCTTCAGTGCCGCGCCCAATTCGCCGCCTATGTCACCTGTTCTTTGCGCCGCCAGCCTCATCGCCTTGGACAGGATAGCACCCACTTGTTTTGTATTTCCGTACTGCAACAAATACGGGCTGGTGGTGGTTAAGGTTTGTGTCAGGTTCACCATCGCAGAAGCCACCGAACCGCCCAAATACCACGCAAACAGCACATTGCGTATGCCCGCGCCCTGATCTGACGGGTTCTGCACATAGTCGTACAAGTCCATCGCCTCATCTATCACATCACCCTTTTCCTTGGGTATGGCAGAAATGGCTTGCACCATATCGCCAAGGTGCATGTTCTTGGCTGACATCTTGGCATTGCTTTGAATGAACGAGGCCAGCACCCGTTGCGCGTCTTGCGAAAACCCCGGCATTTTCTTGCGGTGTATCAGCCGCTTCAAGGCCGAACGGTTGTTGACTGCCATCTTTAAATATTCCTGGAACGCCTTGTCCTGTTCAACGCCCATCATGTTGGCAAACACCTCCATCGTTTCTGGTGTCACGCCACTGAACAGCTTCCAGCTTTTTTGCGACATTGTTCCAGTTGTCACGGTGTAGTTCGGGTCTGTTTCACGGAACGCCCGAGACATCTGGTTCATTTCCGACACTGTTTCAAACATGCCGAAAAACACCCGCTTTTCATCGCCACCGGGCAACGTTTCCTTGACATCCAACGTGTACCTGCCGAACCGCATCAACGGCGCGTAGCCCTGCTTTTGCAGCTTCAGGATGGTTGCCGCCTTTGCCATAAAAGCCGCCGCTTTCTCGACATCCGCCACCTGACTGGCATAGTGGTGTGCGGTATCCATCAAACCCATGTCACGGCTGGCAGGTAACAGCTTCATCACCCGCCCCATGCGGAACATCTCCGACTTTGCCAAGTCATCCATGCTCCGGTTTACCGCCGCAAAAAACTGGTGGTACATCGCCACCTGCATGGGCGTATAACCGGACAGTTCCGCATCCGTCATAGGCCTGTCATTCAGCGTCGTGTCAAAAATGGCCTTACTGACTGCCTTGGCATCCTTCAGCCGCTTCCACGCCCTGCGCTTCACCAGCTCGTTTGCCGTGTCGCCCAGCGTGTCAAGCTTCGGCAACCACAACGGGGCTTCGTCCGCCTGCTCGTTCATGAACCGCGCCGCGTCCTCCTCGTAATCCATCGACTTGTCCACCACCGCCTTGTAATGCTCATCCACCGTCGCCTTGTGCGGCTGAGAGCCCACCGTCCTATGCCATAGGTTGAACACCTTCGGATTGTCCTTGCGGTTTTCAATGAAGCCCGTCGCCGCCTCGGCAAGGTTAGCCATCGAATCAGACAGCTTGCTGTAACGGATGTCGTTGTCCTCAGCAGAAAACGCCCCCGTGTCGCTTTCCGCGTTTAGGTTGGAAAGCTTGCCGTTCGGGGCTAAACGCTGGTTTTCTGGTATGTTGGCGGAATTGCTAAACAAAGGCATCCCCTCATCCAGCACCTTCTGCCGCATTTTGGGCGTGATAATCAAGGCTGGCTGCATCCCATGCCCAATGTCCACACTACCCACCATGCCGCCCATCCTGCGGGCAATCTCCATCGCCGCCTGCATCACCAAAGACGGCTTGCCCTGCGCGTTCATGCCGTTCCCGTCACCGTACATGGCCTGTGTCCAAGCCGGTTGGGTTTTTAAATCATCCCCTTCAATATGGTGCGCCCCCTCTTGGTTCAATGGCGAATTAAGCAGCTTGTCGGCAATTTCATTGCCCAAATAACCGGCAAGTTCATCAGGGCGGACACCGTTTTTTTTAATCACGGTAGACGAACCATTAAACGCCATCAACCTGCCATTCGATTCTTTGTACATGACAGAATCGAAATGCTTGCTCAAATTATACCTGTCTGCCTGTTGCTCACCCGTCGTCCAAGCCACTACCCCCTGCCCGTTGTCAATGGCTTCACTGATTGCCTTCTTCATCAACAGGCTGATATAGGCATTCGTGGCCTTGTTGTTGGCATCGGTAATGAACGGTGCAGGATGGACACCATCACCCCTTTGTTTAATTTCAGCATCCGTCATAGGCGATACAAACCCATTTTTCCGCCCATCCGCCCCGCGCTGGCTTTGCACTTCCTCCAAGAACAACACCCTGCGCCCTTGCCCATCGGTGCGCGTGTTAAGCCTCAGCCAAGCAATCTGTTTGCCTTTGCCCACATCGCCAAAATGGTAGCTGTCATCCTCGTTATACTTCTCAACCGTGGGGATTGTCACCACCAGCTCTTTGTAATCCTTTCCACCGAGCAATGTCAGTTTTTCCATGTTGTATTTTGATGTGTCCCAATGCTTTTCTGAAAGTATACGAAGTTCGTTCTCTTCATCTACTGTCCTATCTTCTTCTGATTTAGCCAACAAATAGTCAAACCTATTCATTTCTTCCTTGCTAAGGTCGCCGAACTTTCTGCCCAGCACCACATCCTCAACCCTAACCCCATTAGCCGCCAAGAAAGCTTCCACATCTCCCCGTGTCACCTTATCCTGCATGTCAAGCCAGTCATTGATGCCGCTCCAGTAAATCTCATCCTTTTTCACATCAAACTTAGCCGCGTTCCCCGCCAGCCACAACTTCACTTGGTTGGCATTGCCGAACACCTTAGCCGGCGCGCTCCCAATCGCCCGCTTCAAAGACGAATAGAACCTTGCCGCCGGTTCGGTTGCCATTGCATTACCCGACTGCCTCCCCGCATTGTCGAACTGCAAACTGTCCGGTGCGCCGCGCAACGCCTTCATCGCCATATTGCGAAGCTCCTGCTCCGTCAGCGCGTTCGCCCACTTCATGAACTTCAGCTTTTCCATGCCCTTTAGCGTGTTGCCAATGGCCCGCACAAACTGCCGGAACAGCTCCATAATCCGCTGCGCCAAGTTCGCTTTCGGGTTTGCCTCCAAGAAATACGCCAACGCCTCTTCCGTCATGTGTTCGTCAGGCGTACCCGCTGCTTTCGCCCGTGCAAACGCCGCCTTAACGGCCGGGTTGTTCTTCTGCATCCCCTCAAAGCGTTTCAGCAACAGCCTGAAATCAGCATTGTTCTTACCCATGTTCAGGGCATGGACACCCACCTCATGCAGCACCAAGCCCAGCAAATGGCTGTCCGTGGCGTGTTTGCTGATGTTGTCCGCCACAAAATAAGTCGTGTCGTCCTTGGGGTTATAGAACGCCACCACATCGCCGTTCTTGCTGTACAGCATGTCCGGTTGCTTTTCCCTAAGCACGATCTGTTCAGCGTCAGGGTATTCTTGGGTTTCCCACGGTTTAGATTCGCCCCGTTCTTTTTCCGTCATATCCATGCGTGATTGCACATTTCTGGCTTCGGTTTCACCCGCTAACCGTTTGTAAAGCCCATTTGTGTCCACATATTTTTTAATTACATTTTTATCGCCTGTTTGTATGCCAAACACATCTTCTGTTTCTTTTAAAAAAATGTTTAAATATTTTTCTAACGATTTATCAATACCAGCTCGTAATGCTTTCTTAATTTCATAACGCTTTCCAAAATGCTTATAACTATCATCATATTTTATTAATTCTTCGGTTAATTTTTTCTCGGCATCTGTTGACGCTTCTAATGCATTTTTGTAGGCAATATCATATTTATCATTTCTATTATGACCGTTGTCATACCATTCATGACCAGCCTTTGCTGCTATTTCTTCCGTTTTAATGAAATTTTCAACAACTGGATTTTTCTTTAAAAATTCTAATGTATCAACTATCCGTGTAGTTTCTTGTAAATTTTTACTTGCATTGTCAAATGCTTTTTTTACCAAAGCCATAATTTCATGCTCTGGTAAATTATTTATGACAGAATCAGCATTACCACCTAAAGCCCATTTTTCATGTTTTTGTACAGCATGTGTCAATTCATGCAGTATTGTACTAAGGGCATCTTTCACATAAGGCGTGATGCCTATCCCATTATCACCAAACCACCCTTGCAATCCGCCAAAATCAAACATCCCACTGCGTTTTACCAAAGGAATGTCCGCCAAATGTGGGTAAGCGGAAAACAGCTTGGGGTGATCGACAACATCACCCAACCGATAAGGAATATCTGGTTGAAAATTCTTAGACTCTTCCAACTGGTCAATAGGCATTTTGAATGACGCGCCCTCATCCCCTATTTCATAACGCCACTGCTTGTCAGCACCATAAAACCAACCCGTCTCATCATGTATGGCATCACGGCTTAAACCTTGCGCCAACAATGCCTTGGCTTTTTCTAACGCTTTTGTGTCCGCGCCAATAGCCGATTCGCCAGCAAAACTCGGCTTAATATGATTTCCGATAAGTTTTACCGCATCAGCGCGGCTGATAACCTTAAACTTGCCCGTGGCCTCCAACCTGCCGAACCAACCCGCACCAAACACCCTGTCCATCGCGCGTGACAAAGCCCCGCGCAAGCTTTCCGTGCCGTGCGGGTTCGCCACTTTTTGAGACTTGCTGAACAGGGGGTTAAAGACATCGCTTTGCCCCCCTTTATTTTCTACCGATTCAGCAGGGCTTCCACTTTCGCTTCCAGTCCGTCCGGCCAGTGTTCCTGCGGAATGAAGTACACTATGTTCATTTCGTTGTCCGGCAGTTCCTTTAGCTCCTCCTCTAGCGAAAACTTCGCCGCTATTGCCGCCATAATTGCTGCGCCTTCCGGTGTTGGGGTCATGGATTCCAAGTTGCTCATATCGATCACCTATTTTGTTAGGGGCCACCTTTAGATGGCTGATTAAGTCATTGATGTTTTTAAGGATACCGTTTGCCTGTTGCACATCGCCCAATTGATCGGTTTTGCGCCACCAGGCTTCGTCAGTGTAGAGGATGTGGTTTTCGTTGGCAACGAGCGTTTTCAGCAAATCATATGTTTTTTGGTAGCCTTCAGCGTTCCATTTGTCGCCCGTGGAAAAATCTTCCGTTCCTTTGTAGCCGGTGGTGTTGTAGTAAGGGGGGTCTACCAACGATAGCACGTGCTTGCCCTTAATGCCTTTGCTGGCGACTGTGTCGTAACTGCTTGCGGCTGGCAGGTATTCATAACTTCCGCCACGCTTTTTGAATACTTGCGCCTGTTTGTGCGCTGCGGCCATTTCGGTGATGGTTTTGGCCAAAAACTTATCGGCAACCGTGCCGTCTGGCAGCACCATGTTTGAGGGTTCGTGTATTTTTAAGCCCCGGTTGTTGATGGCGAGGTCGCCCAGTGCCGATAGTAAAACTTTGCCTTCTTCGGATAACTTGTGCGCGCCTGATGTCCGTGCTCTAATTCTAGCAGCATCATTTTTAATCTTACCCATACCCGCCAGCACGTCAACGATATCCGCCAATGCGGATGGCGACACGATGGGTTTTGACTTTTGCACATCAACACCATCTTCCTTAACCGTGACCTTGTTGAGCCTGAACTCTTCCAGCAGTTTACGGTACACGTCCAATGCGCCGGTGCGCTTCAAATCCTCATAAAACTTGTCTCCCCTTTCATGCATCCATTCGATGCGCTTGATGCGCAGCGGGTTAATATCGCCTATGCGGATGGTTTTCACGTTGGGCAGCACTGCGTTCGCCAATGACGTACTCCACATGCCGCCGCCACCAAACCAATCATCAATATGGGTAATGTCCAGCCTATGGGCAAGTGCATTCAGTGCATTGACAGCCATGCTTAACATGGTGCGTTTGTTGCCTTTGAATGTTGGAATTCCCATAGCAATGTCCGAATCCTTATCAAATGCATTTTTCGCTGCAAGTTTGCTACTGTCAATTGCGTCCACGTTGTGAGTGGCATCCGTGTTTATCTTGCCAACATCATTAATATAATTTTTTGCCGAACCATAAATGACAATGACTTCATTCCGCTTTTTGTAAATCCTTGAATAATCTAACAATGACTGGCTTGGAACAAACGTCTTTTCTATAACTTCGCCTTTCGACTTTGCCGCCCAAGCATCGGCTTGTTCTTTGCTTTTTGTCCATAACTGCAATCGACCATCATTTTCATTGTTGGTTTTTACGCGGTACAGCTTTGTTTTTCCTTTCAGGCGTTTCTTTCTTGCTATTTTTATGATTTCATCGGACGGGAAAGACATATTCCCTTTGTTTATAAAACCATTTATCCACGCAACCAGATTTTTTCCTTCAAAAATAGGAAGCCCAAAACGATTACCAACAATGATTTTGGATTTTTCCGTATTCACCAAATAATTGACACGCGCTTTTAATTTTTCTATGGCATCGCCCGTCAAATGGTTTTCCTTTGCCAGCCTATTCAACATCTCACTGGCTTTTAAATGCCCCATGCCAATGAATGTTTCGGCTATAGGATGAGCCAATTTCCTGATAATTTCGCCTATATTATTTTCTGATAGCGTGTTTCCAGTGTGATCGCCATCATTGATTCCGGTGGTTTCTGTTTTGTTTTTTTCATTTCCTGTTTTTTCATTCAATGATCCTGGCTTATTTTCAATTATATTTTCTTTTGGCTTAGGTTTTTCGCTATGGTTTACAGCCTTATGTTTATTGATTTCATCAATATGTTCTACGCCAATCACATCACTGGGTTTGGTTGTACCCATTTCACGATATTTTTTGTAAACAGAAATATATGCCCCATGAAACTGCTCTATTTCCAATGATTCGACTGCATCCTTGCCAAACTTTGCGCTAAGCATGTCCAGCACATATTTGGAAGCGTCCTTAAATTGATAATAACCTTTCATGATGGCGGCTTCCATTAGCTGAGCCAAGATAGGCACCAATTTTGCTTTATTATGCTCAGGAACTGCCTTTAATGAGTTTAAATCCCTTAAATAATCACCAAACTGCGCCATCGCATCATCCCATAATGCATCTGCCTTTTCTTTGCCGGTAAGCTCATGTGGCTTGTCTTGCCCCATAATGACAGGCTCATTGTTGGGTTTGCTTTTCGTTTTTATGTCAACTGGCTTGGTTTCCGCCTGTTTTTTGGCTATCAGGTGGTTGGCATAGTCATAGGCTATTTTTCCCAGATTAATATCCCCTACGGTGTAATTGTGTTTTACGCCAGCTAATTTTTGTTTCTTGTTGAACTCGTTTTGCTCTTCGTTTGTCATGCGATTCCATTGTTCGCGTGTCTTATCCTTTATCTTTTTTTCTTCATGCACTTCCGGTATTGCACCCCTGTCAACCAACTCCCTTACATGGTTTTTTATTGTGTCGGCTACACCGTCCATGTTCACACGTTCAGAAAGCCGTTTTACAACGGTGGCTTTGACATGTGGCTTAAGGTTTTCGCCAAACCCGTCGATGTCCTGCATCTCGGCGTTTTTATCAGCATCTTTTTTGTCCTGTTCCGCCTGCTTCTTGTCCTGTTCTTTTTTGCGCTTGGATGCTCTCGCTTCTTCCGCATTTTGTTGGTCTGCATATTGCCTTGCTTCATAAAGGTTAAAAAAAACAGCATCTCCACCAATACCATGCCCGCCGTTTAAACGCCTTTCCCTATTTTCGCTTGTCTCAACATAATGCTTTATACCCCGCGCATCGTCATAAATGCGTGTGCCGTTATGCTCATACTCCTTTCTGTTTTTGTTAACCAAATCAACAAATTTTTCATGCAATATTGCCGCCGCCGCTTTTGACAGCTTTTTTTCTTTAACGATCTTGTTGTAATATCCATTTGCAGTATTGGGGCCATCCTTCAAATATATGTCAAACAGGGCTTGTGCTTGTGCGTCAACAGGTTTGGTTTCCGCGCCAGCCTGAACCGGCGCGGCCCCATTCAGCAGCGATCCTTTTTGCCCTTCGCCGGCATCGGCGCTTTCGCTGGTGCTTTTTGCTTTTTCATCGGTGTTATCCGTGGTTGTGGTGGCCTCGTTAGAGGGGTTATTGGTTTCTTCAGGCACTAAATCTTCGCGGCGCACGGGTATTTTTAACGGCTCGCCATTCCTTGCCTTATATCCGTTCAGCTTGTCTTTGCCGCTGTCCAACTCGTCTTGGCTGATATGCACCAACATGCCGTTGGCCTTGTTCTTGAACTTAACCAATTTTGGTTTTTCCGGTTCAATCGGTGTCGCATCATCCGCTTGCCACTCTTCACCATGCTGGTCAACATAGGTGTTTTCGTCTGTTTTGATGACGGGCGTTCCGTCATTCAGCTCATGGGTTGGCGTGAATCCCGCTTGGCTTCCCGTTGCATTTTCATGTTCTCCAGCGCTTCCTTGAGCTGCTTCCGCAACAGGTGCTGGTTTTGTAGTTTCAGCATTGTTTTCTGGTGTTCCTAGATTTATTTGAAATTTGAATTTGCCGTTCTCTCTCGCGCGTTGCGTTGCTTCATGATCGGCATTGTTTTCAGTTGTTTCGGTGTTATTTTCTGGTGTTGACGGGGCTTTAGTTATTTTTATAAGCGCGTCGTTCAGCGCATCAAAATACATGCCATGAATAATTTTATTGGTGCGCTCTTTTAATGGAATTTCAATTATTTTTTTAACAAAGTCCAGCCCGTCCTGCTCGCTTGCGCCATTTTCCGTAAAGCCTTTGATAAGCTCGTTACGGTTATGCAACGTACCCTCAGCGGTTGCTATCAAATGTGGTATGCCTATCACGGGCTTGGGATTGCCTTTCAGTGCCATGTACATTTCACGCTTTGCCTTTACAGGATCGCCATGTTCCGCCAGCCTGTCTTGGTAAAATTCATGTGCGCCAATCTGTGAGCCGTCATCAAAAACAATGGTGTTTTTCGTAACTGGTTTGTAATGTCCTGACTGGGAATTTTGCGGAGTTTCTGAATTATCGGCATCCTGTTTTCCGGCATCTTCTGTTTTCTTAGGCTGCAACAAATGCCCACCACCACCCATCGCCGCGCCCATCACGCCACCGGCAATACCGCCCTGTATGGCAGCATTTGTCACGCCTTCATTCACGTCTTGGTTGGGGTTGGCATAATCGCGCTTGGCCTCGTTCATCACACGCTGTTCCCAGCCCGATTGCATGCCTTCCTGTAATCCTTCTGTGGCAAAGCCTTTACCTATGGTTTTCAACAAACCATCTTCTGTACCATTGACAGCCCTGTTACGCAACAAGCCCATCGCACCGCCACCAGTCGCCATGCTGATAAGGCCCGTGCGTATTGCCGTCTTGGCAAACACATCGTTGGCGGCCTTTTTAGATAAGATGTCCCGTGTCTGGTAAAGGCGTTCTTCCGGTGACAGGTTCTTGTCGGTTTCGTTATGGTAAACGTCCTTGAACATCGGATGTTCGGCAAGCTTGTCCAGTGGCGTTTGCCGTATCTCATCCTGCACTTGCGCGGCATTGCTCGCGCCCGAGTAGATACCTTCAGACGCGGAAAAGCCCAACGCCGAACCTATAGCAGTGCTTATGTGTGCTGGGTTTATATGGCTTGCCACGCCTTCAGCCAATCCTTTGCCCAACACGCCTGTACTGGCTATCTTGGCTATGCCTTCGCCAAGCTTTACTGCTTTTGCCATGCCAGTGGCAACATGCGCCAAACCATAACCCGGGGCCATCATAGTCACCATGCCGGGGACTGATCCGGATATGTCCTGTATGGCAGTGCCTAAGTTGTAACCGCCATAATTCCCGTCCTTGTCCTCAATCGTCTTTTGCGCGTCCTCTTGCGCGGCTTGCGATTGCTGTGCCGTCAACGTGTCATTAACCCTGCGGTTTGACTCTTCTAATAAATGCGACACCTTATCTGCGCCCAAGGCATTAAGCCCCATGCTAGCCAAGCTGCTGGCATCGGAAACCCCTTTAAGCATCGGTATAGAAACATAGCTCCTAAAATCCCCCGCTTCCTCCGGCTTGGGTTCTTCCGGCTTAAGCCCAACAAAATCACCCGTATAGCCGCGCCTTCTGGCATCCTGCATCAGCTCTTCGTCTGATTTACCGGAAAGGCTAGGGTTTATTTGTCTGGCATAATTTAAGTCTATGGCCATTTTCTATGTCTCCCGATATTATTAAATTTATTGATTTTTTTGTTGGCGAGGAATTAATTCAGCTAATCTCTTAAGTTTTTCTTCTTTATTATATTCCTTGCTATCCATTATTCTGATAATTTCTAAATTAGGCTCAGTTTTTTGGTTATAAGTGTTATATATCCCTTGTGCCTGTTCCATGTACATCTTTTGTTTGTCTTTTCCAACAAGCTTGTCTTTTACCGATTTGCCATAGTCTTTTGTCGCATCCCAAATGTCTTGAAAAGGATGGGCTTCTTCTGGAGGTTGATTATTTGTCAAAACATTCAAGCCTGGTTTTTCATCTGTGGGGCCATACATGCTTTGTGTTTCTTGTTGGTTTGCCATTTGTGCAATCTGTTCAGCAGTAACCACTTTGTTTGTTTTTCGATTAATCCATGCTTCTTGTGTAACTTCCTTTCCATCTGCATCTTTTACTTTTTTACCATATTGGTCATAAACTGGTATTTTTACATTTACCCACTCATTTGTTTTTTCAAGCTTTTTGCCCTGATTGATAAGAGAACTGATATGCGACCTTATCTGCGGGTTGCTGTTCAGTTCATCAATCAATGCGGTATGCCCGTTGATCTCATTGGCAATATCATCGCCTGAAAAAGCAGCAATATTGCTGTTGTCCGGGTTTAATGGTTGCCTGTCAGTTGTCATAACGGCGGGCTCGATAACTCCACCTTGTTTGGTGACTGCCAAATGAATGCCAAACTTGCCATTAGGCTTGCCCTGCCCGTCATTTATCGGAAAAATGCCTTCAACCTTTTTATCCAACACATCTTTGCCGTCAACGCCATTATTTATATGGTGCTTAAATATCGTGTTGAACGCATCTATGGCTTGCGGATTGTTTTTACTTGTTATGTCGCCACCCTGATAGTTTTTTAGGGTGTCTTGCAGCGTTTGTGCGGCATAATGGTATTTGTCAGGGTTGTCGTAAACGTCATATAAATTAAAGCTTTTGGCGGTTAACAAATCATTGTGCAGTTGGTCTAAGCCTTGTTTGTTTGTTGGCGGAATAAATTTTCCGTCATCATCCAGATAATTTTGCAGCCGTTGGGTGGCTTCTTCTGTCTTTTGTTTTTTTTCAGCCAGCTCCCTTTCAGATCGGTATGTATTGGCGGTTTCATTATGCAATGCGGCAAGTGATTGTGCATTTATTAACGCGGCATTTGCCGCTGCGGCTTTATAGGCTGCGTTACTATTGACTTCTCTGTCATTGGCATTGGCTTTTTGCTTATCAATCTTCCTGTCTTCATCCGCCTTGTTTTTTTGATAATCAAGCTCGTTCCGTTTTAATTTGTTTTGTTCGCTGTTTTGTGATTTAACCTCGTTCAAGGTGGCGTTCTGCAAGCCATACGTCTGCTGGAACTGCTTGTCCTGCTGTTCCAACGCCGCCCTGCGTTCCTCTTCCTCACGCTTGGCCTTCATGGTTTCGTTCACCATGCCGTAACCTTGTGCAAACCCGTCAGCAAATGACATAAATCCCCCTAGTTAAACAATCCGCACAAACCGGCAATCGCCGCCGCCGCACCTATGCCAAGGCCGATCGGCCCTAACGCCCCAAGTTCAGGCATTGAAGCCATCAAGCCAGTTTCACCAGCCGCTTCGCCTCCAGTTGCCAATGCGCCTTCCCCCAATGCCTCGCCTCCTGCCACGGTTGCATCGGGCGCAAGCGATGCCAGTTCCGGTGTCAATGATTCTGTTGCCGCCGCTGTACCGGATGCGCCCAATGCGCCAGTACCGGAAGAACCAATCACCCCCATTCCTGCACCTGACAAACCAGAACCGCTGCCTGACAAGCCACCAACTGTGCCGGACAGGCTTGTTGCAGGTGCGCCGCTTGCCAAGGTGGACATTTCCGGTGTTATTGAAGAAACTGCGGCGGCGTTTCCAGGCGCACCTAACGAAGCCGCTTTTCCAGCTCCTGAAAGGTAACTGGAAATCTGCGGGTAGGCCGCTATGCCCAACGCGCCCAGTGAACCCGCCATCTGCCCTTGCGCCTGTGCTTTTGCCGAGCGGTTAGCCATCGTCATATTAGCCCGTGCCGCCTGTAGCTGGTTGGCAAGCTGTGTCGCCTGATCGCTGGCATTCAGCGCACCTTCTAAGTTTAGCCGTCCTGTCTCAAGCAAATTGTTCATTATTTTTGCCCCACTGTCGCCGCTGCGCCCAATCCGCCGCTCATCACGGCATTCTTAAGGTCTTGGTCGGCCTGTACGGTTGAATTGTTGGCGTTCGCATTGCTCGCCGCGTTTGAAATGCCCGTGTTGGTTGCCAAGGCTTGGCTTTGCAATGCGTTCATGCCTTGCCCAAAACGTGACAAGTCGCGTGACTGCTGCCCCGCCGCGCTGGCATAGGCATTGTTCACGCCCGTCTGTGCGTTTTTAAGGCTTTGCGGCAAGAATGTAGTTTGCAATCCCGTTCCCATCTGGCTGATAAGATTGTTTTCCTGAGGCTGGAAACGGTTCTGGTAGTCCTGCCATTGTTTGTTGATCAGGTCGGCATTGGCGTTTGAAGCCACCGTGTCAATGGAAGAGGGTATCTGGCTAGGTGCTGAACTGCCCATCACGCCCTCGCATTTTGGTTGATGTATTTATTGGTGAGCGCCGCCATGCCCATCCCCGCAACCGTTCCGGGTATGGCAAGATTGTTCTGCTGCTGCTCAAAGGCATTTCCGGCGTTTTGTTGCTGCCCCGTCACTGACTGTTGGGCAACCGAACTTAGGCCTTGTATCGCCCCTGTAGACTGTCCTTGCCCCATCGCCACAATGCCTTGTTCACCTTGCAGCATCCGGTTAGTCACGCCTTGGTTGGCGGTGTTGGTGGCGTTCGCCTCGCTTGCGGCTTCCGGCAAATAATCGCCCATGCCAAGCCGTTGCCCACCCATAGACGCGCCCACATTGCCTGTTTGCGGCCCATTGGCTTGCTTAAGCGTGGTCGCTGCCATACCAGCCGCCGTGTCATGGTTGCCTTGGCTGTCCATGTTGGCGACTTGGTTCATCCATTGGTTTTCCAGCGGGACATACTTTTGCTGGTAATACTGCCACTTTTGGTTGGCGACATTTGCCAATGCGCGTTGTTGCGGGTTGTCTTGGTTGACAATCTGGGAGCCTCCGCCACCGCCGCCATAAAACTTGACGGGCAATAACAGGCAAAAAGGCCATAGGTTCTTAACCTTCATACGGGTTTCCTTACGCCCTCTCGGCGTTAGTCTTAGTTTACGGCGTAAACTCAGTGCTTGCCTTGTAAACCCTGAGTTTACCGGGCAAACTAATATTTACTTAAGTATCATGGTTTACCTTGATACCCCTTTCTTCCATACGTTTTTTGATGGATTCCAATCGGTGTTCAAGTTGCCTGACATGAGAATCGCTATAATGCATGTTCAACAAATATGCCTCTTCAACCGTGACAGTTCCCTTACAAAGCAAACCATTTAATATTTTTGTCCTTTCCAACTCGGCAACCGCCTTGTTAAGTTCGCTTTGCCATTCAAACGGCGTTTTTTTGTCGTCCATGTGTTTTTGATAATTTTCAAATGCGTTGTCACCACTTATAATAGAGCTGCTTCCCATAATTACCTGCCTAAATTGCAATTTTATATTCGCTGACGCATTGCCAGCCGTTTTTCTTGGCGACGCGCCTGAACCCCTCACGGGGCGATCGGAAAACTATCGAGGTGGCATGGATGGATTTTGCAATCAGGGCAATATCCTCACGGTACATTTCCAAGCCGTCATCCGCCATACTGTAACATAACCATACAAAAAGCTCCTTAGCCAATGTGTAAGGGTTTTCCTGTGGCTGCACAACGACAAAGCCATCTTTGCATGTATAGCAGAATGCCCTGCCCATCAGGCATTGCGCGTAAACGTCCTCGGGCTTCCAGTCCATGCCCAAACCCTGTATCTCTTCCACAAACGGCTTTATGGCATCCCATACTTGCCGAATGTCACACAACTCAAAACGCCCGAATGTCATACCGCCCCTATGCAACGCCACTTGCTTGTCACGCCATTATATAAAAAACTGGCCGTCAGCTTGTTGGTGGAAACAGTGGTTGTCGGCAATGCCACCGTGCTTGCCTCAAATGCGCCACCCCAAGTGATTGCCCGTGCCGCCGTACCCGTTATTTCAATCAACAACGCATCGCCTTCATTGGGTGTTCCCGTCATGGTGAACCCGGTTATTGCAACCGCCAATCCCCTAATTTGGAATATGTCACAATTGTCAGTGTTGACGGAAGGCGTAGCCGTTGACGCAACCTGTATCACACGCCTTGTGTTGCGTTTGTTTGTGAATGTTATTGCTGAACTGGAATAACTTGACAGTTGGCTTGCCACATAAGTCAAAGTGGCATAACTTGACAGTTGGCTTGCCACATAAGTCAAAGTGGCATAACTTGACAGTTGGCTTGCTACATAAGAAACGCTGGCAAATCCTTGGGTGGCAACAAATGCGGAAACAGCAGACCACGAAGGGAACAAGGACGTGCTTGCGCTATCACTTTGATTGTTGCTTTTGTTTGCCGTGTTTTCAGGCGTGTAACCCAGTGCATTAAATATCATTAGGTTAGTTATGACATTGTTCACAGATTCCGATGTCACCTGTGTGAATGAATTGACACCCTCGCGCACCGCCGACAAAAAGTTCTTTAATATCGGGTCGCTAACATTGGGTACTGACGGTACTTTCCTTGTCATGACAACTCCCCAACACTGTTGGCAATGGATATTGAATCAACGGAACTCGTGCCTGACAACTGCACATAAAATTCCTTGGAACGGTAGCCGGAAGGCAGCCTAAAAACATTGTTGTCGCTTATCGCCGCACTGAACACCGGGTATCCGTCGGCCCATAACTGCAATGTCACCGCCCCGCTGGCATAGATACGCCCACAAGCCGGGCATATAGGCATAGGCACACGGACAGGCTTGCTCTTCCATGTGAACATCATTGCGTTGCCGGTCTCCCAGCTCCAAATAATGCCGGTGCTGTCCAGCAAATACAGCGTGTCGGTTGACAAATCATTGTAGCCGCCAACAATCGTAGGCAATCCGCTTAATGTCGTCAGCACCGGGGGGCTTTTGCGCATGTCAAACATGAACCCGTTTGCGCCGGAAAACCCAACATAAACGCCTTCATAGTAAAACCCGTACAAGGCCGCCGGAGGGAACGCCGCCTGCCATTGCGGCAAGGTATAAAAATCCAAGGTGGCGACATCAATCTGCGCCTGCTGTATGGCAATCAGACCGTCCGGTGAAGCAGCCATAACATAGCCGCCCATGTCCACACAGCTTTTGCGGAACGGTACGGATTGTGCGCTGTCAATCTTGATTGCCGTCAGCAAGTCAGGTGATGTGCCGGTGACAAGGTAAGGGTTTCCCTGTGTGAACACCACAATAGAATCCGTTGTGACCGCCAATGCCGTTATCGGGAACGGAAACGCAAGCTCATTGTTGGGATTCCATGCATGGGGCATGAACAGTTCGCTGACACACAAGGTGTTGCCGTAATAACCGACAAAAAACCCGCTGCCCGTTGACTTTAGGCCAATCATTGCGGGGGGCGGCGCAAACCAGTTGTTTGATGGTAATGTTTCGCCCAATGCAGTGTCGGAAATGCTGTCGGCATACGACAACGTGCCTATGGCAACATCGGCAACAAACTCAAACGTGGTGCTGTTAGTTCCTTGTGCGGTGCGGTAAATTCGCCTTAAACCTGTGCCAAGGTTGTAATTGGTGAGCGTTTCCGTACTGAAACCCAGCGTCACGGTTTGCCCGTTTTGTACGGAAATGACAGCCACCGGGGTTTTCATGGGCGGCCCTTCCTCGCCCAACGGCGACACATAAGTGAACGTGTAAAACCGCTCATAGGCCGTGCCTGTGCCAGTGCCGGAAACAACCGCGCTGGCTATTTTCCCGTCCGAAGGTTGCGGTATGCCCAGCCTGTAACCATTCGGTGTTCCATTCCCCGACGGCCTTCCCGTAAACGTGTATTCAGGATAGCCCTTTGAAGGGTCGGTGTAATAAACCCTGCCATACAAATCAGCCGGGACAGGGCCCATTGCAACATCGACATTAGGCGAATCCCAATACAACCAAGGTGGTGATGAATATTTGTAAATGGTGGAAGGCACATAGCCCAATGTGCCGGATGGGGAAGCCGCCACCTGGGTCAAACCGTTCAATGGCCTGATAGAACCACGGTCAACACGTAGGTTTTGCGCCACGGTTGCCATATTGGTGTCCAGCAGAGGCGGGTTGACTTTAGGGGCTATGCCGCCAAACTGGCCTATGCTGATGCTCATTGCATTGCCTTGTCATTGTTGGCGTTGGTGTCGCCGCTGAACTTTCCGCCAATCGCCTGCATGAACATCTGGTAATGCGCTTGGCTGCGCTGCGCTTGGTTGGCGCTGTCTGAATCCTTGGCAAATGCACGGTACAACACATAATCCAGCAACGCATTGCGGTAATACGGCATTATTGTTATCTTTTCGCCTATTGCACAATTGGTTATCTGTTGTGGTATCTGCGCATATATTATTTCAATGTATTGCGGGTAATTGGGTTGTGGTGGCCAAACATAAAATGCCGAGTTGTTGTCCACTGCATCATACATTGCATGGACAACCGATCCGGATGGGACATCGCTAGTCCATGACGGATAAAACCTGTCCATTGTTTTTCTGCCTATTTGCCTTATTGCCGCGCCCGGTGTCTTTCCGTCTACGCCCATATTGCGGACAAACTCGACAATGCGGATAGAGTCCTCCGGGGCTGATTGCAGGCTTCCCGCAACCAATTGTATTTGTTGGGTGTTGGCATTTGAATTGACAACCTGTGTTGCCACCTCAAGTTGTCCGGCATTAAGCCACGACAACAGTTCGCTTTGTGACCAGCGAGAAAATGCGACATCATTCAAAAGCACCGACGCATCGTTAATTATTGATACGGCATCCGTCCGGTAGGAAGGTGCTATCGTTATTGAAAAATCATAAAAATAACCGTCCGAACTGTACCCGTCAACAGAATAATTGAGCATGGCTGGGCCTATGTTTTTTGTCAGTCAAAAGGCATTACATTGTCATTAATGCACGGTAAACGGCATCCATCATAATCTGCCCTCCTGTCGCTATGTCAGGGTGCATCAGATCGCTTTGGATGTAGGGGGTATAAAGGTCAGTGAATGCATAGTCATAGCCGGCATTGTCCGGCCTGCCAAAATAGGGTTGCATGTCAAAGTAAGCAACGCCCGTTCTTATGGCAACCTGCCGCATGGCGAGTGCCAGTGCTTGCATCAGATAGCCCGTGTTTGCCCTGTTATCTTCCATCGGCGAAATCAGCAGGATGTCAACCTTGGGTATTGCCGCCCTGACATTGTTGATGATGAGCGTCAGGTTAGTGGCGAACTGGGCGGGTGTTAATGTGCCTTTGTCATTGTTGCCGAGCATGATGGTGACTAGATCGGGGCTTAACGCCGCCAATTGTGCGCCCCATGTTGCGGCTGTCACTGTTGACCAATGCACCGAGGTTGCCCCGCCGGCGGCTATCTTGTGGAAACGGAAGCCAGCAGTGGATGCTTGGATGTCAACTCCCGCCAAGGTGACAGTACCGGACACCACTTTGATGCGTAATGTGTTGGCTGTATTGGGTATGCCACTTAGTGCGATATGTCCCGCACCTACGGTTGTCAATGAGATGTTAGAGCCATAGCTAGTGCCATCATTCCACGACACGGCAATAACGCCCGTGCCGTTGCCACCATAATACAACATGCAGCTTGTCTGCCCTGCCGGAAAATTCAGGCGGATATAGTCGGTGGCGGTTGAACTGGTCACCTGTGATAAGGAGGGCGTGTTGTCGGCGGATGTCAGGTAGTTTCCCACCCATGAGCCTATAAGCTGGAATATGCTAAAGCCGCCTGTCAAATTATACGCCGCCCCTATATCTTGGTTGGTGGGCTGGTTACCTGTTGTCCACGGCGGTGTGCCTGTGCCACCATAACCGAACCCTATCCACCCCATGCCGGCATTGCCAAGTTCCGACCATAGCTGCTGTGTCAGCGGGGATGACCAGATTGCACCAATTTGTGTGTAGGAATCACCAATACCCGCCACCACAAGCTGTGATGAAATGGTTACATTATTGGTGTTGGTGTAGCTGCCCAGATTACTCTTGATTCGGCGTATTTTTAGCCGTGTGCGTTTTAGAGTGGCAAGTTGTAAGTGATTGTCGATGGGTTGGGCATAGTTGAAATTGTCGCCGCTGTCTGACGGCACACCATCGTTGATAAGTTCCGCGCCGGTGACATTGTTCAGGCTGCCTGCGGCATAGTACCTTGGGCCTAGTGTGTTTGAGTCATATTGGTTGCTGTCGATGATGCTGGCTATACAAGAGGAGTCCAGATACAGGCCATAACCTGTGTTTGCAGTGAACACATTACCTTTGATGACATCGTTATGGCCTTGTAAAGACAATCCGTGGGCACCGTTCTGCGCACCTTGCAGGATATTGTTGGTGAACACATTATGGTTAGCCAACGCGCCAGCACCGATATTGCCCGTGCCTCCACGGGTGCAATTGTGCAAACCTATATTCCCGTCAATAGTGTTGTATCCACTTGTGTTGTCCACCGTTATCCCTTCCAAACCGTTGTTATAAACATGGTTTGAAGTTATCCGGCAATAACGGGCTTCCGACATCAGGATGCCGATGGAGTAATTGTCATGGGCATAGACTTTGTGGACACTGCACCCGGTCAGCCATACGGTTTCAGACAGACCCCATAATCCCATGCCCTGCCCACCGCTGTTGCGGGTTTCAAAATTTTCAAATTTACAGTAGTTGCCCCCCCATTGCCCTGAACCGCCGGGGTAGAGGATACCGCACGCTATGTTTGCGCCGTGGAGATCGGACAGGCCGCCGCCATCAAACACGCCCGTACCGGATATTGTCCAGTAGTTGTGTCCGATAACGAGCATGTTGAACAGGTTGCCAACCTGCTGCACCACCGCGCCACCCTGTATCTCTACATGAACATAGTCTTTAGTGCTGGTTATCTGTGATTCCCATAACCATGTACCGGGAGGTATGATGATCTTTCCACCCGTACTGCCTAGGCTGTTCATCGCCGCAAGGAACGCCGCCGCCGCCCCGGATGTGTTAGGCACTGCGCCAAAGTCGGTTATTGAAACCGTTTCGCCCAGTTTGGCGGCCACGTTTCTGGCCACTGCACCAGCGCCTGTTTGGATAATGCCTATCAGCGCCGCACCCGTGCTTGAAATTAAGCTTGCTATGGACGATACGCTCCAGTTGGCATTGGTTGCAATACCGCTAAAGTTACCGTCAATTTGTGTGGTCGTAAGCCCGGTGTTGCTTGCCGAGCCACGCAAAACAGGGCTAAAACTGGAAGGTGGCGTCAATGACATGGATAACCCCTAAAATCTATCGGTAATAAAGTCTGACGTGGCTAATCCCGTCAGCGGTTGGATTCCTTAATCCTGTCTTGATGTAACGCTTGGCCTCATCTATGCCAGCATCAAATTTGGCTTTGTAGAATTGCGCCAAATCAGGGTTGCTCCATTCGGCATTGGGCTGTGCCATCAACAAAAACTTTGAACCGGCGGTGATATGGTCAAACCAGCGGTTGCAGAACTCATTGTCCAGTGTCGGCAATGCGCTCCTGTCCGGCATCATTGACACGTTGACAGTCAGGTAGGCCGATCTGTCTATTCCGCTGTCCGGCGTGATCTGGAACGTGTTTGAGGTAAGGCAGCAGAAGAACTGCACATAATCGTCAGACTGGTCTTGCCGCCATCCCGGTACATTCTTGTCCAGCCATTGCTGGCTTGCACCTTGGACAAGATTGTTGAATATCTGGTACTCATTCGAATAGTCCAAGTCGTAACCCGTCGGCGGTGTCGGTGATGTGCTTTCCGAACCGTCCGTGAAAAAATAAACGGTGTAACTGCCATTGAACAGCATCGGTGATATGACGCTGTCCAACTGGAATCCGGTAGGCACGACGATGGTGTAAATCCCCGTGCTGACATCCGTAGCCACATTGCTTGATACAGAATAACTCAAGTCAGTGGCGGGGTTGAGCGTGTAACGGTAAGCCGTAGTGTCCTTGCAAAATGTCCTGAACGCCTCGCGCACCGCCCGTTGCACCAGCGGTATCGGAACACCGGGGCAATCCATCACCACATCGTCATAAAACGTGGTGTAATCAGCCACGGCGCACCGTGCGCGTCTTAACCGTTACGGATGGCTTTGTTTCTTCACGCTCGCCAGTGACGGAAAAAATGCCCGCATAAGCCTGTCCTGACAACACTTTTTCGGCATCCGCCGCGTCAAGCTCAATGCATGGGTTGTACTGGCTTAACGTGGCGACACAAACTCCATCCACATAAACAGGCATTGGCTCTTTTATATCTTCCCGTATAGCAAGCGTGACTTTTTTCATTACAGCGTACCGAAAAATTCACCATCAACCATTATGCCAATATTGGCACATGCCGTGGAGGCCGCAGGTGTCGTTGTCGATGTTCCGGCGGTGATCAAAATCCCCAAATAATAGGAATTTTGCAATGCCGACCTTTGTGCCAATTGGTTTGCAACAGACGTATAGTTTTCTACGGCTTGTGGGAATATCTGAAACCATTCATTGTTCATTCCAGCCGCCAAGACTAATTGGGCGTTTGGTATCGGATATGCCGGAGTGGTGGAGTTGCTTGCGCCTCCGACTGCACCCGTACCCGCCAAAACACTAAATGGGACAGTTGCAACTGAAGGAAAGACTGCTTGTTGGTTAACCAGGGTTTGTGCTTGCGCCAATGTTGCAGACGCGGCACTTACATACTGATTGGTTACTGTTCCACCAGATGGCGGAACTGCACCGGCCTGTAAAATGATGTCCGGTAAATTTGCAGCCACACCATACGCACCGGACGAATTGCCGACAAAAATGGAATTGTTTTTAAGACGCAAACAAAACTGAACCGTCGCCAATGTTCCGCCTGATAATAACGCCTGATCAGTTTGCAAAGAAATCTCTTGCAACCGGACACCTTGCGGAATTTCAACAAGTGGTATTTCAATCGTATCGCCGGAAACCAACGTAAGAGAATTGAAATAACTTGATAATTTTGCATAACCAGCAAATGTCGCGCCTGACGAGTCCTCGCCAGAATAAATGGACTGTCCAATAGAAGCGCCCATTTGATAATATTTTGACATGATCTTTAACTCCTAAATGGCACTCCCGTACCGTGGTTGGTTTTAATATTTACCCGTTCCGGATGCAGTTGCCCCGGCATAATCAGCAGTGCCGATTGCCGGTGCATACGAGTCGATCACCATAACCCCATGATCGGTTGGTGTGCCGTTAATGGTGAAACGGGTTTTAGCCGTGCCTTCCATCATTGACAACGAAATCTCAACAGATGATTTGTGGTCAACAAGCTCCTCGTTCCAGCCATAGTGGTACATGCTGGACTCTTCGTTGCCGTAAGCCTTGATAAGCGCTTGTGCGCCAACAAGTATTGCCCTGTCCCAGTTTGAATTGGTTGTGGTGTTCGCGCCAAATGTGGATGGCACAGTTGTTGCCGTCTCGGTGGTGCTGCTGCTGGTTTGGCATTCTTGGACACTATCACCCGGATTGAAACGGATGGCATACCTTTCAATTGGTTTTACCAATATGCCATTCCACATGATTGAATCGCCCATGAACAAAGGATGACGCTGACCGTCAAACCTTTTGATCGCATATTGGAGTGCGGTTTGCCATAAACTGGCTGATATTTTTTTCATCAATGCCCATTGACGTTGCGAAACGAACATTACCCATAACGGGCTGTTCCAACCGTATGGGTCGTCTTTCAGCATGATGTGCTGCAACGGGACGTTAGATTCCTTCACCAATGCGCCTATTGCGTCAATGTCAGACAGCGACAACATGAAATTTGATGCTGCCGCTGCAGTCGTGATGGAATAACCCGACACATCGCTCCATTTTGCCGCGCTTCCATAAGTTGATGTGGTGCTGGAAAGACTGCCAAAAAAATGACGGTTGTTAGTTGGCGCTTGGACACCGTTTACCATGATGTCCATAAAATCAGTATCGGACTGCAATGGCACTACCCAGTCAGCCGTGGACTGCGAACCCCGCGCACCAGCCAATGCCACCAAGCAACGCTGATCTTCCAGCCGTTGCGCCCAACCTGTCAAACCTGCCTGCACAACCGTTCGCAAATTATGGCGCGTACGCTTTTGAATCATTTTGCCGCCAGTGTCCGACATACCGCGGGAACGGTTAATCCAAACATCTTGGCTTGAAGTCGTGGCGTTCATGCCCTTACCTTCAATGCGGCGGTCGCCCATCACGGGCTTGCCAGTAAATATGTTGAACAAATCAACCGAAATGCGATCACCCGCCGTCTGGCTCAAATCGGTGACTTGCACGATAGGGTAGCTAGGAGACGTTTGCCCCTTCAACTTGCTTGCAGCTTCGCCCATTTGCGGCGCGTCGCCCCTCAATAAATTCATGAAACCCGGTGACGACTGCACACCGGCGAACACAGCCGCGCTGAAATACTTTGCAGCTAGCGCACTGCCAATAGGTACGTTAAAACCTGACATAATCTATCCATTCTGTCATCACGACAGTAGTTAAAAAGCCTCCGCTAATTTTGCGGAGGCACATGCCGCCTCACGGCGGGTTATATAAACTGGTTCATCATCTTTGCTATCTGATCTGCGGTTTTGCCCACCATCATGTTTGCTATTTGTGCGGTACTCAATTTTTCCAGTGACGACAACGTGTTGTCGGCAACAGGTTCGCCTCCTTTTAAATCGGACAGCGAATTGAAAGGCATTGCCTTGTTTTGTGCCGTTGTTGGTGCTGGCTTTGCAGATTCAACCGGATTGCCGTAAATCTGCATTGCCAACTCAGCCGCCTTGGCGAAACGCTCCGGCATGGGCATGTCTTTAGTCATCGGATTGACTTGCAACATCTCATCCTGCTTGACAGCATAATCCCACGCTTCAGGATTGTTCAGTTTCCAGTGGCTTAGCACCGGGTTAGCGTCAACGTGTTCCTGAACTGTCATTTGCAACTGACGGTGCATCTCAAGCTGACGCTGTTGCTCGATGCGTTGATATTCAGCATTTTGCTGTGCCAAAGCCGACAATTGTTGCTCTTGCGCTTGAAACGCGGCATAACGCTCAGGAAAATACTCCTGCATGTCTGCAATTTCTTCGGGTGTCATTTTTGCAAACACCGATTCAACAACAGTGGGCACAGTTTTTGTACGCTCAAGCTCGGCCTGCAACTCTTGGTACTTACGCTCCGCTTCCTGCCGTTGAAACCGCTCGTTTTTCAGCACATCGTAGCTAATGACGTGCTTGCCGTCTTTTGTCAGAATGCCGTCAGGTTCTGGTTCGGTTTTCTGGGTGTCCGCGCTGGTTGCTGCGCTTACGGCGTTAGCCGCTTCAACCGATTCGGCATCCATGTCACCGATTTCCATTTGTGCCAGCAATTCTGCTAAAACATCCGGGTCAGAGGGTACTTCCCCCGTTTCAAAATAATGCGCTAAATCTGTCATTCGTAACGTCTCCCGACGTGATGCCCAAATATCGCCTTGGGCCGCTAATAAAACCGCACCTTGTCGCAAGTGCGCCGCAAAAACAGCAATTAGCTGTCAAGCTCTTTATACAACAAATTCAATAAACAATCAAACATAAACACAACATATAGGTTTCAACGGTATTTTAGATACAACATATTGTGTTTAACGCGGCAATATTATCTTTGTTGGCGGTGTCCATCCCATTTTCAGCAGCGCATCACGCACCTGTTTGTCCCGCATTCTCACTACCTCATGCATAGTTTGCACAATCGCGTTTTCCATAATCAAATCAATCTGGCTTTCAATATCGTCGCCATTGATCGTTGTGTTTACGTTAAAATCTATCTTGCACTCGTCCATCATTGCCCCTTATTGAGAACCTTCAATCACCCTGCCATCTGGCAGTTTTACAAACGTGCCTTTGCGCTCCCACTTGGCAAAATAATCAGCCAATTCGTCAGGCGAGTGCATCTTTAAATTAAATTCTGATGGTGTGAACAGCCATTTGTTATCACCGCCTGATTGCCATTCTCCGCCCTGCGCTTGTGGGCCTGAATACTGGCTTCCTGTTGAAAATGTGATATGGCTAGGCAATTTAAACTCGTCCGTTAAATGTCCCCCGCTGCCACGGGCAATTTTTGGGTCGCCATATTTTGCAATATATCCCGCCATATCATAGTCAGGATTGTCACGGGTAGGCAAAGGTGCGCCAGCAAAGGAGGACAATATGTTGTTGGGTATTACCGTGCCATTGCCTGTTGGGACAATGATCTCAGGCCCTTTCTCGCCAACAAGGTACGGTGCGCCCTGATACACCGGGCCGCCTTCCGCCCTTGGTTGTATCTGGTTGCCCTGCTGCTCAATGCCACCCGCCACGCCTTGCGCAGGTGACTGTAATTGTTGCCCGTCTGGCATAGCCGGTGGTTGTCCACCGCTCGGCATTTGCGGTGACGGTGGTAATGTCGGGTTAGGCTGGACACCTTGAGGCATTTGCCCGTTGCCCACCTCTTGCCCCATGTCGCCGCCCGTAGAATCTACAAAACCTGCCGACTTGGCTAGGCTGTCCGCAATCGGCACGATAGCCGGATTGACCGCCACCGCTTCAGCCGACTGCATCGCCTCGTACAATGCCTTGACATTGGTTTCCACCGTTCCGGCCTTGATGTTGTCCGCTTCAGCCAGCATTTTGGCAACCTGCGCCGCAATAATTTCAGGCGGGAATTTTGCGAGCAGTTTTTGTTGCAGCTCCTGAATTTTATCCATAGCCTGTTGCAACTGCTGTTGTAGCTGCTGCACTTGCGGGTCTTGACCGTTGTCGTCGCCCAATCCCAGACCTTTGCGGATAACATCCGCCATTTGCTGCCGCTGCGGCAAATCGGTTGCGAGCAGGTACATGGGCAACAACATCGCCTGCACATTCGGCGGCAATGCTTTCATCACCTCAGACATTTGGCTTAACTGCTGGTTTCTGAATGTGGGTGTGCTTGGTGTGTCACTCAGCACCACCTTGGCGTTAATGTTGGTTATGTCATTAATGATGGTTGGCTGTCCGGTTTGCGGGTCAACCTGAAGCTGGTTAAGCATAACGACTTTATCGCCGCCGCTTGCCGGGTCTTCGACTGTCACCGGATGGTTAGGTTTGTCACTCACCTCAACGATGATGTTTGACAACATCAGCTCATCAGCATGACGACATGCCATGTTGAAATTGTCATTTGCCTCGGCGAGCGTGATGCTGTCTTGCTCAACCAGCGAGTTGATTGCCAGTCCGCTTGTCGCGCCGGAATCCCTGCCTAGTGTCGCATTGTGTACACCCACATTCGCTTGGATTGACTCTTTAGCCTCCTGCATGACTTGAAACTGCTGTTGCGCCATCGGGCCGTTTTCTTGAACCTCAAACCGCTCATTTGGCTTGTTGCTTACAATCACATACGCATCGGGACGCGCTATCTCACGCGCCGCCACGGCATGATCGGCAACCGCGCCATCCGTTGCGGTGACGCGCTTAGCTGACAGAAGCCAATACATTTTTGATTTACGCGCATTAATCTCATCTTGCGGGCTAATCATCGGGCGTATCAGCCCATACGGAATGCCCGTATTGTCCTCTCGAAAACAAAAAAACGGCACATACGGAAAATGGCGGTGCTTGTACGGTGACGGGTAATCGCCTATCAGCTTGGGCCCTAAATAAATTGCACAGCGTATTTTGTCAAACGTGGCGGGGCGTGGGTTTATCGCGCCTGTCTGCAATGCCATCTGTTGGAGCGGGTCATCTTCATCAATCTCAACGATTTTTCCGTTGGGCATTTTTGCAACCATACCGTTGACAATGACACGATACCAAACCTCATAGACAACAAGCCGTTGCCGCTCGACGTTCATCCATTCATACTGCTCAATACTGACACCAAACCCTGCGCCAAAATCGTATTCATGACCACGCCCCATCCGCACTTGCTGCTGTTGGCTTGCCATATCCCAAGGCTGGATGCCGCCCAATGCGTAGTCAATGAATGGCTTTTGATCGGGCATGACCGCCAGCAAAACGTCCTTGTCCAGCCATTTTCTGCGGATCAGATAACGCGCATCGGACAAATCCTGCTTCCTGCTGCGCCAATCCCAGTAAATCTCGCGGCGGTGAACGTGATCATAGCGGATTGGGCATTCAAACGGGTTGCTGTTCCGGCTCACCTCAAACCAGCTCACACCGGATTTTATCCCCTCGGCATACACGTCAGATTTTGCCCTTTCCGCCCTCGCTTCCGTGCCGTAGTGTTTCATCATGACAGATAGAGCATCCGCCACATCCGTGTTTGTCTCGCCAGTTTCTGCGACAACTTTTGTGTCCATCCGGCTCTTGGCTTGCATCCCCAGAATCGCATTGATTGTGGGCATTATCAGATTATCGATGATCGGTGCTTGCCCACGGCTCTCTAGCTCCTCAATAACATCCGGTGCTAGTTGGTTTCCGTCATAGTATTCGCACTCCATGTCGGCGGTGGGCCGCCAGTGCGGCTGGTTGCGTATCTCGTTCAGCCACGTTTCCAGCTTGTCAACCGTCAGTGCTTCGGCTGTGTCGGTCTTAGCTGTAACCGTATCATCTTCGTCACCATCGCTTATGCGCGGTGTGCTGTGTGTCTGTATCTCTATCACCGTTGTCTCCCGACAATGTTTTAAATCTAGTGGCGTAATTAGCCGTTAATTATGCTACCGCCAACTCGTTTTGCGGTTGTAAAACGCTATAATCTTTTGGCTTAAAACCTTTGGCGTGTCGATGAGTGCGAGGACATACGCACTGGCGTAGTCCGGTGATCTGCCCAGCCGTTTTACTATCGCTTCCCTGCTTTCGACTTGGATAGTGCCGCTGTCTTTCATTGCCCAACGTGGTGTGCATAAATCCGCTTTTAGCCGCTTGTTCGGAGGCAGACAGATGCCGTTGTCATAGGCCGGGTCTAGTGCCTCACGCATCATCCACCATAGCTCTGTGCGTACATTAAAGAATTTCAGCCGTCCTGATCTGTCCGTTTGCACTGATTTTTCCGATACATTAACGCCCAAAACCTGCTGCTGTGCCTGAACTAAAAAATCATACGGGGATGAGCCTACGCCAATTACATCAATATGTATGGGGGCTTGATCGCGTAACGCTGATATGCACAAACCCGCAACCGCCGGGCCATCCGGTGTCTGCTGCCCTGCATAGACAAGCGGCTGATCGAACCACATGCTGTGCCGACGCGCTAGCACCGTTTCGTCTTTGCCGCCACGCGCTACGTCACAGCCAAGGCTGTCCATCTCGCCTTTGGGGTATCTGTCAGTCCATCTGTCCATTGCCCTATCAACCCAGTCCGTTGGGATCACTTGCCACGGGTCGTCAGTGACACCCGCCATAAAATCACCGTGAAGCATTTGTGACCTGAGCGGCTCGGGCAGTGCTTGTAGCTGTGCGATATAGCCTGTTCCGACTAAAAAGGGATTGTCTGACACGCTAGACGGGATGAAAGTTCGGCTCATTGGCGTGATGATGTCCTGCGCTCTGTATTGCCGAGTGTCAAAATCGTAGAGCGGCTCGCCATCATGAAGCACGAACGGCTCTGGCCCATCTACCCATAAATCTTTTGATGTGCCGTTTTCAGCAGGGATAGATGCAGCATAACGTAACTCACCCGCCAATGCTGGGGCGGGGAATTGTGATCTATCAAGCCACGGCGCAAAGAAACTGATAATCCACCGCCCGTCCTCATCAGTGGGCGGATTGAAAGTCATCAAAGCTTGGCATTTCTGCCCGATTAGGGTTGTCCTGAGCCAGCCCATCAAAAACCGCACTTGCGACTCCCGCATGTTTGCCGCCTCATCAAACACAATTAAATCATGCGGGCGGCCTTGGTAGCGTGTTTCATCGCCCAAATTCGGAAAACTGCCAAACTCCACCTGTTTGCCGACAACTGGGTTTCGCCAAATTTTGTCAATGCTGTTGTAACCGACACGATGCCCAACCACTTTTATCATATCGTCAATGATACCAGTAAGTTGCGTTCCTTCTCGGCGGAAGATTATCGACTTTTGATGCTGAGTAAGAGCTTTTCCGATAGCTAAAAAACTTTTTCCGCCACCTGCTGAACCGCCATATCCAACAATATCAGCATCCGATATGTACGCCATTGTTTGAGGGCCGGGCAGCGGTGTCCAAATCCCCGCGCTATGCACCAGCCGCACCGCGTCTTCCCGCTGCTCTGGCGACATGCGTTTTATGAGTGCCTCTATCTCATCAACCGTCATTGCGAGCCTGCGCCAATGCAAATAGGCCGCTTAGTTTTGCCGCCAGTGTCTTGTCATCCATCACGGGCAGCGGTGTTGGCGCATCCCCGTTTGAGTTGTCAGTGATATTGTAATTCCGTCTGCGTAGTTCGATGATTGTTTTTCGTGTTTCCACGAGCTTTTTTAGGATATTAGCTTTTTTTTCAAGCTCTTCGCTGTAACTTTCCAGCTCGGTTTCTAACGCATCGGATATTCCGCTCAGACGTTTGATGTCAGCTCGTTCAGTAAGCAAAACCGCCGCCTGATTCTCGGCGTTTGCATTGATGATGTCGCGTTCAGTAAGTCGGTACGCATCGCTCTTGCGTACCTCGCTGCGTACCTCGCTTTTGCGTACTAAATCCTCAGCCTTCAATTTTATCTGAGCGGACAAATCCCTTGACCAATCAAATGTTGCCGCTCGTTTTCGGATAGCTCCTTCGGTTATGCCGTACTCGCTAGCAATATCCCTCAGCGTCCGGATTCCAGCACGATAGATCGGTTCTATTGCATCCCAATCGACTGATTTTCTAGCCATTTTCGATGTCTCCCGACAATTTTTATGGATTGCTGGATTATATCAGCAATTGTGATGGGGCGGTAACTATTGATTGCATGGGATTTTTTTTCAAAATCACAGGAAAAGCAAAAATTATTTTAATTAAACTGTTGACATTACGAACTTAGTGCGTATAATATACATCAACAAAGCAGAAATGGCTTTGTTGAAGGCCAAAAAGGCCAAGCGGAACGGGCCGCGTAACCCGTTATTTTGGGGAAAAGTCATGAAAATTAAAAACATAAGCTACACTTTTGAAAATTACGGAATCGAGTTTGGATTCCAAGACGACAAAACCGGAAAATTTTTGTCGGCAATTTTGCAGTTGCCGCACACACCCGATTCTTGCCACTCAATTTGTGGACAAGATTATGATTCAGATAATGAGCGTCATAAATCTATTTACGATGCTCTAAAAGAGCATTACTACAATGATTTTGACAATATTGATGCAGCTAAAGCATCGATAGTTTGTCAAGAGCGTGTTATTCACGTTAAAGATGTTAGCGGATTTACCGTTGCATTTTGCGAAACCGGAAACGTTCGGGTTTTGCGTGAAGGCCGCGCAGCATCGTATTACAACGTATTTTATTACGAACCCGTTGACGTTAATGACGATGTTGATGAATCCGACATCATCGAAACCGCAAAAGAATCTTGGTTTTTAGATTTATCAAATTCATTGAAAAATGAATTTGATAGCTGGGGAAAAGAATGGAAGTCAAGCGGATTTCCGTTTGGCATGGGAGCTAATAGCACTGATGCTGTAGCTGAGTCAGCCCCCGATGAAATATTGGGCGATTTTATGCGGGAAACTTTTGGGCTAGATTGGGAAGAATCTGATACTGCCCAAGAATTTTATGAAGAAATCGGATGTCCTTTGCGCGGTGATGCAGTTGATGATTTGAAAGAAATGTTAGAAGAAAGGAATGACTAAACCAACGCCACAAGAAATCAAACAAGCGCGCGTCAATGCCGGCTTAACCCAATCGGCTGCCGCCGCACTGATACATCAAACAACTAGGGCATGGCAACAGTACGAAGCGGGGGACAGGGAAATTTCCCTGTCCGCGTGGGAATTATTTTTAATAAAAACATCAATTAAATAATTGTTACACAAATATTTAATTGTGCTATACTATATCCAAGTCAAGAAATTGACTGCCCACATCGGGCAAGCGGAACGGGCCGCGTAACCCGTTTTTGATGTGCAATTTTTGCACGGGGGAAATGTCATGAAAAAATTATCAATATTAGATCAAATCGCCGCTATCCGTGGCGATGCAACTCTAAACATCCGTCAAAAACACGCTGCTATTATTTGCATCGACCAGACTGGCAAAAAAGGCGCGGCGGAGTGCCGTGCCATTCAACAATCCATTCGTGACAAACAGGCGCGGGTAGTGTCAAAGGTGCGGGTTTTGACAGTAACACCCAGAAACCGTTACGAATGGGCAAATACACGCCCGTGCCGTCTAGGTGAGCCGATGAGCAATCAAGAGTATTTAAACTCTGACCAACGTAAAGCTGCGCGTTATGCCCTGGAATTAGCAGCTCAACGTGAACATGAACTGCTAATGCTCGATGCAGAACGCGGTTATCCAACATTAGTTTTAGGACGCGACACCACGGCGGTTGCAATAAACAAATTGCCGGGCGGTTGCAGTTGGAAACATTCCCGGCTAGGCGATTGGATCATCAGCTCTCAGGAGGACGTTAGCTGGGATAACCACGCATACTCAAAAACGTGGCACCGCGCCCACGGCGGTAAAAAAACCGTGGATAGCAGAACCGTTCAAATCCGTAAATGGACACCATCCGGAACAATCAAAATGGATGTAGAGTTGTCCAGTTGGGCGGGAAATTGGGTTATAAAAGCTCTTATCGAGTCCGGTTTGGTGCAGCCCGTTAAGGTGCATAAATCTCTTAAAGCGGTGCAGCTCAACGAGGCGTTTGATGTTCGGCTTATCCGCACGATCCTAGGCGTTAGCGTTTATGAGCGCATTTTGGCTGGCACTCATTATGACTATTGCGCTTTGGGCGGTGATGTCACCTACCACGCCACTACTGTCAGAGATGCAATAAAAGGGCTTCACGAAAAAACAACCGCTAAAGCAGTGGAAAAAAACAGCCCTATAAACTGGGCATTGTGCAAACGTCTAGGATTTTGTGATACCGGAATACGGGAATTTTGTTCAGATTTTAGATTGAGCGAAAAAGGCAATTACAGCCCTGATCAAATCCATGAACTTGTAAAATCGGATTTAGCCAAGGCCGTAAAATATGAACGAGAGCTACGCAAAGTGGCGGAAGCCCTTGACTACGCAATCTAAAACTAAGGCCAAGGATGGCATAATTTTTTTAATTTTTGGGGAAAATAATGAGCAACCGCAAGGTTTTTTACATATCTGAACGCACAGCGGATTGGATAACATCAACCACCGCCAAGCTTGACTTTGGCGAAAAGGCCCGTTGGAGCGAGGCCGTAAACTGCACGGTCGAACAGTTTCGCTATCTGCTCCGAGAATCCCTACCCGATCTGTCCATGGACGAATGGACAATCATCCTGAACGTCTACGCCGGATGCTATTTTCCCGCCCACGGCATACCTGCCCGGATAGCGTCTGATATGCTTGATAACGTGGGTGCTGAGAGCATCGACGACATCACTAATGCGGATTACAAAGCATTGGCTATCAAAGTTTACGGCATGACACAGATTGAGCAGCTCGCCATCTTGTATTTTGTCCAGATTTTTTGGGCAAACAAATGGAATATGGAATGGGCCGATATTGTGGCGGCTATCAAAGCTAAATTTTAGGAAAAAATATGAATAAGTACAAAAAATGGACACCGGAAGAAATGGCATTATTGGGGACAATGCCGGACTCTGCGGTTGCTAAAAAAACTGGTCGGCTTCTTTGCAATGTGCATTTTAAACGCACATCTTTAAAAATCCCGTCATTTTGCAAAAATGTGGCTCTTTTGGGGACAAGGATTAGGCGAAAAAAAATAAGCATTACCTTGCCATCCGATATTGTTGAGAAATTGACGGCTGATGTACGCTCGAGGTCAACAATAATCGAAGCTCTTTTAAGAGAGCATTATTGAATCTTAAGCAATCCCAGCTCAATTAAGAGGGTGTTAGTCTCAATGACACCCTCATAATGCGCCAACAGCACATCTTGCTTGCTCATCCATGACGGCCTAATGCCTTTATCGATAGCATCATGACATGCGCTACAACAATACGCCCCCTGCTTGCTCTTGATGCCCATGCCCTTGCCAAAACGTACACCGTTTACATGGGCAAAAACAGTAGTATCAGGGTTTCCGTTACACACTTCAGGAAGCCTGACGGTGCATTGCTGTCCTTTTGCGCTTTGCATGATCTTACGCATAGCCTTTTAATATCTCTAACGCTATGCCAGAGCGCACACAGTCATCAATGCCAAACTCAGCCACGCCCATGTAATCAGACTTGCTGAACCTATCTATAGCATCACTCAACCCCGATTTGCCCCTAATGTCCTTTTGCGCCAAATCGCCATCAATAACAACCTTGCAATCTTCACCAATCCTAGTCAAAAACAGTTTCATTTGTTCAGGCGTGGTGTTTTGCGCCTCGTCTAACAGATAGAAACAGCGGCTAAATGTCATGCCCCGCATGAACTCCAGCGGCTTGAACTGTATCCTACCCGATTTCTTCAGGCCGCCCACATTGCCTTTGCCCAGCCGCTCTTCCAATACCCTCTCTATCGGCTCCATGAATGGGGCAAACTTTTCGCTTAGTTCACCCGGCAATGCGCCCCAATCCCTGCCCGCTTCGACACCGGGCCTTGTGACAATGATGCTGTCTATCTCCCCATTTGCCAGCATTTCAGCGGCAAACGCCATTGCCACATAAGTTTTACCCGTTCCGGCAGGCCCTACTGCAAAAGTGATGATATTCGCCCGCAAATGGGCAATATAGCGTTTTTGCGCCACAGTCTTTGCAACCAGCGGCTTGCGGATTATCGGCTCTTCAGTGTCGATTTTTTGCTTTTTGTCCTTATATTTCGCCAAACACCACCCCCAACTCGCCACCAAAAGCAAAAACCTGATGCATATAATCCGCAAATTCAGATGTGTTCAAATCCGTAGTGGACATGATCAATATCCGCTCCCCGCTTGGCAGATAACCCCATTTTTCCACGCCTTTAGCGCACGTTTCCGGCAGAAATTCACGTTTGCAATGCTCATGTAACACCTCCGCGCTAAACCGCCTGTAATCAATCCATGCTTGCTTGCTGATGTCATTCAGCGCAGCCCACATCAACCTATTTTGCTGGTTGCGACGCTTGCGCTTGTGCAGTGCAATCGTGACTTGGTGGCGTGGCTCAATCGGTAAATTGGTAATGGCATTGATAGCCAATGATTTTGTGCGGATGTCACTGATTACTATGCACTGTGACATAAACGCTCCCCGCCCGTGCTTTGTCCACCACGATTTCAACAGCTTTTATCTTAATCCGGCTGTCATCAATGCCCAATGCATCCGCCATACCATCCCTGCCCGACTTAAACGAGGCAATCAGGTTATCGTCATCCCGTTTACGGTTTGTGGCAAAGCAAAATTGCAGGGTTATTTCAATCGGTTCATTGACATGGTTATGCTCCAGCCAACATAGCGTAGCAAGGTGGCAATCTTGACGATATTTTTTAGCGGCCTTGGCTTTTTTTGCCCAATGCACACGGGCATTAGGGCTAAGCGTGGAAGGGGGCAACGGAAATTTAATCATAAGTTACCGGAAACGATAAATAAATTCCCTGTACGCTTCACTTGGTGTGCGGGCGGCAGCAAACTTTTTACCGCATATGCACACCCAGATTTCGCCCCGTTTAATCAATTTTGGTTTCATAAATTTGTTATTAACACTCAAATGGTTGACTCTAAAAACGCGCACCAGCCTTTGCATGAATCGCTGTACCACCGTAAAAAATCAGGGTCAGATTGCTTTATTTTGTCGGTTGCCGCCTCAGGCCCCCATACAAAAAGCCCGTAACTTGCAAACTCGACATTCACAGTTTCCCCGGCAATCTGACTAAAATGCTTTTCAAAATCGAGGGTAATCGATCCGCTCATTCGGGATATTTTCCTGTCCGGCAAAATTCCAAAAACTCATCCATCCTTATTTGTTCCTGCAATTCTTCATCGTCTTCAGGCCACTTTCCGGTGACGGCATAGTGTATAAATTTCCACCAGCCATAATTCTCTTCACGGTTTTCTTCAACATATTCAATCCAAGGCATTTCACAGTGGCTTTCTTTTTCCAAACCGATAGCAGCAGCTTTTTCTGCACAAACCAAGCAAACCCATTCGTAATGCGATTGTAAAAGTTTGTTTTCGGTTTCTGTTTTTCTAGCAGCCATGTTTCTGCTAAAAAAATAAAACCAATATTGCTCCATGTGATCGTAAACATTGCCCACATGCCTAAAATCCAAATGCAACGGCAAATAGGTTGTAATTCCGTTGGGGTCTTTCAATTCCCAGCTTGTGTCCAATTTTTTAACGCTTTCGTTCGTCATAAATATCCTAAATTTAAGTTAATTTTTGTTCAAAACATCACGCATAGCCTTGAATCCGCCCTTTGCAATCTCAGGGTTTCGTGGCTTTGGTAAAGCCAACTGGGCTGGTTTATATGCCTCGCTTTTGTGTTCCCAATTTCCCCTGTCCAGTGCCAAGTCCAAAAACTCAGCGATGCTGGGAGGCCACTTGCAGTGCGCCCTTGCCGCATCCAAACCGCGCTTGATGTGTTCGCCGGACAGGCCGTACAGGCCGATTGCCCACTCTTCCAAGGCGATTTCCATCATCCGCTCAGACCTAAACTTGTCTGTCCACGCATTTCCCCAAATGCCCTCAAAGCGGCTAAAAAGGGCGGATGTCCACGCCTTGTCCAAACTCCTCAGCGATGATTTTGTCCAAGTGTCCGCCGATTCGCCGGGCATGGTCGAGACGGCTCGTTGTGCCATTTGTCCTGCCTGTTGCATTACTACCCCCTTTGGGCGTGGTTGACTGGCTAATAAACCGGTCAATATTTTCTGATTTAAAAATTATATGTATTCCGTCATACCGTGTTTGCCTGTCATTTACGCCCATGTTGTGCGGCGTCAAACTGCACCCGTGTATCGCCGCCTTCAGGTCTTCTTGCGTATAGCCAGACCTCAAAGCGGCGATTATTATTTTTTTTTCCGTGGGTTTTATTTGCGATCGCGGATGGTCGAGTATAGTTTTCCAGTAGGCGTAAACATCCATCACAGCAACATCATCCGCCCCCCTGGAAATTTTCAATTTATTGTCATCCGCCGGAGGACTGTCGGCGTTAGCCGACATAGTTCTTTTATCTTTCTCTTTATCTACTTCTTTATCTTTATCTTTCTCTTTATCTTGCTTACAATTTACTTGCAAGTTTTTTGTATGGTTATCCCTGTTTTTCAATAACTTAGGGCAACTGATTTTATATATTTCACTGCTATTTTTACTCAGTTTTTTATCTGTTTTTACACTGTTTTCGACTAAAAAAAGTCCTATTTCTTCACAGTTTTTACTCAGTTTTTTAAATTTTGCAGGCAGGATGTTGCACTTTTTAGCCCAAATATTTACGCTGTACTCGACCGAAAAATTGTTTTTTTCATCCATTTGTTCGGCTATAATTTCAAGAATTTTGAAATAGAACCCATACCCTTCCAAACCCGCCACATCCTCAAGCCTGGCTATTTTTTCGTCGTTCCTTGCTGTCGATAAGTGCTTAAACCATTTCATTTGTCATTCCGATTTAACTCCAACTAAATCAATTAAGGAAACACGGTCGGAAACGTGCTTGTCGCCCCGTCGGGCTATCCCTAACCGTCGGAAATTATCCGCATCACCCGCTTACCCAATGCGGGGCCGCTATCATGGTGCGGCGGCGTTTTTGACCATTTCGAGGACATGCGCGACATGGTCAAACCATATCGGTTATGTCACCAAAATGGTTGTTACCAAGAAAATCCCCATATTCGGGGTTCGGCAACTGTCACTTGGTTATTAACCAGCCTTGGTATAGGCTCTTCCCTGATTTTACCGCTCGCCAGCCTTGCGTAATATTCCGCGTTCCGTGCGTCTTGTTCCGCACGGGCTTGGGTCTTGTTGGCGGGCTTGTGGCGTAACTCATCAGACAGCATGGAATGGGCCACCTTCCTTTTATGCAAGTAAATTCTCATCTGTTTCCGATAGTCTATGTCTTTCCACCACAAAAACCGGATAATGGCTGTCAATACTGAACGCCACGCCCTTACCCGCCGCCAAAATCCTCAGCCCGTCACCGGACAACACAATCCCGCCCGGACACATGAACAACCCGGTGATCTCATTGCCCAGTTCATCTAGCGCGGCGACAAATTGACGATTACCCACAATTGCACGGGTCTGGACAAAACCCCTATCATCCTTGCGCCTAAAGGCGTTAAATTTTCTTACCGCAGGCACGCCGTAACCTCCCAAACCAGCTTAAACAGGTTGAAAAGTGCCACAACCACAATAAGCACCACACCCGCAGCCACCGCAAGGATGCAGGCGTCCGCTTTTGTGCATTCATTCGTGCATTTAATAATGGATTCATTCTCGTTTTCCATAAAAATCCTAAAAAAACGCCCGCACGGAGCGGGCTAATGGGGAGGGTTAATCTTTAAAAATGTCAGGTCGCAAAAAGCTAGGTCGCTTGCCCATGATTTCCGCCGCCTTTGGCACGTATTCCAAAGGCATATCGGACTTGTTGAGCCAGTGCCACACGTTCTGCTGTTTTTTGCCCAACGACGCGGCGGCCTTTGACTGGTTGCCATTAAAATGTATTAAGAATTTTTCAATTGCTTTCATAGTAATTAGTTTACAAATGTATTTGTTTAATGTCAAGAAATCTATTTACAATAAACGTTACAAACAATTTGTAATAATGGATGATGGCATCCGTTTATTTTTCGTTATCGTCTTTCGGCTTGTCCGGCAACGTGCTTAACGTGGCATCCCACAATTCGCTATTGATGCTGGCCACCGCCTTCTTTACCTCATCCTTTACGACATCTTCAATATTGTCAAACGCATGGACAATGTGATGCTTCACGCCTTCGGCCTCGCTCTCAACCTTGTTATGCAGTTCAACCACAACCAGCACACACACGCCAATGACCGACGACACGATCGCCACGATCATCAAAACAGATTCCAGACTCATAAACACCCCAATTGATTGATAGAGCAGCATTATAGCGTCTTTTTTGTGCGCGGCGAAAAAAATACAAATAAGCTGTAAATAATGCTTGCATTTGACAAACGTATTTGTAATAATATTTACCAACAAAGCGGCAACGCAGCAGCAACCTTCGCGGAACGGTGCGGGGCAAGCCAGTCAGACCCGCTTTGTGACAAACTCCTGTTGGAGGTTTTCATGCGCCTACCGTGCAGTGGCGTGTAACTGCCGGGGGTGCGGGTGGCACTGTCCGAGCGCGTTTCCGGCTTAGGCAGATTCAGAGGGGGTGCCCCCTTATGCCATGCCGCACCAGCTTTCTAATGGCTTTCGTTGAGAGTCATTAGCAAGCCAACTAAAGGGCTTACCTAGCCCCCTCGCAAGGGGGGCATTTTTTGGAGGGATTATGGAACTGATAAACATCAAAGAATTCGCACACTTGCTGGGAAAAAGCGAATCTTATGCACGGTATTTACGGCAAAACCATCCGTTGTTTCCGAATCATGAAACAAAAGTAAAGGGTTTTTTAATGTACAAAAAAACACTGGCATTGAAGTTCAAGAAAGAAATTGAAAAGAACTACCGGACTTTGAACAGGCGCTTTCCAGAGGAAAAAAACCATTGGCCCATTCCCAGAATGAACAAAAAAGAAAAAACTCACTGCCTTCTTGCAAGGCAGTTCCTTTCAATGCCATAACCCAACTGGCAAGCATCATGACCAGAAGCAATAACCCATCAGTCAAACCGCTGTTAAAAATCATGGGCGCAATTTTAGTATACGCGGCCTTTTCATGGGTTTTTGCCCATGCATTGCTTGATATGCCCCTTATCGAATCAGACCCACAAGGGGAGCAAAACCAATGAGCGAAATTGTTTATGATTCTGAAATCTGTTTTATTGAGTTTAACGGGCGCACTATCGAAGTACATTACATTCCGCTGTTTGAACCAGCGGACATAACAAACGGCTTACAGGCAATTGATGATTGCTCAATCTCTATTGAGCAAATTATCTGGATTGACGGCGAAAACCGCATTGACATCTTTTGGGCCATTGACTGTGAAAGCGAAACATTCAACGCCATCCATGACGCTGCACTTGAGGCGGCCTTGGAAGCGGCTTAATTAACTGCAATTCGGAAAATAAAGAAACAATTAACACTATCAAAAACATAACATATACAAACATGAACTTAAACAAACAACTCATAGTTCCTAACGGCGATTTTTACAGCCCTGCCACTTTGGAAACCATAAAAAAACAGATAGAGCTTACAAACAAGCTTGTCTATCCGATCACCACGGAAGGCGAAAAGGCCATGAAAGCGGATGCAACCGCCATCAACCGTTTCGCCACCGACTTGGACAAAACCGCCGCCGCCATTTACAAGGCCGCAACCGACCAGGCCACCAAGAACCGCACCATCACAAAATGCATGGTGTCTGCATTGCAAACAAACCGTAAAAATATTATCAGCCAGTTTGAAGAAAAAAAGGCTGAACGGCTGGAAGAAGTGCGGAGCATCGTGAATGAAGCCCTTGATCTGGCATGGGATAACAAAGGCGTAAAGCTGGCGTTCCGGTTTGGCGAAATCAACGACATCAAGGAATCTTTCCTTACCGACAAAGGCAACCTCACCGCCTCAACCAAGGCATTAATAGAAAACATAGCACAAAGCGACTTGGTTTGGCAGAACGAAATAGAAGCCCGGACAATGACGGTTGAGCTAGCTTGCCACCGCGCTGGCATATCTACCCCGTTCACGCCTGAATATATTGGCGTGGTGTTCCATGACCCCGACCGTGCCGTTTTTGAAAAAAGCCTAACCATAATGGTTAGTGCAGAAGTAGAACGCATGGAAGCAGCCAAAGCCAAAATAATTGCCGAACAGGAAGCCATCAGGAAGAAGTCAGTTGATGATGCTTTAGCCGCACAACAAGCTGAAGCCAACCGCTTGGCACAGGAACAGAAAGCCGAACTCGACCGCATTAGGGAAGCCAACGAACGCTCCGAACGTGAACGGCTGGAAGAACAAGCACCTATAAAAAACGGCAAAAAAACAGTGACAATTACAGCTGTTTTTGAAATCACCGTATCCGAACGCATATCAAGCGAAGCGGTTAAGACGCATTTTGAAAGTCAATTGACAGCAAAATTAAAAGACGCATTGGTGAAAACAAATGTCTGTTAATTGGGATTTTGAAGAATTACCCGAGCCTACCATAAAAGAATGTTTGGCATTAGGCGCAACCGGCGCATTTATAAGCAATGATCATTACCATTCTTTAGACGGTATTAGCGGAAGTTCATTGGTTTATTTAGCGGAATCAAATAAACATTATGACAATAGAAAGCTATTTGCGCCACAAACAAACAGCCTAAATTTTGGCAGCTTGGTTCATACAATGGTTTTAGAACCCAATGAAATAGGTAGCCGATATGTGGTTATGCCAAAGTTCGACCGCCGCACCACTTCCGGAAAAAACAAAGAAAATGAATTTATAGAATCCATTGGAAACAAAATAGCAGTAGAGTCAGAGGATTATGACCGCGCTCAAAAAATGACAACAAATGTTCTCGCTATAGCAGGTGATATTGTTAATAAAGGAATTAAAGAAAGGTCTTTGTTTTGTGATTATGAAGGTTTGATACTTAAATGCCGAATTGATATTGACTATGAAGAAACGGGCGACGATTATGACTTAAAAACAATAACTTTAGGGACTAAGGATTTTAGCAACCGGACGCTAGAAGCCCATATTAAAAAATACCTCTACCATTGGGCGGCGGCATTAAGAAACATCGTTAGGCGTAAATTGGGTAAGCCAGTAGGCGGAAGTTATCTGATTTTTGTAAACACCGGCCCTGGTCACATGGTTCGCATTGTCCAGATAGACCCGGCTTGGATTGAACAAGCCGAATATTTTGTTAAAGACCTGTTAACAGACAGGCAATTTTACTTAGCAAGAAAGCTAGAAAAACCTTTCACAATAATAGGAAGCAGTTATGAGTAATCAAGTTTTAAACCCAAGAATAGACACCATTAAAAAGGTTTTAATGGGCAGCAAAAGGCAGATAGAAAGCCTTTTACAAGATCCAGACAAAGCCAACAGGTTTCTTGCTGCATCTTTGGTGGTTGCTAGTAGTGATAGTTTAAAAAATTGCTCACCTGAAAGTATAGGGCAAGCACTTATTGGGGTAGCTATGAGCGACCTTAATATTGATAGCAATATAGGTCATTGCTATTTGGTTCCGTACAAAGACAAGGTTCAGCTTCAGATAGGGTATAAAGGATTTATCCAGTTGTTATTTAGAGCAGGTTGGCTGGTTAAAGCTTTTCCTGTGTTTGATTGTGATGATTTTTCCATTTCATTTGACGGTTGGGATAACCGTGTTCAATTTGTGCCAAACTTGGATGATAGGGAAGAAGGTGACAACAAATGGTGTTTTGAGCATTTGCGTGGCGTTTATGTTGTCGCACGTCATGCCGATACAAAAGATGAATATAGCGATTTTATTAACAAAAGCGTAATTGAAAAGTTACGCAAAACGTCTCCTAACCAAAAAATAAGCAACTGGTCAAAACCAGATGACAAAAAACGGCTTGAAGAAAATAAGCCGATTGGTATTTGGGAAGATTGGTACATTGAAATGGCAAAGGCAAAAGCTGTAAAAAAGCTTGCCAAAGCATTGCCAATTGGTGATTTAAGAGCGCAAAACTCAATAGTTGCGGATGATAAATCAGAAATTGGCAAAACTATCGACTATGTTAAAACGGCTGATACGGGAATGGTCATTGAAATCGAACAGGCCGGACAAAAAACAGATTATGCAGCAGAAAAAGCCGCATTTAAACAATCCCAAAAAACCAATGCCGAATGGCAATCATTGATTGAGCAATGCAAAACCGGAACGGATTTATCAGAATTAATTGTTGATATGCCAGAAACTGTGCAATTGGAATTGCAAGAACAAATAGATGTTAAATTTGATTTAATGAAATAACCATGAGCAATGTAATCAGCTTCACCGGAACACTAGGAAGGGATGCCGAAATTAGGAACACGCCCGACGGCAATACCGTATTGCAATTTACGGTAGCCAATAACAACGGGTTTGGCGACAAGAAAACAACAATCTGGTTTAGGGTATCGCTATGGGGAAAACGTGCCGAAGGGCCATTAAAAAACTACCTGAAAAAAGGCCAGCAGGTGTTCATATCCGGGGAATTCAGACACCATGAATACCAAGGGCAGGACGGCACAACCAAGACAAGCCTTGAAGTCAACGCAAACATAGTTGATCTGGTGGGCAAGAAGCAAGAGGGGGCGGCGCAAGAAAGCAATTCGCAAGAAAAGCCGCAGACATACAGCCATGACGGCTTCGATGATGATATTCCTTTTAATTAGAACTATGCTATAATGTATGCACAAAGGAGGTGCATAATGCATAGTTCAAAACAGTGTTTCAAATGCGGAATTCTTCAGCCATTATCATGTTTTTATAAGCATAACTTAATGGCTGATGGTCATCTTAATAAATGCAAAACATGCACTAAAAAAGATGTTAAACAAAATAGGGAAAAAAACATTGATTACTATAAAGAATACGACAAACAACGGGATCAATTTCCAAGTCGTATTAAACAAAAATTGGATTATAGGAATACTGAAAAAGGAAAAATAGCAGTAAAAAAATCCAATGAAAACTGGAACGAAAATAATAAAATAAAAAGAGCAGTTCATGTTGTTTTTGGAAACTATATTAGAAACAACAATCATTTAAAGCCATTATCTTGTGAAAATTGCAATCAAGAAAAACGGTTAAATGCACATCATGACAGTTATAGAGAGCCATTAAATGTGCGGTGGCTTTGCTCAAAATGCCACATAAAATGGCATAACGAAAACGAACCAATTATTTAAACAATTATTTAGATTTTAACAAGGCCCGGCTCGGCATGGCGAGGCGGGGCGCGGCGAGGCTTGGCTTGGCAAGGCAACGCTATAAAAGTTTTTATGCCCATTGGCAACAGTGGGCATAGGAGCTGAAAAGCTAATCGTGGCTAGGCGGGGCCCGGCAGGGCTGGGCATGGCGCGGCGCGGCAGGGCAGGGCAAGGCAATCCGGTTGCCTCTTTTCGAGGGGGCAGCCTGATGGGCATTTGACATCATGCGCGGCGTGGCGCGGCAAGGCTCGGCATGGCGAGGCGCGGCGAGGCTTGGCTTGGCAGGGCAAGGCGCGGCAAGGCGAGGAAAATCCGGTCACACATTCCCAAGAGTGTGTGGCCTGATGGACCCTTAAGTTCATCCCAAGGCGGGGCGTGGCTCGGCAGGGCGTGGCGCGGCAAGGCTCGGCATGGCAGGGCTAGGCAAGGTTTTTTTAATCAAACAACAAGGCGACAAAAATGACTGAATCAGTGAAAGCAACCAAACACAATGACATCATTAAAAGGAAGGTCACATTATGCGGAATAAACGACATCATGTTCGACAGGTACGCTGGGGACAACAAGACACAACTGGAGCCGCACCAGAAGCTGTACCTAAAGCCCGGCACCAAAGTTATTGGCATACCGAGTCTCAACATTATCTCGTTTCTTTCGGCCCACAACACCAATTCAGCACCCAAGCGCCTACGCGATGCAAGGCAATTTAAAAAGATAGCCAACGCCTGTTTGAGCTTTTGCGAAATTGGGCAGACATTCATCCCCATGTTGCGTGATGGCAAAAAAATAGAGTTTGGCAAGTTTGTAGATGATTATGACGCGCTTAGCGGATGTTATATCCATCGTGCAGTGGCAAGGCTGGACAAAGGCATACCCAACCCAAAAGAACGGCCCGTAATACCCGCGCCGTGGGAAATAACCTTTGATTTTTTGATATACCCGAACAAAGAAATAAAAGAAGTAGAAATACAAAACCTGTTTGAAGATGGCGGCAGGGCATTGGGGTTAGGAACATTCCGTGGTGTGTTCGGAAAGTTTTATGTAAAGGAATGGGCATGACATTCGACCAAGCCACAAAACTCAGCAATGAGTACAGCAAGCAATACCGCCGTTACCACACCGCCATTTATGTGGGGTAAGGGCGCGTGGAAAGTAACCGATAAGTTTCATCCAAGGGGGAATGATGAAAACAATTAAAAACACACAAAACTTTGTTATCTACACATCAAAAAATGACCATGGTGATATTAAATCACTGCTGGCAGAAGCAGTAAAAAACAATGAAATCCTGATACGGGCAGACCTGAGCGGGGCAAACCTGATACGGGCAGACCTGAGAGGGGCAGACCTGAGCGATGCAAACCTGATACGGGCAGACCTGAGCGGGGCAAACCTGATACGGGCAGACCTGAGCTGGGCATACCTGAGCGGGGCAAACCTGAGCGGGGCAGACCTGAGCGGGGCAGACCTGAGCTGGGCAGACCTGAGCTGGGCAGACCTGAACGGGGCAAACCTGAGCGGGGCAGACCTGAGCGGGGCAAACCTGATACGGGCAGACCTGAGAGGGGCAGACCTGAGCGATGCAAACCTGATACGGGCAGACCTGAGCGGGGCAAACC
>Ga0208388_1000018_pt1 | contig 53952 bp, 68 predicted proteins | sample CryBogCBH18Jul07_FD_185511 | JGI IMG/M metagenome (GOLD analysis project Ga0208388, IMG submission 185511) | Freshwater microbial communities from Crystal Bog, Wisconsin, USA - CBH18Jul07 (SPAdes) (version 2) | ecosystem: Environmental > Aquatic > Freshwater > Lake | place: Crystal Bog...
GCTGGATACTGGAAAAAGACCGATAGGGTTTGCGGATGCTCGGGATATTTACTGGGGAATTGGAACGTCGATGGATACAGACAAAGCTAAACTAGCTTCAAAGTGGCGCGGACTCAACAAGCTGGGGAAGATCCTAGAGGATTTACGGTCACGATTTGCGGAGGAGGCAAATTGAAATTGGTCATTGTGGAAATAGGACGACGCCGACCGGCCAAAACGTGATGGAGAACAGTAGCTACAACTGCTAAAACAACTGCGCCAGAGACCGATGCGCCAACTGCAATACCTATAACACTCAAAACTGAAGACTGCTGAATAATAACTTGCTGAGGAGCTGCAGAAGGAACAGCAACATACACAGCCGCAGGGCTATTTTTCACTGACACCGAAATAGAGGGCGTAGTACTTGCGGCTACAGTGGATGATGCGGTGGCAGAAGAGCCCTCACTTCCCGAACCAGTTCCGGTATAAGTGGGGGTAAGTGTATTGCTCAACGTTTCGGCAGGAGCAGTTGGTGAAGGGCTTCCCGCAACGGAAGCCTCATTCACAGTTAGAATTGCGTTGTAATTATTACCATTCTTGGAAATAACCATCATCGACCACAGTGAAACAGTACCTGTTCCTGCGGCTGGAGGTGTCCAAACGGCCTTAATAGTTGTTCGGCTATTCGCCGCTGTTTGAGTAATTGAGCCAGCGCATCCAGTGTTTGAGTGTGAATATGAATCACCAGCAGTAAATGTTCCGGCCATATTCGAAGATCCTGCCGGAAAACTGGCCGGTGTTCCCTTGAGTGGAGCCCACAGCCATCCTTTGAACGACGTAGTAGTAGCTGTAATCTGGGCCGTATATGTCTGACCTACACTCCAAGTAGTCACCGAATTACCATTTGAGTCGTGCAGGGACAATGTCCAATCAGTAGGAATAGGAGTCTTGAAGGTACCATGGCCCACAGTCACACAGCTAGTTGCGCCGGAACTATATCCCTGAGTTCCAAAAATACTAACTAAACCTACAAGAAGTTTCAGCATTACTTCATTATGCGAATTGTTATTAAACGTCTTCCATCGGAGGTGGAGGTGGTGGTAGATAATCAGTACGTATTTGTGTTGGAATAAACTTTACAATCATAGGTTTGGCAGCAAACGGATTTTTCATTCCGGATGGCATTACATTTTTCGGTACTTCGGGTTCAGTAGGATAGGTCATACTGCGCTGACGTTCCAATGGAGCACGCGCAGGATTGTGCTTAATTTCTACAGGTTCATCATGATACACGGGACTTACTAGTTTCTGTTTAGGTGAACGACGACTGAACGCGATCGCAAAAGCTATACCCAGAACGCCAACAACAGAAGCCCCAGCAGCAATTCCAACAATGGCAATGCTTGGAGTCGCGCTACTTGAAGATTGAGGAGCAGCTACTCCAGTCAGAATTGTCATCGTAGGAGTTCCTGTTGCGGTTCCAGTATAACTGCGTGTTCCGGTCATTGAGTTTGTGGGAGTATAGCTTGATGTCCAACTAGACGTTTCAGTGTTGGAAGGAGTACCTTGGGGCGTGAACGTGGTTGACGCTGTGCTTCCGGCGGTAGGAGTACGAGATTCTGTGACAGTTCCACTAGCTGTGCGAGTTCCAGTAGCGGACCCTGAAGATCCGGGAGAGTGGGTTCGACTATCTGTAGAGGTCACTGAACTTGCGCCAGAACGAGTGCGTGTGGTTGTTGGTGTAAGGCTTCCAACAGCTGATCGACTTCGGGTAATGGTGCCAGTAACAGAAACAATGCGAGTACGAGTCGTACTCGTAGTTGGACTAAGAGATGGACCAGCTCGTGACCGAGTGGGGGTATCTGTAGAAGTAGCGGATGCCATAGCACGAGTGCGAGTGCCAGATGCCGTAACGGATGTACCAGCTCGTGATCGACTTGCAGTTCCGGTAGGACTAAGTGTCCCCGCAGCCCGTGTGTGTGTAGGCGTATCGGTAGACGTACGACTTACAGCGGTTACTACGCGCGACCTAGTTGCGGTAGGAGTTAGGGTAGTGCTCCCAATAGCCACCTGAGGCTGGACAGGAGTTATTATAGCAAATAGAGATACTAATAAAGTAAGTAACCTCATTTGTTATAGTGAAGGAAATAACCGGTAAATAGAAGTAAATCATTTAGCATATTCGCCTTTTACATACACATAGTAGTCGCAACGAGGTGGATGAGGATGGCATTTAGAACTGGGATGGGTCAGTAACTGTTCATATGGAACACAGTTCTGGAGAAGAGTTGTGCGTCCAGTTCGTGGATCGTACTTTGATACGGTGCTATTAAACATCTTTGTTTTGCTGATGCTCTGAACATTGCGCTGTGGACAATACTGAAGTTGTTGGTACTGGAACTTTTTTGATCCAGCGTATGCCATTACTACCTACGTAGATTTGGAATTTTGTATGCTCCACATCCAATCCGACACACACCTACTAGTGGTGAATAGTTAAGAAGAGGACCACCGCCATTACGTCGATAAATATGTCTAACTTGGCGAACCGGACATCCCGCTCCCATCTGTGTCTTTGTAATACTCAGCATATGATTTGATAACTGGAGCTGGAGCTGGAGCGTTTGAACCAGTACGCTGTTCGGGAGGAACGTCATCGCCAATTACAGGCTTGACGTACCGATCAAATAGTTTCTGACCTACTTGGCGCGACGCTTCATCTTCAGTGAGTTCACCTTTCTCAATTTGACGACGCAAAGCCAGCATATCAAAAAACGTTCCATCCAACTTACCAGTAATATGCATTTCAAAGATAGATGGCATATCGTTATACAGCATCTGGTTCTCAGCTACGACCTTGTTGCGGTACTCGGTAGGGTTCGTCTGTTTCAGACCCTTGTGTCGGCGCATACTGTAATCCATCTCTCGAACAAGAGCTTGGATCTGAATTGATGTCAAAGGCATTTGTGTTATTTCTGCGCTATACATTAATATGCCTACAACAGCGAGCAATGGGCAAATGATCGTAAAACCCAGCGAGGTAGTACCTGTGAAACCAATGCCACTTCCTCAGATTTCAGGAAGTATTGCTCAGGCTGCCGCGGCAAAAACTGCGGCAGATGCGACACAGCATGCGGAAACTGCGAAGGCTTTGGGAGCTGGACAGAAAGGGTCGGGACGGCGTACACGTAAGGGACGCGGACGCAAGATGCGTGGCGGAGCAGCAGTTCAGCCAGTGAATATTCCTACGGCGAACAGTGTGGCGGGTCAGGATCCTGGAAAAGTGGCTGCGGGCGCAGTAGAAGCGCTAGCACAGCTTAAAGCGGGCGCAGCCTACGACCAGTTTGCTAAAGCCACGCCTATGACGGTAAAAGCCTCTGATCTAAAAGGAGGATTCCGGCTGCGCGGAGCTGAGGATATGTACCCTGGAAGCGGTACTCAGTCTGATACAAAAGGTAAACGTAAGACAAAGAAAAAACATGGACGCCGTCACCGGAGGACTCGTCGCGGGAAGCGTAGCAAGCATCATACTGTACGTCGCCGGCGCAGTCGCCATGTTTAGTGGTGTTTGGCAGAGCATGAGTTCACCGTTCATGTTGTATTTATGGTTAGTTGTCCTAACCGGTCTTACTATAGGACAGCTGGTACTGACTGGGTTTGTAGTTTCGGCGCTGGCGGCAGCACCTCAACAAGTAGAGACGAAAGTTGTTTAATAAGTTCAGTGACTTCTTCAGATTCTGTGATTCCAGTTAGAATAATCTTACCAGTTCTGAAAACTTTAGCCGTCCAATTCTTTGGACCGATGCGGATCTTGACTCCAGGATACACATCGGGATCATAAGCACACACGACATCTTCACGAGCCAAATTGCGGATATTCTTGAACATTACTTCACGAGGAACAGTTTGGTTTGATGATAGTTTCGTAGTGTAATTCATCAGGACAACTCGGCGTTTCGTGATTTCGTACTGTTCAGGAGCTTCGATAATTGACTCGCGACACTTATCCCAAAGAGATACTAATAGAATCCGCATCGAACACGAATCGTACCCTGGATCCAAGATTCCGGTCAAATGAAATACTCCATTTTGAAAGATCTTAATTGTGATTTCCTTCTTTGGAAGAGCACCATCGCCATCGTTCAAGACAACAACTGTAATTGAATTGTGGCAGAATCCGGTTGTGCTGCTAGGGTTTGTCTTAGTTGACCTACGCTTGATTTTATCACGCCGACTTTCTCCACGACGAGCAACTCCTCGCTTCTCTATCTTGATGATGGAGGTATCTAGAGGAAGATCGCTCATGATCTTATTGGTATCAAACTTCAGGTTCGTGTTGTACAGAACTACCATCGTCGACAACTTTGGCGGATCCATTATGATTTAAAGGAACTTGGGTATAAATAGAATGAGTTTCGTTTTTCCACGAAAAAGGAATGCTGTCCACAAACTTAGAAATCATTGCGACTGGGAATTTGCGTATAAGTTTCCTTAATTGGACTTGGTGTCCGGTTTCCAACATCCATCCGGGTTCCAAATATCCTAGGAAAACAGAGCATTCAGAATGATGATTAACAGCAGACAATCCTTCTTCTGCTAATTTAGAAATCGGGACTTTAGAGAGATCTAAAAGTTTTCCATGAGTTTGTTTGAAGTAATCCAAAAACTCTTGGAATTGTAGAATATTGGTGAGGATATAGAGCATTGATACTTAAATTTACTTAACACTAAATGTGTTTGCGGGCTTATTGATCTTCATATGATCTGGCTGCGGGTTATGTATAGTGTATTTCCTGATCTGACGGTGAGGATCGACGCCAAGATCATTACCGTGATGGTTCTCAACATACTTGTGTTTGGGCAGCGCAGCTCCGGCCTTGTAGTGTGCGTTGATACCGGCTGTAGTACGAATAGCCGCAACGGGTATATTGCTCTTAACGTGAGCAATCGTCACACCGCCATGCGATAAAGTTTCCTTACCAGGCTGCAGATTTCCGAAAATAGCAATCTGACCTCCGGCCTGCGATGGGCGGTTAGGAACATGAGGGTGAGCAACTTCAGCCTTGACGCCGTGATTCGCTCCACGGAAGTTATTGCACCCTGTCTTATTCACGTTATGAGGGATACAGACACTTGGATCACTCACTAAGTTACGAATCGTATCATCAACAAATACTGGTGGCGTGACCGTCGCAGCCGTATGAGGCTGACCCAGAGCTACTTTACATCCTTCAGCCTTACGGATAAAATCCGCGGCACTCTGAGGAACTGTGGGGGATGTGAGGTTAATAGCAGGAGTCTGGGTGATTTTTCCAGACGGCATACCAGACATAACTTCCTTACCAATCGCCTGACCTCCCGCATACGCTGTAAAATCCGAAGCGCTGCCGACTTTACGAGACCCTCCGCCGGCCTTGTACGCGGATTTTGTCTGATGCGAAGGCTCCTGTGAAAAATCAATGGGGTGACTGATCACACCCTTGACTTGGGTATTATTCAGAGCAAAAACCTGTGAACTTCCCAGGCGTCGCTGAGTCGTAATATCGGAAGCATCATGAAGCTGTTGAGTGTTGAGAACTTTAACTGCCGTAGACTTTTTGCTACGAAGGTATTCTGTGTAGGACATACCCTTCGGTGCGAAGGTACAAGTCGCCATTTGTATGTAGACTAGAATATTAGAACAAATCAATATGCGATAGAATATGGCGGCGGCAGCACTGCTTTGTAATTTTTAGATCGTCTAGAGCCTTCCCTTCAGCTGTCTTTACTGTGGTAGCAGTCAGGTACTCCATCTCGTCGGGCTTTCCGTCGACTCGGCGATACTCCTTGACCTTTTCTAGGTACATTAGATACCGATTTGAAAGCCAGGGGTTATTACAGGTCCAGCACCGAATAGGGATCAGCATGTCTTATTCCTATTCATCATAGTTTCTCTATATTCGTTTTCTGTACATTGAATAAGGATGAGCAACGATTCAGTTTTTGCTCTTGGAGTCTTGGGAATTTTACTTGTTGTATTGGTGTTCAAACAGTTCTCTCTGAGCTTGCTTGAGCTCATGATGGTCTCACGATCAGGATCAACAGCTGTGTTGCTCTTGGCCATACTTGGACTCTTTTACAAAAACTATTTCTACACTGCGTTAGCTCTGTCTGTTCTGTCAATATTCCTACTGAAAGATTTACGAGGTAAGTACGTGTCGTCGGATGCCCGCCGTCTACATGGAGAAACTGCTCGTGATCTCGCTCGTTTTGATGCGAGCCAGAGCGTTGATCTACAGTGGGGAAACCGTACGGCTACGCACGATGCCCCTGATCCGCTAGTTAAACCGGTAGCTGTTGATAAGTTACTGATTTTCCCGCCTAGCGAAGAGACTCTTAAGTCTATGTGTGGATGATCTTGAGTTCAGTTGTACTCCAGTACTCTGAAACACCTGAAGGAAACCGACGATGAATAATGAATGGGAGAACGCCTTCGGCGATTTCGCGCTCAGCAACATTCCATACGAATAAAGGATCAGACGTTAACATACCATCCAAAGATATCAGAGGGCGAGCGCCATCTGCTATCTGCTGGGCTCGAGTACCCCACAAACAGGCATACTCGTACTTCGTATAATAAGGATCAGTTACGCGAGGAGTGTTGAGAGTATCGGCAACCTTATCACGCTCTACAGCCTGAACTTCCGGATGTAGAACGCGGGATTCGAAGCGTAGTTCTTCCATTGTATGACTACTCTAAGATTATGTAGATACTTTCCATTTTAATCCATCTAGCGTATCTACATCAATGGAACTCTTGGACGTATTTGGAAATGATCTTACGGTCGTGAATGCGGCACGAGTTTCATTTGCCAAGGAATCAACAGAGTTTTCGGTGGCAGATGAGAAGCTTGTGAAGTATCTGGCCAAACACAACCACGTGACTCCATTTTTCCACCCTCAAATCCGTCTACGAATCAAGATGCCAATTTTTGTGGCACGAGAATGGTACCGCCATCAAATCGGGTTTGCGCGAAACGAGGTGTCGCGTCGGTACGTAGACACTGTCCCAGAATGCTGGATTCCGACACCAGATCAGATTCGCGAGCGCGATCCTAAGCTGAAGCAAGGAAGTAAAGAGACTCAGGTTGATAATGCCCAAACGATTCATCAACTCATTAAGACCCATACGGAAGTCAATGTTATGGTGTATCAGGACCTACTATCGAAGGGAGTAGCCCCTGAAATTGCTAGGTGCGTTCTACCTCAAAGTATGTTTACTGAATTCATTGAGACTGGAAGTTTGGCCGCATATGCTCGGTTATACAAGCTGCGCACAGATCCGACTGCTCAGCGTGAAATTCAGGAATACGCTAAAAAGCTGGGTGAACTTATTGAGCCACTTTTTCCTATTTCTTGGAAGGCTCTAACTTCCGCTTCTGAGTAATTAGGCGACCTTTTTTCATACACGAAAACTTCTTCATAGTACGCCCACGAGGAAAAAGGATGGTGCGAGTGCAAATCGCGATAGCCGCTCCTTCCTTTGACTTCGCGTACTTTTTGTTAAGCTTCACCGTTCGTCGAACAGCTTTAACGCACTTACAGAATCGATCTTTCTGACTCGCCATTATTATACTCGCGCCAAAACAGTCAGGCCGTTATTATTCGTGAATCGTTCCTTAAGGACCCATTCTGGATTCGCAGCTAAAAACTCTTCGACTGCTGGCCAAAGCCCTCGTGTAATTTCTTCAACGGGAATACCTGACTCCCGAGACTGATGTTCCGGATTCCATCCCAAGCGGATCGTTTCACCATACACTTCATCAACTGTAGTATCGTGTAGTATGATATACTTCTTAGTCAGCGGAGCAAACTTCGCCAGTTCGCGCTTTAGCTGACCATATACATGCCATGTGTCAATGAATGTTAAATCAACCTTGTCGGTCATAACTAAATCTAGATTATTAACCCACTTGAACTTTACGGTAATATCTAGATCATTCGTTGCGTCCAGAAGTGGCTGAATCGGACACGATGTAAGATCATTCAGTAAAATATGCCTAGACGGTTTATTATTGTTCAAAAGTCCGTAGACTAATGCCCAACTAGAAACACATCCCCGAACTCCAGATTCAAAAACGCTTTCGCATTCAGTTGCATACTTGTACAACGTAGGGAGGTGCTCATTGATATCACAAACGGTGTGGCATAAATATGCGTACCGATCTTTAATTGTGTCCATTTTGATTTCTAGTAATGTCAATGTTTGTAAATAAGAGTTTTACTTACTACCAGCATTCTGTTTCCACATGCGGTCGCAATTACAGCACTGGTAGAACCATACAAGCTTCTTCTCATCTAGTTTCATACCCACAACGTCCCATACTGCTCCTGACTTTGAAGGACAGTCCTCGTTGGAACATGCGATATGATCAAAGTGAGGAAGAGTTAGGTCGTGTTTGAGGTAAGGATTCGTACTCAGACGAGTCGTCTTATCCTCTCGGAGAATATGTTCATAGACCAGCGGATTCTTCTTGTCGATTGGAATGGTATATTCGCAACGAGAACAAACACGAACAGCTGTCTTGGTACCGTCCACGACCCGTTCATCGAAATCGTTGAGTAGGCTCTTGCAAACAGGGCAGAACTTCTCCATATCTTTACCTATTCTTATCTTCCGGCTATAAATTCGTTTTGTTCACGTGCGTTCAAAACGGATAAGTTGCCAGAAAGTTGTCTGGGGTCAACATACGGAATGGCGTCCAAGGGGTCTCTACGCGAGTTTTTGGAGAAGCATCAAACTGACGGTGTTTGGACCCACTTATCTCTTGCCGGAGGCAGGTACTTTATTGGGGAAGATGCTATTCCCAAGTTTTACGAGCTTTACATTGAAAGCATCATGGATCAGGAGAAGCAGTACATTGTGGAAAAGTCCACCGAAATCGGTCCTCTCCGCATTGATTTCGATTTCATATATGAGCGCAGTCATGACGAGCATCTACACACGCGAGAGCAAGTGAGTTCGTTTGCGAATGCGTACATGAATGAAATCAAGCAGTACCTCATTCTACCCGATACGGTGAAGTTGTACATTATGGAGAAGCGCCGCCCTACGTTGGATACCAAGAAGAGCAAGATGAAGTCAGGTATTCATATCGTGGTTCCGGACGTTTGTACCCACAAGTTTGTGGAGCAGCGCGCTCGTCGTAATCTAGTAAAATCAATGGACGATCATTTCAAGGGTCTACCGCTCACTGAGAGCTGGGAGAAGGTTTACGATGAACTTGTTGTGAATCGTACAGTTCCTTGGACTTTGTATGGTTCTCGCAAAAATGATCCGAATTCTCTACCCTACCTCGTATCGTATATTATCGAATGGACTCCTGATGGAGTTAAAATTGTGGACGATATCCCGAAACCATCAATGTCTTTGATGAAGACTCTGTCGCTTTGTCGCGACGAGAAGGATGAGACACCAATGACCGAAGAAGCTCGGAAGATTTACGTAGGTCTGAAGACTCAGCAGGAAGTTCGAATTTCAGGAGGGAGCGCAGTTCTTCCAAGATCTGGGCGTCAGCTCCAGCGTGGAGCCCCAGGGTCCCGAGGATCATCTCCTGACGGTCGTATTGTAATCCCGCCTCTAGATCCCGAACGTAAGCAATATCTCAAGAATCATGTGATGAACTGGAATCCTGAGCGGGCGGACGGATATAAGACGTGGATTGACGCAGCACACTGTTTACACAATATTCATCCAGACTTGATTGACGTGTTTCTGGATTTCAGTCACCAGAATGAGGAGAAGTATAACGAAGCCGACTGTATCAATACTTGGAACTCTATCTCGTATCGCAATGACGGAGATCGTCTCAGCGAGAAATCGTTGCGATACTGGTCGCGAATGGATAACCGTGAAGGGTATGATGAGATTGAGGCGAATAACGTAGACCGTCTAGTTCTGGCCGCATGTTCAGGAACAGAGCACGATATGGCTTGTGTGATTCACGCCAAGTTCCGTGATCTGTACAGCTGCTGCGATTTCGGCAAGAATATCTGGTTCCGTTGGGCCGGGCATGTGTGGCGGGAAACTGATCGTGGCGTAGATCTTCAGCTCAAGCTTTCGAAGCAGATTGCCCGAGTGTTCTTCGATAAGGTTACAACTCTTCAGGTAGAAATGAAGGATCGTGGTCTGGTAGAGTGTTCGGGCGAGGGTAAGACTGATTGTGGGTTCTGCGAGTACTGCCAAGTAGAAAAGCAGAGGGCAGGACTGAATACTATGTTCATGAAACTGAAGACCACGAAGTTCAAGGATAACGTTATGCGCGAATGCCGCGAACTGTTCTTCGATGAAGAGTTCACGAAGAAGCTGGATTCCAACAAGGATTTGATTGCTTTCAATAATGGTGTTTTGGATCTGACAAACTTCGAGTTTCGCGACGGAAAGCCAGAAGATTACTTGTCGTTCTCGACCGGAATTGATTACGATCCAGCTCGTAACTACTACGATTACGATACGTGGCCGGCAGTTGAAAACTTTATGAAACAGGTACTTCCTGACCGAGTAGTGCGCGAATACTTCCTGAAACATTTGGCGACGAACCTAGTTGGTGGCAACACAGCTCAGAAGTTCCATATTCTTACCGGATCTGGATCGAACGGCAAGTCAATGATTATGAACTTGACATCTACCGCGCTCGGTGATTATGCGTGTACGGTTCCTATCTCTCTGTTTACCCAGAAGCGTAAGGGATCGGGTAATGCGGCTCCTGAAGTTATTCGGCTGAAGGGCAGGCGATTCGTGACGATGCAGGAACCTGATGAGTCCATTGCCCTAAACACAGGTCTGATGAAGGAGATTACGTCGGGCGAGAAGATGTATGCTCGTGATCTGTTCAAGTCAGGTACTGAGTTTGAGGTACAGGCAAAGTTCCATTTGGCATGTAACGATAAGCCAAAGATCAATACGACGGATGGAGGTACGTGGCGACGACTGGTCGTGATTAACTTCCTATCGAAGTTCGTACCAAATCCTGTAGCGAATAACGAGTTCCCTATGGATGAGAGTATCCAGTTCGCAGTACAGTCCAAGGAATGGGCAACACCGTTCCTGAATTATCTGGTACATGTTCTCAAGGAAGGCAAGGGTCTACGAAAGCTCCCAGCACCCCAAGCTGTTCTGCAGTATACTTCGGAGTACCGTGATGAAAATGACGGTATCTCACGGTTCATGAACGAGAAGCTCATGGCGATTCAGGAAGGCGATCAAGTGCAACCGATTGATCGGACGACACTTAAGCGTGTGTTTAAGCAGTGGTTGGTGGATAATGATCTGAAACTGTCTCCTTCAGAAATGGAGAAACGTGTAGAAGTCACATATGGCAAGTACATGCGCGGCGGCTGGACGAGTTTCAAACTTGAAGGTTGAACCATATGACTCTAATTAGAGACCGTAATTACTGGACCCTAATAGTATTTGCTACCACCCTTTTTAGATTTACGAACGCGGCGAGTCGTTTTACGTGTCGAGCGGCGCTTTCCACCGCGAGTCTTACGACGGCGACGACCACCAGTTAACGTCTTACCTGGCGCTTCCGGCGCAGCACCTGGTAAGGTTGGGGGAGGAGTTGCCGGAGCTAGAGGAGCTACAGTAGACGCTACGGCATCCTTAGCGCTCTTAAACGCACTGCCAATAGCACCAAAAAGTCCGCCATTATCGGATGTAGGCGGTGTAGCCATTTACTTTAGCGTAAGAATTTACCGGCGGCCTCCCTGGATAGGCGAGTACGTGCGGATGTAGGGCAGCGTCAGGTAGACCACGAGGATCGCGATCGTGAGGTTGACCGTGGCCGAGAGCGCATCGCCAAGTCCGAGCTTGACGGGGCCAAGCTGTAGGGACCACTTCTCCAGACCGGCCTGCGCGCCGGGGAAAACGCCACCAATGATGGGGGCAACGAGGTCGCGGGAAATCGCGCCGAAGAACTGGCTCAGGGCTGAGCCTAGGAAAATCGCAACAGCGAACGTCATCACAGTCATGTCGGCCATTTTATATTTCACTTTAGATTCTTTTTGCGGTAAAGAGTAGTGATATGGGATTCAACACCCTTTTTTGGGGCCCTTCGGGGTGGCAATTGTTTCACCTGATAGCGTTCTTATCTCCGAATCCCCAGAAAGTTCTGTTGGATATGAAAGAAGTTTTGCCGTGCAAGTTTTGCCGCGCGAGCACGCAGGAGTTCGTAACCCAGCACCCGTTAAAAGGTGACCCGGCGAAATGGTTGTATGAGATTCACAATATGGTGAATAACAAACTACGGACACAGTGCGCTAATAACCCCGAGGTTCCAAACCCTGGTCCCGATCCAAGCTTCGAAGAGGTTAAAGCAAAATACTTATCTATGAAACCTACTCAAGTCCCCGGGCGAGACTTTCTGTTTACTGTAGCGTCCAATTACCCCGATGAACCGGTACCTGAAGATATGGCGCGGCAGCGTCAGTTCATTGAAGATTTGGCGGAAGTGTACCCGTTTGAAAAAATGCGCACAACATTCAAATCGTATCTAGCCTCTCATCATCCAGTACCTTTGGATGGTAAGAAACAGTATCAGAAGTGGATGTATGGTCTGTTATCAGCTTTATCAAAAACAGCTCGTGTGCCTATATTGACCTACCGTGGATTTATCGCGCGTGTCAATTACCACGCGAGCGGATGCGACAAGACATCGTACCGCGGCGTGACGTGCCGACGCACCAAACAAGGATTCCGAACGAAAAATCGTGACCGTATTCGTACTCACCGTATTATCAGTAAAACCCTACTTTGATTTTGACGTCAGAGCTTCAACGGCTCTCACATGTTTCTTGCCGAACGGTTCGCCTTTCTTCTCTTTCTTAGTCTTCTTGGATTCGCGACGAGTTTTAGGTCCGTCCATTTTTCGTACTTTGAGTTGTGTTTATTTTAGAATTATGATTTCGTTTTTTATGATAATGGAACTTTGGTACTCAGTGGTGATAGGCTCAGTAATCTTTGCCTATATCCATTTGTTCAACTACAACGCCAAATCGTATCTTGAATCCCAGTCTGGGGGCTCAAGATACACTCATCGGGAATCGAACCCGAGCCAAGACCTTGGAAGGGTCTCATTCTACCACTAAACTATGAGTGTGGTTGGAGGGAGTGGGATTCGAACCCACGAAAGATTGACTAACAGATCTTAAGCCTGTCCCGTTTGACCGCTCCGGAATCCCACCGTTGTTGTTACGTAAGCATTCTCTAAATCTAATACAATGAAGTTATCGTGGCTTAAAAAGGTTCCAACAAAACTTGATAGTCTTTTAAAAATCCCAGATGAATTACCAAAGTTTGAAGGAAGATTCTACTTTCGCAGAGCCGATAAAGAATGGCCTGTTCATATTCCAATTCCCAATGGGCCTATTCAATATTTGGAAATCGGATGTGCGGATGGAGCGAATGCGATTCTCGTTTCACAATCATACGCCAAGCATCCGGCTTCCAAATTGTACTGCGTAGATCCATGGATAGATTATGAAGACTATTCAGAATACAAAGGTCTTCAAGAAACAGCATGGAAAAGGTTTAACCAAAACATCCAAAACTGTGCAGATGTTAATAAATTCCTAATACACAGAGGATTTTCTGACGATATTGTCCCAACATTTCCAGACAATTTCTTCGACCTGATTTTTGTTGACGGAAACCACGAGACCGAGTATGTGTATCGAGACGGTCTGATGTCGTTAGAAAAGGTGAAGGTTGGCGGATATATTGTGTTTGACGACTACAACAAATATTGGCTGCAAACTGTTGATGGTGTAAATAAATTTGTATCTGAATCTAGAAATAGAATTCGAATTATCCCCAACGTGTATATGAAAATAGGCCAGTTTATGGTTCAGCGAACAGCTTAAAGCTTAAATCGTTTCTTGTAATCCGCAATAGACGCCCTTAACGTCTTCTTATTCCACAGAACCCATTTGGCCAAAGCCCCGGGCGTATCGGGTTTCTGCCAGCTCTCACCCATTCCCGAATGGCGTTTCAGATAACGCTGTTTGCGAGTTGGATCATGGTGTTTAGTGTAATCACTCATCCCTTTGGCTCCGAACGGAATGACCTTTTCATGTCCGTCTGGGTACACGAAGGTCGCATCCCACTTTTTTTCGGCTTTGTGTGAAGGCTTAATAGACTTGAGTCGGAGCTTACGGGTTTTACGACGCGCTCCGCCACCTAATCCTAAAGCAGGATACTTGGCAGCAGTTGAAAGGAAATCTGAAGCTCCAGGCAAAGCCCGAAGTTCGCTCATAGCCGCAGTCTTATTTGTTTGAGTCTGAGCAATTTGAGCAAGTTCGGTCACCACTGATTGTACGTTCGGAGGAGTGGGTGTGGGAGGTGTGGCACCCATATTCAAAAGTGATCGAATGAGTGGACCGTTATTATTGAGTGAAGCATACGCTAATGCCGAACCACCATGGTTATCTACCGCATTGATATTAGCTCCCTTTGAAAGAAGAAACTTGAATATACGGTCGCGTACTCCGGTATAACTACGAGCCGGTACTTCAGTGACTAAAATAATCGCAGTTTCGCCTTCGATGTTTTTGGCGTTCACGTCGGCTCCTGCCGCAAGAGCAGCTTGGACTCCGGCAAGATTCCCATCTGTAGCAGCCAATAATAAATCATCGTTTGCTGAACCGCCTTTCATCGCTTTCCGTCCCATTATTCTTTCAACCGAAAATGTAATAGTATGGAAGAGTGGTATTCCGCCATGCGGATCTTACGCGAGGAAAGTGATAATTCTTCTTTAGTGAAAGATTTCTGTTACCGCATTTTCCAAGATTTGAAGCGGATAAAAATCAAAGACAAAAAGAAGTTCGCCCAGCGTCTCGGACCCGAGTTCGAGAACTGGCGAGAATATTTGGAATCAGAGTTCCCGAAAGAGTTGGTGAAAGATGTTTTATTTGATGACGAGTTTTGGAAACTTACTCTGAAAGTCACCAAGGCGTGAAAAATGGAAGAATGAATCTAAAGACTATACAGACTAATACAATAATGGGCGACGTTATCATCGGTGTCCAATTCGGAATCGCAAACCCCGATGAAATCGTCAAGCGCAGCGTCGTTCACGTCATTACCGACAAGACACACCAAAATAAAGATCAGCCTGTGGCAGGTGGAGTCTTTGATTCCCGTTTCGGTGTAATTGAAAACGGCAAGATCTGTCCGACCTGTAAACAGAACAATATTCTCTGTCCCGGTCATTTTGGTCACATTGCTCTGGCTAGGCCAGTGTACCTGTACCAGTTCATTGATCAGGTCATCAAGGTGCTACAAATCGTATGCCTGAACTGCTCAAACCCGTACCTTCCCGATGCAGAACTTGAAGCGATTTCCAAAAAGATGAAAGGTATGGATCGGTTCAATGCTGTTCGTGAACGTACTGTCGAATACAAGACGCATGAGCTTAAAGAGTCTTCGGCATGCGCACACTGTAACTCCCCTACGATTGCAAAAGTTATTAAGGAGGAAGGCACGATCGCTAAGCTTCAGGCAAAGACGTACGAGGAGGGTGACCCGATCCCGCTCCAGCCCGAAATGGTTCTACGGACGTTTCAGCGCATCACCGATCGGCACGTTGATCTTATTGGATTCAATTCCAAGTTCAGTCGTCCTGATTGGATGGTGTGTACGGTTCTGGCCGTCCCACCACTAACAGTTCGTCCGTCAGTCATCATGGACGATAATCAGCGGATGGAAGATGATTTGACACACAAGCTGATTGATATTGTCCGCAATAACCAGAAGCTACAGGATCGTATCGATAAGGGCGATTCGGCCGAGATGATTGATAAGTACACAGATATCCTCCAGTTCGATGTTGCGACGTACGTCGATAACGATATAAAGGGTATTCCGCCGGCCGCTCAGCGCTCAGGACGTGCTCTAAAGACTCTCAAGTCTCGTTTGGGCGCTAAGACTGGTCGTGTGCGCGGTAATCTTATGGGCAAGCGCGTCGACTTCTCTGCTCGTTCAGTGATTACGCCGGACGCCAACATTGATGTAGATGAGCTAGGTGTACCAGAAGAGATTGCACGAAACTTGACGTTTCCTGAGATTGTTACGAGCTATAATCGCGATCGGCTGATGTCGTATGTACGTAATGGACCTACAAAGTACCCCGGTGCCAAGTCCGTATACATCAAGCACGACAATCGGTCAGTCAACCTGAAATTCATTAATCCTGAAACAATTGATCTGAAGCAGGGTGATGTGGTTCACCGTCACCTGATCGACGGTGATTCAGTACTCTTTAACCGCCAGCCTTCCCTACACAAGGCATCAATGGAATGTCATCGCGTGCGTGTCCTGCCGTTCTCAACGTTCCGCCTGAACGTATCCGCTACCAAGCCTTACAACGCAGACTTTGACGGCGACGAGATGAATATGCACGTGCCACAAAGCATTGCGTCGGCAACAGAGCTGAAGACTCTAGCCACCGTGCTGAATCAGATCATTTCGCCGCGCACGAACTCTCCGATTATCACGATTATTCAGGATACTTTGACAGGTTCGTTCCGCGTATCTCAGAACCACGTAGAAGTCCCCGAGCATATTGCGATGAATATCATGGCGCGCATGAAGAAGCCTCTATCGACCTACCGTCGTAAGGACCGCCCAATCACTGGCAAGGAACTCATGTCCACGACATTCCCGCTCATGAATTTGAATGGTGAAGCCAAGGTTGTGAATGGCGAGTTCAAGTCTGGAGTTATGGGGAAGGGAGCGTACGGTTCAGCATCTAAGGGTGCAATCCACGTGATCTTCAACGATTTCGGTCCGAAACGTGCCGGACAGTTCATTAATGACATTCAGAACATTGTTACAAAGTACAACTTGTTCTCTGGATTCTCGGTTGGTCCTTCAGATCTGATTGTTAACGCCGAGACTGATGAACTCATTAAGTCAAGCATTGCCGAATGTAAACAGAAAATTGCGGATATCATGTCTTCAGTTCATTCCGGCACGTTCCTGAATTCTGACGGTCGTGAGAATGGTGAGGAACTAGAGAACCAGATTATGAAGGTCATTGGTGAAACGACGAAGAAGTTGTACGCTGAAGTGATGGACAAGCTTCCGAAAGATAACCGAATGTACCAGATGGTAAAGTCTGGAGCTAAGGGAAATGACCTGAATATCGGTCAGATGATGGCTCTTCTATCTCAGCAGAATGTTGCAGGTAAGCGTATTCAGTACACCCTTCAGGATCGCACGCTGCCTCATTTCCATAAGTACGATGACGGTTTGGAATCTCGTGGGTTCGTAGAGTCTAACTTTATCGGCGGAATTCGTCCGGCCGAGTTCTTCTTCCACGCTATGGGTGGTCGCGAAGGTCTCATTGATACAGCTATCAAGACGTCAGATTCAGGATACATTCAGCGCCGACTGGTAAAAACTATGGAGGATATCCATGTAGAGTATGATGGAACTGTACGTAATGTGAATGGTGCAATCGTGCAGTTCAATTACGGTGGAGATGGAATTGATTCGGTATGTGTCGAGAAGCAAGAACTACCACTAGCTCTAATGTCCATGGAACAGATCTTCCGAGACTTCGCGATTTCAGCCGATGATATTTCTGCGGTTGTCAAAGGTGAAGTCAAGGAGTTCCATGATATGGTTGATCAGATCGTTGAGGATCGCGATACGCTCGTGCGTAACGTGTTCCGATTCCGTAAGGAAGATACGGTATTTGCGCCGGTTCATTTCGAGCGGATGGTGGAGAAGTACCAGAACCCTTACTCTGTCAAGACTGATCTAACACCAGTATATGTAGTTGACGAAATCGACAAGATGTGTTCTCAGCCGTTTGTACGACACAACAAGCTGTTCCATATCCTGATGCGGTACCACTTTGCGCCCAAGAAATCTATTATCAAGATGCGGCTCACTAAGGCGATGTTTGACGAAATGTTGAAGGACATTCATTTCCGGTACATTAAGTCCAAGGTTCATCCGGGCGAGATGGTTGGAACGATGGCTGCTCAGTCAGTAGGTGAGCCTACGACGCAGCTTACACTCAACACCTTCCACTCAGCCGGTACGTCAGCTGCGAATGCAACTGGAGGTGTGCCGCGTATTATGGAACTTCTGGCTGCTTCCCCAAATCCTAAGACTCCTATTGACACGATCTATCTAGACGCCAGTATTGCTGGATCTCAGGATGCGGCAATTGCTAAGAAGCGCGAGATCCAGAAGACTACGCTCCGTGATATCACGAAGTCGGTGCGTATCTACTACGACCCAAATCCTCTGTCCGAGAACACAGCAGTTCAGGAAGACCGTGATATTCTCCAGTCATACCAGAAGTTCTCAGTCACAAACGGGCAGCTGTGTACGTCACCTTGGGTCGTACGTCTAGAGTTCAACGATATGGAGATGGTGGCACGTAACGTGATTGATATGACGATGATTGCCGCTAAGATCCAGAACAATCGCTCACTAAAGGTGTTTGAGTGTATTCATTCGGACACCAATGCTCCAGGTAAGCTAGTGTTGCGTATTGTATTTGTGGCGGATGTCGTGAAGAATGTCCTGGCGCTGCGATTCATTGAAGATAAGTTACTGGACACTGTACTGAAGGGTATTGAGGGGGTTGGGCGAGTATACCCTCGCGAAGTCAAGGATGAGCTGACGTATGATGAGAAGACTGGTGGGTATGTCGCAGCACCCCAATGGGTTCTAGATATTGAAGGTAAGAATTTACTAGATCTCTCGACGATTGCCAACACCGATCCTCTGCGCTCATTCTCAAACGATATTCATCAGATCAGAGACGTGTTTGGAATCGAGGCTGCGCGTATTGCCCTGATGCGCGAATTCAATACGGCATTTGCTGGTTCATCAATCAATTATCATCATCTGATTACGCTCGTAGACGCAATGACCTACCCTGGATTCTTCCTGAAAGCCGATCGTGCGGGAATGTCCAAGAACACGGAGAATGGTGTTCTGGCCAAGTCGTCGTTCGAGGAGACTGCCAAGCATCTATTCAATGCTGCTCTCACTGGCGAGGCGGATAATATGCGTGGTGTATCTGCGAACATCATGTTCGGTCAGAAGCCGCCGTGCGGAACAGGGTTTGTAGATATCCTGATTGACGAGACCAAGTTGCCGGAAGGAACCGAAGAAGATCATGCGATTTTCGAAGAGGAACGTCGTACGGTACACGAGCTTCTGGAGAAGGAGTCAGAGAAAGAAAGTTCGATCAGTATGTCTGACCTGAACATGTTCTAAATGAACCTTAAATAAAAACTAAAATTTGGGATTGAACAATCCTATTTTTTAGTTTACGTGTACTTCAGTATGAAATGAAAATGGAACCAAAATATGACTCTGTGGTTACAGCTGTCATATCTTCTTTTAAAAGTCGCGCTGACTTTGGGTTTAAGAAGTACGGAACAAATTTGGATCGTAAAGATTTGAAGCCTTTAGACTGGATTCAACATACTCAAGAAGAACTCATGGACGCTATTCTGTATTTAGAAAAAATGAAGCAAGAGCTTAGTTCGAGTACGCCAGACCGCCCATGCCAGACATGACACGGAGAATGTTGTAGTTCACAGCGTAGACGCGCACATCCCAAGTGTATTCTGAATCGGGGTTAATCGTTACAGCTCCGCTCATGTTCATTACGATCGTGGCCGTATCAATGCGCGAGAAGTTGCACGTTCCAGACGGCTGGTGCTCTTCGGGCTTCAGCGCAAACGAATACATGTAAATACCGGCCTGATGGATGGGTAACGTAGTAGCAGACTGTACTGTCGCGTTGAGACCAGTGTGGTGCTGGTACGACTGGACCGAGTTGAAGTAGTCGCCATAGCGCTTATCCATACGATCCTGACCATTGATCTGGAGATGCTGCTCATACACCGCATCACGATCGTACGTGAACGGCTGTAAGCGAGTCGCCGATGCGCGAATGGCACCCGCGGAATCTAAGTGGCAGTTGGTGTACGCAGTCGGCTGTACAACCCATACCAGCTCCTTGACGGGGTGGTTGAACGTCAAGTCAATACGGTTATTGTACGACGAAATACCCTTGTCCTCGTTGAACTGTGTCTGCTCGATGAGGTACTCATGCGAGTTCTGAGCCATACGGCGGCGCTCCTCGGTATCGAGGTAGATGTAGTCAATGTACACTGCAGCCTGAATAGGCTGGGTCGGGAAAAGAGCGCCAGAGCTAGTACCGTCAGCATACTTGCTGTTAAAGTTACCCTTAATCATCTTCACGTCATTCCACTCAATGTTGATCTTGACCTCGTGGTACTGGAGCGCAATCAGCGGCAGAGCAGCACCGGGGTTGCGAGTGTAGAAGAAGTTGAGTGGGATGTAGAGAGTGTTCGGTAGAGACTGGTGTCCCGCCGAGCCCAGAGCGCAGCTGTTAGGTACCGTTAGCGATACCGTCGAGTTGAGTACGTTGGCGTTGCTGTTAATATCGTTAATGTACGTCTGGGAAACAGTTCCCGATACATTCGGTCCAGCACCGACCATGTTCCACAGCTTCTTGGACGTCGTCAGGTCGCTTGACAGAGCATCCCACAGGTACAGCCACTCACCATATAGACGATCAATCAGCTGTCCACCAATATCCAGCTCGACGTACTTGAGTAGATTGTAACCTAGACGTCCCTGGTCGTTGTTGTACAGGGCGGTCGGCATCACAACCTCGAGGTACGTGGAGTACAGGAGATCAGCATGGCGACCGATGAGCGCCGAATGCTTGACTCCCCACGCAGCCTGCCCAGTCAAATTAATACGAAAAGGCTCCATCGCGAAGTTCGTGTGGCGCTTAAACAGACCCTTCCAGAAGGTAATCTGGGGATTGCCGGAAAGGTATGCGTCCTGAGCGCCGTAGGCAACGAGCTGTAGTAGTCCGCCACCCATTATGTATTTATATGTTCGTTATACTCTTTTTTCAGGGAATCTACTTGCGGTGGCGGCGAGTCTTGCGCGCAGTCTTGCGAGAGCGGCGGCGGCGACCGGCTGCGGGGGCAGACGTCTCCATAGGCATCTCCTCCTCTACGGGCTCATCGGCACCGCCCTTCTTGCCGTACGTCTTCTTCGCCATCTTCAGGACCTGTCCGAACTTCAGTCCCTTGTGCGCCTTCATCGTCTTCTTAACGTGCGCGAGCCACTTGTTTGCCATTTTTATTTTAACGCAAGATTTTATTAGACTTGGATGTCGTAGATCGGGGTTGTACTCTTCATAGGCTGGAACGAAACTGACGGGTCTGGGGGTATAGGCTGCTTGTATTCCTTAGGCTTGAGTGCACGAAGAGGTTCGGGTTTGAGGACCGTACTGTGTTCCTGGAAGTCACCAATGTACGTTTCCATCGCACTATCTACTGACCCGTAATTCATTAAGTTCCACTGGCATCCATACGTCAACAGAATTTGAGGATTCTTGTTGACTAAATCGCCTTCAATGTCTGGCACGACCATCGTGATGTTATTTCGATTATTCTCAATGAGTTCATTACTATCATTTGTTTGTGCGGCCTGAGTATACGTCAAGCGACGTAAGTTCGAGGTACCCCAGGACATATTTGTCAATTCGTCCATCAATGTACCTTTGACCTCATTCCCCGATACAATAATCATCTTGGACTGTAATTTGCACATTGGTTCGATCGCCAAATTTTTACGCTGATATCCATACGATACATCCAGTAAATACTGAGGGCATGTAGTCTTCAGAACTTCTGCGCACGCATTCATGACATTATTGTTTGTGGTATGGAACACCAAACTCAAAATAAAAGGATCGGTGGATACGGGGCAAACAACCGAATTAAACATATTGTTCGCCAAAGCTACACAACAAGCTCCAAACGGAATCGTGTTGTAAGCGTAATCTGTACCTAGTTTCTGGTTCTTAAGCCCTACAACTGGACCTCCAGATCCGTCATCGTAAATATCCAGCTCAACTAAGCGAGGACCAGCTTTCGCTAACATCGGTATCACAGCATCGGTAATGTAATCATAAATCTTTGCTCCAGGAAACAGCGAGTAAGCCGATGAGGCTACGTAGTAATCACATAACCGGTACTCGGGAGTCGTAGGGCATCCTAAAGGAGCTAATGCCATAACGGAGTTATAAGCATTAAATGTTGGTTCAGCTGTCGCCTGAGCCTGTACTTCCGAAGGCGTTATAACAAGATATATGACAAACGCAATTGCCATTAGAACCAGAACAGGGATAACCATCACGAGCGCAAACCCGTACGACTCCATTATTAATTAGGGGCAGTAATAAACGCCATAGTAACAGCGTAAATAATTATACCAATAAGGACTATTGTTGTTCCAAACTTAAACCATCTGTACCATGTCTCGGGGGGATCCATTTATACTTTAAATAATAAACCGCGAAAACCTCTTACCACTTTATCTGGAATACGATCTTCCATCGACGTTCCTGTCAAACAGCATAAATGAAAGTACAAACAGTACATTCCACACTCCGAATTCTCATACTGATGGCGAGTTTTGTTATACGTAACTTTCATTGGCTTACTGTGAATCTTAGTTTCATCCCATGTTTCCGACCACCGCTTCATTAACTGAACAACTTCCTTCTCAGGTTTTTCGGCATATGAATCAAAATATGTTATGCGAGGGTACTCAAGTTCGGGACGAATATCACAAAACAATGCAATCCAATGTTCTCCCGGACCAGTACTTTTATCAGTATTAAATACGACTCCTATCTGACGATACCCTTTTTTATACAGTGCCTTGATATCCAAAGAACACAACGAACTAACTAAACATGTTCCTAAACTTGACTTCTTATCGAAATCTATCGGCACAGCTCCTACGTAATAGTATTCAGAAAAGACCTTTGTGTACTGTTTTTCAATCGCATCAATATCAGTAGATGACAACCATTCTTCCGGATTAGATTTCCATGAACCTGGAGCTTTAGGTTTAGATATCAGTGAAAGAATAATACATTCCGTAGATTTGTCACATTGATCCTGCAGCTTCTTCTGAATCTGTTTCCACACAACCGAAGGTTCGCCTGGACGAATTGGTTTGGATCCGGAATGTTCTTTGTTGAAAACCTTACGCAGGTTTTCTACTTCGCGAGCATCGAAGTACATTGTATTGAAAACGGATAATCTTCTTGAGAACGCATAACTCGTAAAATGAACGATCTGAAATCCTGTATCAAGCAGTACCGAGAGATTGATGACCAGCTCCGTGAACTAAATAAGCGAGTTTATGAGAAACGCGATGCGCGTAAGGTCGTAGAACTGGAAATTGCTGGTATTATCCGTGATCCAAAGTATGACGCAATCAAGAAAATTAAGCTTGAAGAAGACGGATCTACCATCTCATTCAAGCGTCCAAATGAATGGGTAAAGCCTTGGTCAATTTCTCAGAAAGATCTGAAGGATCTGGTAGGACAGTACTTTACCAAGGGTGGTCCAGTAAATCCCGACGAACTTGTGAAGTACATTATTGAGACGAAGAAGCACACTCTCGTAGCGTCAGAGTTCAGTTTTACGCGTACAGTTCCGGGTGAGCAGGATGAGTAATATCTTAAACAACTATGAAAATCAACCTGAAAAGGTTTTTCATAAAAACGGACTTACGGTAGATTAACAGAAATAAGAATACAACAATATGCAGCAAGTACAGTACAACCCATTCAACTCAAAGAACCGCTTGTTTACCAAACCTGATATTCAAGCGATTCTTTCGAAGCACGGATGCGAGTTTGTAGTGACCAACACTGAACTCTTTCAGAAAGCGATGGTTCATTCGTCTTACGTCAAGAAAACAGAGTACACTTCGCCAACTGGTGAACCTGCTCAACTCGCTGAAAAGCCGAGGGAATGCCTAGGTCTATTTGACGAATCGTATGAACGTCTGGAACATTTGGGCGATTCAATTCTGGGTGCGTGTGTTTCAACGTACCTTATGAAACGGTACCCTGAAGAGAACGAAGGATTTATGACAGATTTGAAGAAGGAGATTGTGTGTAATGAAATGTTGGGATCTTTAAGCCAGAAAATTGGACTTGATAAGTTTTACATCATTTCACGTCACAATGAAGATGTGTGTTCTGGACGAGCCAACTTCAAGAAACTAGGAGATATCCTAGAAGCATTTCTTGGAGCTTTGTGGACCGATTCCGGTAACGATTTCAAGATCATGTACTCCTTTGTAATTTGTCTGGTTGAAACCTACATTGACATTCCCAAAATCCTGATGAATAATCGAAACTTCAAGGAGCAACTACAGAAACTGTACCAGGCCAAGTTTCATCATACTCCAGGATACGCCGTGATTTCTGCAGCCACGAATCAGTACACTATGGCAGCCGTAGATGAGAAAGGGAATCATCTAGGTATTGGAACGGCTCCTACGAAAAAGCAGGCCGAACAATTGGCGGCTAAAGAAGCCATTCTACGGCTTTCGGGGAACTCGGCGAACAAGTAGTTCACGTTGAGTTCCAATAGGAGGCGTATCATCTCCATCCTGATTTCCGCCTCCCTCAATTGATCGCAAAGCTTCAGCTACACGCTGAGGCTGATCGGCAAACTGGATAAGAAGTTGGGTACGAATCTTGTCACGGCTCAGAGCTGGACGAGATGTACGGACCGAACGAGACAAGCTTCCTTGACCTTCAAGCTTGAAATCGTCAACCGAGTTGTCACGCATGAACTTCAAAATGTGCTCAGAGTTCTGAGCCTTTTTGTCTCGGATCTGTTTGATTTGAAGTTTTAGCGAGCGTTCCTGATCATCAAGAGTAACCCATTCCTTTAGTACGTTGCGTACTTGTTCCGTCGCGTCTTCGGACATTTGTGTACTTTATGCCTCCTCGTTGAAAATCGCTTACCACCTTTCTTACGTGGAGGTACTGGTTCAAATGAAGTTTTGGCGTCTTCGGGTTTAACTTCTGCAGTTGATTGACTTGTCGGTGTAGACGGCGCCGTGACTGGAATCTTAACGGCTTCGGTCGCCGTTTGTTTAATATCTGAAGCTGACGGCATTTTCAAGTTTGAAGAAGCTGCCATACTGCTAACTGTATTCTTTGCGTTCTCAACGGCACCCATCAAACTACCATAAGCTTGAGAAATTGATTCTGAAATACGGTCAGCACGATTATAGAACTTTGTCCCAACTGTTTCAACCGCCTTAATTCCGCGCATCAAAGCAGGTCCAATGACTGGAACCATACCAGATGTAGCTTCTAGAGCTGCTCCAAAATCTTTACGTGACATACCAATCACCGCCGCTAACCATAAGAACCACATAGAGAACAGCCACCCTAGAAAAATACCTACTGTACCTGCCAATGGAAGAGGAATGAGACCTACCAAGGCTGGAGTAAATGTTTGGATATTCGATGCAATAACAGGAAGGGTAGCTGCGGTAACGTCAAGTGAAGCACCTATCAGGTCTCCAAATAACGGGATATTTTCCAGAGTATCCAAGACGAATACAAACGGAATAATCATGCGGATAAAGAGTTGGACGGATTTCACAGCTCCCTGAACCGCGGCATTTGGAGGTGCAGGCTGCGTAATTCCAGCCGCCATATCAACTAGATCCGACCCAAACTTATTGAAAATACTTCCAATCCCTTTATGCTCTGCCTCACCTCCAGTCTGGTGCTTCTTGATCTGTCGAAATACCGACTTCGCCTGAACAGGTGTAAAAAGAGGCTGACCGTCTTTCGTGAACGAGCGACGAATATCTTCGGGAGACTTGTACTTGCCCTTGTACAGAGTTTCGTATGCACTCAGCATACGATCAACATTATCTGCGTCAGCTGCGCCAATATGGCGCTTAACTATTTTTCCAAAAGATGTAGATGGATGCTTATCATGAAGCTCCCACTGACCCATTAATTATTACGCACAAATTTACAATGGACGACAATCTGGGTATTGTCTCATGGAATTCTCAATTGGAAAAAATACTATCGGACGAAGGCGAGAGATGTTTATGTTATTCGTGGCTTCACGACAGATCTGAAAAGAGATATTCTAGATTACACACTGCCATAACATTGCCATCAATTGTGATGGCAACCCTTGCCGGATCTGCTTCAATTGGAACAACATCGTTGTTTGCAAAGACTGAAATCGCAAATGTAACTATCGGCATTATAACATTGTCCGTAGGTCTGTTAACAACGGTATCTAACTATTTCAGTTGGGCAAAAAGGTCAGAATCGCATCGTATAGCTGATATAACGTACAAAAAGATATATAAATTCATCTTGATAGAGTTATCTCTTCCAAGAAGTGAACGTATGGCAGCTAAAGATATGTTAAAAATCGTGAGGGACGAGACTCAACGATTAGAAGAAACAAGTCCTCAAATACCCGATCCAATTATTGCGGATTTCAAGAAGAAGTTTGGAGACACTACACCAGAAGTCACTAAACCTGAAATCACAAATGGTCTTGATCCTATTTACGTCTACCCTTCTGACCTAGATTCGCCCCTAATTGGAGGAATGAAAGGAAAAATGTCGGAACTGATGCTTGATCCAATGTACCGCAGTCCGCGTCCTTCCGTCCTGATTCCAGGAGATTCTGTAGTTAGTGTTAAGATACCTATTTCCAACCCACTTAAAACTTCCATTTCCGATCGCACTCCAGACAAGTCACAAACGTCGTCATCGGTTCATCTGCCGACCGTGTCTGAAGCTGATAATAATCACACTTAGCCTGTTTCTTACAACGCGAACACCAGAGGAAGATTGACGCATTCTGGTTCTTCGAATACATCTTCTTCTCAGTTTCAATAAAGTGTTCAATCGAAGCCTTCCAGCGATAAGGACACATATCCACAGCCGTCATCTCAGCAAACGCACGAGGTGTAACTTCGCCAGATTTCAGCTTTGAAATCCAGTTCTCAGAGTTCTTGACATATCCGTTACGCAAGTTTTCATAAATGGAAATTGCGCGACTGCGATACATACTCCAAAACACTTTATTGGTCCAGTCCACATCAATACCTTCCTTTAAGGCCTGATCGCTGATAACATGAAGAACAGACTCTTCGAGCGTCTTAGCCATATCTGCTTCGAGAAGTTCCGTGAAGTTTTCCACAACCTTATCGCGAATAGCGCAGTCTACGAACACATTTTTAGACCGAGTATGAATTGGACGAGAGTGAACAAGTTCCCGAGGAGCTTCATCTTCTTCTTCCTCCTCCTCATCTTCTTCGTCCTCTTCACCTTCCTCTACTTCTGCATCACCCTCCTCCTCGTTATCTGCGAATGTCCACTCTTGATACAGTGCGTTGTAATCAGACGCCTTTAGATTCTTGTACTCGGAAATAGGGAGGTCGTACTGATCTTGATCTTCAGATAAAGTCGCTAGCACAACAATGTTACCCGAATACGTTTCCTCGTCGAATGGCGAAGGAAGCATATGATTGTTCATCATCTCGGGGTTATCGCACGCACATGCGAATATCGACAACCACTGAGTCTCATTCAACGGATCCTGAATCTTCCCCTGAAACTGAAATTCAGGAGATTTGTACTTCTTCCGAATCCATTCCAGAACATCCGCAGTCTTTGCGGGAATTTGGATGTCCGAAACCGTACCGTTTGCGGCGATAGAAACACCGTACGTCATCTTTGAATGTCTAGATCTTTGAAGGTGTAAGTTCGTTTTTAAAACGGATTTTCTCTTCTAATAAGTACTTATCTCACCAACATGTCCTACATTCCGCCCCACTTGCGCAATCGTAAGGAGAAGCAGCAGCCGGAGAAGGAAACTAAGATAGTTGAATCTGAGTTTCCTGCGTTTGTACCAAGCCATAAGCCAGTGAGTAATTTCAAAGGTCCAAGCTTCCTATCTAAGATCGTGGAACCCCCCACGGCGTATACTCTTCCTACTAAGGAACTCACAATCCCTGTGACTAGGTCAAAGTATTCGCGCTACGATAAGAAGTATGATGAGTATGATGTGATCGAAGAAGATGAAGAGCCGGAACCCGAGCCACAGACCAAACCTAAGACTGAAGATGGCGAGTGGCAAACGGTAGAACGCAAGATTCGTATTAAGCGTGACAAGGTTCAGGAAGCTTTGGATAATGATGATGCTCCTATTGAGGACGAAGAAGGTGAGTCAGCATGGGACGAGCAGCCAGAAGAGTACGAGACATACTGGGATGAACGTCGCCACTAGAGTAAACTGCGACTTCCCGTAGACTTAGATAACGAACTTGTCGGTGTAGAAGCCGCTGGAGTTTTTAAGTTTATGCTGGGTAAGGAAATATTAGATACGCCATTCGCAACACTACCGCGCAACCACTGCGCAAATGTACGAGCTTTATCGTTCAGGGTAAGCAGAGCTGCCACCTGATCGTTATATGCGTACGCGGCATAAATTGCCAGACCCATAGATATGACCATGAGAAACACATTGATTAACGAGAACCAGCCGTTCGCAGCCGCCTGAGTATGTGACCAATTTGAAATAGCCCCCAGTAATCCGCTACTGTTTCGCTGAGTCGTTTGAGCTCCGGAAACGTTCGCCTGAGTCACAGGTTTGACGAATTTGCTGGTAGCTTTTTTCTTGTCGTCGTCCGCCTTGTTGGAACGAATACGCATGTAAATCTTTCCGTCATTCGGCATCTGGGGACCAGGTAACTGCTGGCCGTTATTGAAATACACTTGACGACTACCTAATGGCTGAACAGCTACGGCTGTGGGCTTTGTGTTTTTCACTAGAAGAGCAAAAGCGTTTGAGTCAATATTGATCATGGACCCGAAAACCACATTTTGAGCAGGGCGACAAAGAAGATCAGTTCCTTGGTACGAATAAAATGTAGCGTTTGGTGGAACCATCATTGCTAACGACCAATTGTTCAGAGCTACTGGAGTGTTACGTTCATTAGGATTGGCATACGGAATAAACGTGTTCAAAAAATGACTGGCTTGAGTTTCCGCAGGGTTTACACGAATAAGCGATGAAACAATTAACATTTTTCCAGTAGGATTTCTGAATATAGCAGTAACTTCAGCGTCAGCTTGGATGTTTTCAATTGTGTGACTGCTTGGATGTACGACAACTAAAGCATCGCATGAATATCCTTCCCCATTGAATTTACAACTACCCAGATTTGGATCGCCATATAAAACTAAGAACTTCCCTTCTTCGATACCTACCCTGCCATTCGTAGCATATGCGTCGTCCATCACGAGATCGCACAGACTATCGCACGGCTGAGCCGATGACTGTGACAAATTAATTGGACTCGGATTTTGAACCTTAGAGCAGTCGCTCATTTGTAGTTTGGCGTTATTTTGTATCTTGGGAATAATCAATGGACCCAGCCGCTGCTGCAATCATAGGTGTTCAAGTCGCACTTCTAGCTGGACTTGGTATTTACGGAGGAATTGCGGCGTCCAAAAATGTCCCAGCCGGAGAATACAACGCTAAATTCTGGTGGAATGTTGCGAGAACAGTTGTCGTGTTCCTTCCTATGGCACTAGCTTGGTTCGGACTGTTCTGTGGATTATTTTTACAGGCGCTCGATCTTATTCTTCCAGTACTTGTAGGAGTAGCGGCTGTAGGATTAAACTTCGGTCTAGATTTTGGTGTATCTTCTGGAAGTTTCAGCGTGTTCTTTTCATACCTGCTTTTCCCGCTTTTTTGGATTCTACGCCGAGTAGGGTTGATGAAGTGAAAATAAAAGCCAGATTAGATTAATGGCAGCAACAGCTCCCGCAATTCCTTATGAGGGAGTTTGTGATTTACCCATTATTGGATTTGGGTACTCTTTGAAGACCCGGTTATTTCCTTCTGTGATTGTGTTCACATTGGCGATCGGTTGGTACTACCTAAACGGGCTTTTCTTTAAAGGAGGTGCGACAGCTTTGTATGCGCTTTTACCCTTCTTTTTCGTGATTGGTTTAGCTGGAGCTCAGTCATACGTAATCATGAAACAGCCACAGTGCCCTCCAGTTCCATGGTGGGGAATTCTAGTAGCTTGGGTCATAGGTATTGCGTGTGGATCAATCGGGTACTGGTCGGCTTGGGCAGCTACTGGAAAACAGCTTGGCCAAGGTGGTATAGTTCCAATTGTTAAAACACGCGATTCATTCACGACGGAAAATTTCAACGATACAACAAACTCGTTTATCTTTAGTGACAAACCTACTACAACATTAGGAGTTGGCACTTCAGTTATGGACGTCATGTCGTCTTCGGGTGGAGAAAAGTGTACGGCTCCATCCGCAAACGCTGATCAAACGTTCGTTGTAGATTTATACAAAAATGGTAAGCTCATTACCCAAGCTATTGGGGAGTAATTGCGCGCATAGCATTGCGAAGAATACGATGGTACCCGATCATCTGGGTACCACTGTGTCGCTCTGAACCCAGTACTCGACCATCCGCAGTCGTTACGACAACTACAACAGTAGGAACAACTTTTACTCCAAACTTTTCAGAATACCCCACAACATCCTGATGAGTATCCACACTCACCCACTTCACTGCCGGAAACTCGGTACGAAGTAGCTGAAGAGCAGGTTTGATCACCTGACACGGTCCACACGTCTTTGACGAGAACTGATATACTGTCACAACATTGCTCATTCTTCTTTTGTTATTGTAGTTCCCTCAGCAATTAAATGATTCGCACTGACGAGGCGATATTGTGTTGAACGGTGGAGTTTCTGCTTAATGATCTCAAAACCCTTCTTCTTGACTGTTTTGGATAGAGCTGAAACTAGAGCCGCATCTAATGACGCTTGGTCAAGCTTATCCAAATTATCACGGCACCATTTGTGAAGCATTGTATCTGATACCGGAGGACCCATAAGAGACAGCGGAAGTCCTTCCAAAGCTACTTGAGTATTCGTTGTGATAACCTTGACTTCGGCTTCAGGATTTAACACTTTGGTTGCCATCTTGTCTACAATAGCATTGTTCACACTATTGTAGTCTTCGCCGCCAGTATGTGCGTCGACATGCGTAATTGTGAACGAATTGAATTTGGACAGGCGAGTACTTGTGTCTTCGATCAGGTCACGGTGGCATACGTCTTTATTCGACTTTGTCTTCCAGTTATTTGATAGCCATGAAGGAAGCCAAGTAGTCAAACAGTTCTTCGAATAGTCTGAATCCGTGAAGATATGAATATCTACTTCGTAAGGAAAGTTCCTCTCGATAATTTGAACAGCTTGAGAAATTGCCATCAGTTCTCCACGCTGATTGGTTTGCTGCTGGTCAGCTGGAACAATTTGAGCATCCGAAAATTCCTTGTGGTCTGGAAACCATACACCCCAAGCAGCCTTAGCGCCTTTCTTACCGTTACTTCCACATGCTCCATCAGTAAAGACTACAATCTTCATCTTAGTTTATTATAGGATAGTGTACGAAAGTCGGAATCCGTTTTGTGATACAACGACTGTGGATAGCAGGTTGAATCAACGTCGGGTCTTCAACATGAAACCATACGCGACACCGAAACGAACGTTGTTCTAAAGAACGACGGAGCATTTGTTGGCACGAATATGTTAAAAACTCGGCGTGCCAAATAATTAGGATTCTGACTCGAGTAGCTTGTTTTGCCGGAATTTGAGATATCCAGTTATCAAACCATGGCGAAAACGATTCGGCCGAATTGATTTCGGCGGCATCCACTTCGGAAAACTCACACTGGTGTCCGTACTTTTCCTTGTACGCAGACCAAAGCTTTAGTGTTTCCACATCATTCAAAGGCTCAAATAAAAAGTAATGTGGTGGGGGGAACACCAACATCTCCATTAAGGTTCATGTTGACTCCTGTTTAGATTACTCTGCCTTAGGAGCAGATAGAATCTTCTTAATGGGGATTTCGGTGGATACAATGTACAGGCTGTTCTCCGTCATGACAATGTAGCACGTCTCGCACTTGAATACGGACTGGATCGTGGACGTGTACTCCGAATCCGACTTGACTAAAAACTTCTCAGTCTCACGAACGCCAATACAGCACTTCTTGTCTACGCTATCCTGATAGTAATCTAGGTAAATTGGGCGATCCTCTGTAATGCTCACCTGCGCTGCACGAAGCAGGACACTGGCGGGAGGCACGGACATTTATTTAAACGATGCCTTTGAACTTGAATCTACTGAACGCATTTGAGTGCGTCTTCAATCTTGAATCGCGAACGCATATTGAGACTGGGAAGTTCGGGGCGGGGGATGTCCAGAACTGATTGAATGAATGTCTTCATGAGTATCCTCAATTCCTTAGCCGTATCCGGAAGAATCTTCGCGGTCTCAAACAGGAAATCAACATACTGCGTCGTGTTTTCCTCTGACTGCTCCGTCTTTGGCTGCTTTGCCATACCGGTTAAATCGGATGCGACGTGAGTCATACACTCGCCCACAGTCTGCTCTCCAACCAGATCGCGAACAAATAACTGAGTCACAAACTTGGCATACCCTCGACGCTTATCTTTGAGCTTCATCCATTCAACGACTTTATCTGCATACCCAGCCTCTTCAGACGAAGGATATGTTAGTGTCTCGGTCATATTGTACAGCTTGGGAAACATCTCAGTCTGAGCAAGCAGATCTTCTCGAATATCTGGAATTTCAGAAACAAGTTTCTTGGCACAGTCAGCCATCAGAATAGCATACCCTGACTGTGAAATTGCCATATCGAATAGCAAAGTAGTTACACGAAGCCGAAAGATCTCGTCGCGCTTCTTAATGTTTGATACAACCTTATCTGACATCTTGTCAAGGGTGCGTGGTGCAATCTTATTCAGGGATCCAAACACTTCGTCATACTCTGGATCGTCGCGTTCCTTGACACGACGTACAGCTTCCACAAGAGCATTTTCTCGCCAGTTTTCAGCCGGCTTAGCACGGTATGGTGCTCGTGCCGGAGGACGGTAAGGCTTGAAGGCTACTGGCGTAATGCGCAGCTTAGCAATATTATCCTGAACGATCTTGGGCAAAGACAGCTTCTCTGCAAAACGAACCCCGTACACTTGTGCGACGGTAAGGCTCATTGTATTCTATAAGATAGTTTGGGAGTACGAAAAACGAATCCATTTTAAAGAATCGTCATAAAGAGTATAAAATGGGGTCAGTTGTAGAGACCACAAAACTCCAGTATTCCTGGATTTTGTGGTATCATGATCCCAACAACAAGGATTATTCCTTGGAGAGTTACGTCAAGATCGTGGACGTTTCAACGCCCCAGCAGTTCTGGTCGGTTGTTGATATAATTTCCAAGGAAGCTTGGGAGTCCGGAATGTTCTTCTTTATGCGTCGAGGATTCAAGCCTCTGTGGGACGTTCCAGAGAATGAAGCCGGAGGAGCATGGTCCAAGAAGATAGAGGATAAGACCGTTCATTCAACGTTCATTAATTTGATGGTTCATTGTATTACAAATGAACTTATGGTTCATAGAAAGGAAACTCTTGTTGGAATAACGATTTCCCCAAAGGGACCGTTCTCGATTGTAAAGATTTGGAATACGACCACAACAGTGTCAGAGAACTCGTTTCTTAATCCCGCAATTGAAAACTTCAAGATTGGTGAAGATGTTACGTACACCCCACATAAAGCAAGACCTAAGTAAACATAATGGACACGGTAGGACAGGCAGAAAGGTATTTACGAAAAATCGTAGCCTTTTTGTATTCGTGGTTATCTACCGACGGTGAAGTCTTAGGGTATATTCTGGGAGTATGTCATTTCGTGGGCAGTATGACTATTTTTGCGATGGTTTTAGTTTCACATACTTTGTACCCAGTTGTTTGGTTCCAAATTATGGTTTTTCTTCTTCTTTTGATTATCTGGGCCCAGCACTTATTTTTTAAGGTGTGTATTTCCATCGTAGCTGAACAGAAACTGACCAACAACGAACCCCCATTCTTTCAGATCATACGGGATATTCTCCACATCCAACCTACAGAATTTGTGAACTATTTCTTGGTTGCGGAAACCGTTTGGGTCGGGTGTTTTAGTTTGGAACTTATCGCAAAATTGTCGGTATATTTGTACGAATATTACGATCTTGTATTACAATGAAGGTTTGGCAGAAACATCCTATTTACGGCCTTCTTCATGTTCTATTTGGAGTTGGAGCATACTTTTCCCCAGCGTTTCTCGCAATAATCTTGACCTACCAACTTCTCCAATATTGTCTGGGCGTACGCTTTTTTGCGTTCGAGCAGGAAATAAGGCAGGGAAATTCTTTAGAACATACGATGTTGAAATTGTCGGAAATTGCTATTGGGTACATTTTAGCTCCTATTTTTATTCTTACGTGGAACACGGCATCAGACACAGCTTGATATCGCCCAGATTCGCAACAACGTAGCGAATGAGCATGAACCAATCGTTCTTCATCTGGATCTCGAGATTGTTGCACAGATTCGTGCATTTTGTGAAAAGTACGAGATGAGGAAGTGAAAAATTGCCCGTCACAATTTCAGCATTATCCTTCTTCTTGATTGAAAACTCGTTCTCCGAGTCACCCATTACGGTCGTTCGGGAAGCGAAGTGGCCCTTGCATCCGAACGTGAGTGACGAAGCAACATTCTTGATTTCTACGGTCTTAGCTCCTAGCAGAGTCATGTCGCGGCAAATCTTCTGGAAATCCAGTGACGGCATCGTGAAATGCGCCGAGAACTCGGTTTCTGGCAACTGGATATCTGGCTCGTCGCGATCTAGGAGATTGAGCTTGTACCGCGTCACCTGCTTCTTCTCGCCGTCCTCCAGAAGAATACCCAAAGTATTAGGATCCGTATGGTCAACGTAAAATGTGACAGTATCATCATTCGTAGCAGTGCGGAGAATACGGTACAGATGATCAGTATTAATTCCAATCACGAACTTGCCCTGATTATGGTTGTACGAGAACTTCTCGAACTTGTCGGCATACAAACGCAAATGAACGAGAACCGTGCGGGTATTATCCATCGCAACCATCCGAATTCCATCCTTGTCAAAAATGAGAGACATCTCGACCAAAATACATTTCAAAGCTTCCGTCAGTGTGCGAACAGCGCCTGTTTGGACAGTCTTCGCTTCAACGATAAACTCCGGCATTTTTATACTTTTTAAGTCGGTGCGTTTAAAATGCTTTATGGCCCATCCAGGATTCGAACCTAGGTTTCGGGATTCAGAGTCCCGCGTACTAACCAACTATACGAATAGGCCGGTATTCATAAGGTTTATTCCTTAAAATAGTTTAGTTTAGTTTAGTTTCCAGTAGTGGTGTACCCGTTCTTAGAATTCCATCCCGACGGAGGCTGAGAGACATTCCAAGAAGCTGGAGTTTCGGGCATACCGACTGAACCAACCATTCCAGAAACCGGAGCAGCCATACATGTTAAACTATACGCCGGAGCTGCAGCAGTTGATGGGGTCGGCGATGGGACTGCCGGAGTCATAGATGAACCGGCAGCTGGAGTGGCAGGAGCGGCTGGTGGAGGAGGAGGAGATACAGCTGTCTGGGCTGCGGACGAAGGAGGAGCACCCTGATTACAGAATCCAACATTGATTCCGTTAGATGTACCTATGCACTCGCCAACACTATCGTTAGCCATTCCCCAATTCTTCTTACCATTCGCAGCAAAGTTCCCTCCCATCGCGGAGCATTCTCCTGCAGTGTACAACCGAACCTTCTGACCACCAGTCAGAGTTACCGAGCTGATACCTGGAGCTCCAACAGGGCACTTTGGGTCGTCCATGCCTTCACGAGTACCTACAAGAAAGTACAAAGCCGCAGCAATTAAAACGACTAGACATCCAACGTGCCAAGTCTTGACCTTCATTATTTATTCCTCATCTTTCTTTTTGTCCTCGTCAGAACTGCTGTCATACCCACCAGCCATTGCCATCGCTCCACCGCGCGCACTACGCTTAACGCTCACAATGCGTCCATGCTTGTTCTTCTTCAAATCTTTGCGCGTTAAACCACCCTTCGTCTTCTCGGCCGTTCCGTTCCACACTTTACGACGGGATCCAATCTTCTTGCTGCGCATAGTCTTACGACGAGAACCAGCAGCAAGTGTAGCGTCCATTTATTATTACTTGAAGTACTTATTTTTCCACCATGTCATTTCTAACAATTTGACGTCTGCTCCTTGATTGTAACAAAAATGAAAGAACCTGCTCCGGAAAGAAAACTTTGTCCATGTCAACTTATCATACGAAGGTTTCATATCTGAAAAATTAATATTCATGATACAGTTTGTATCATTTATCACAGTCGTATCGACCAACTTACGTTTGTTAAAGTACACGTTCATAAACGACTGTTCATAATAATATTCTCCTTCGTGTTTCTCAACCATGTCTAATATATTAGCAAAATGAGCTTTCATTATTGGAGTATTTACAAACGCAAACAGACCACAATTAAATGGATAAATCTTATTTTTAGCAAAGAAGGTATAGTCATCGTAAGTATAGTTCATCAACGAAAAAAACTTCGTTGCATGATACCCATATTCTTTATGTTCGGCAAATGCGTATAGATTCTTAGCATTTACGATTTTAATAAATATCTGGTCAAGTTGTAAGTCTACTAAAATATCCGAATCAATGTACATAATTTTTGAATACTTTGAAATATCGTAGTCAAATATGAGAAGCTTCTTCATAGATGAATCCATTGCGTTAATAGAATTCTTACACTGTTCAACACAAACGTTCTTGAAGCATGCCAGTTTTTCCGTACACTGGGTTAGAAGTGACTCGTCACATATAACTAGTATATCTATGTCATTTTTATTACGAATTGATTCAATTGACATATATAAAAGATCCAAGTATTTTGGATTGAAACCAATGGTGTAATATACTAGATCCACAATATCTGGTTTGGGTGGTGGAAGATTAGCATGATGCTCTATAACTCTAGATATTGTTCTATTATATAGCTTCATTAATAAGTAAGCATTCATATTTTTATATAAAGTTCCCCCATTTGCGATACACGGATTTTCCTGTTCTGAAAGAGGCCCAAAAGTTGGAACAGTATTTTATGTATTCTTGAGCGTTAGTAGAATATGACGATAAAAACAGTTTGGAAAAGTCATATAATTTATCAAACATTTCAGAGTACTTTTGGTCTAAATATTCTGGTGTTATTTCTGAGTAGTCATAAGTGTACAGTATCGGACATCCTTCATATAGTTTTTCGATATGTGGATTGTGTTCAACTATAGGGATACATCCAGCCATTAAAGCTTCATAATGGCGATGACAGTCTTCACCTTTTCCTTCCGGAGAAACTACGAATTTGTATGACGGTAGAGATACAAAGTATTGACTTGGATCTATTTGTATATTCGGAATACCGTTTGCAGAAAGTACAGATACAACTTTTTCGCGAGTCGTTTTTCTTTCTTTGTTTTTTGAATACAGATCAGTCTGTTCTGCGATCGCAAACAAGACAAGTTTATTATGAGGACCTATTTGGGTCTCTTTTCGAGAGTTATTGTGACAAAGGTAATGATAACTCATTCCAATAGGAAAATCTTGTTTTCCATCTTTTCCATCAGTCGTTGATGCTTGGATAATATAATTACGTTTGTCTTTTGGTAAAGTTTGCCAATCACGTAGTGTGAACATTACGCACTTATATTATCACTATACGACCATTTTAACTGTAATAATATACGTAAAAATAGTTTAAACGTAATTAATATGACTACTAAAAATATGGATGGCTCTAATATAAAAGTACTTGCTGTAATTGCAAAATTTAAGGAAGATGTCTCTTGGGTAAAAGAGTTATCTTGTCCATACAAGATTTATGATAAAGACAAAGATATTCCAAATGTTGGAAGAGAGGCGGAAACGTATTTGAGGTATATTATTGAACATTATGATAACTTACCAGATCATGTAGTTTTCTTACAAGGTCATCCGTTTGACCACCTCTGGGAAAAAAATATAAATTATCTAAATAAATGTATTCAGTCAATCAATAATTCTGATGTTACTAGATCATTAAACTACGTAGTACAAGAATCGCACAATATATATACAAGAACTCGCGAATCGTTCAAAGCACTATTTGATAGTCCTCTTTCTGATACAGTTAACGTTTGTTGGGGCGCTCAATATATTGTCCCAAAATCATGTATCCTGAACAGACCAAAGGAGTTCTATGAAGTCATTCGAAAAGTGATGGTCGATGTAAATAATACGCAATACAACAACATGACTAATTGTCTGGTTTGTCCGTGGACTCTTGAACGGATGTGGTTGTACATATTCGATAAAAATATCAAAACTAAAGATGTTAAGTATGAAGACTTACTTTAAGAAAAATATTTTTAACCATTAGGAAACTCAAACACAAATAAAAGTCAATTCAGACGCTTATTTGTGTTTTTTTATTATTATTATTATTTTTTGCATTACGGTTAGCGCTAAGCGTTTTACGCTTAGTTGCTGTACGCGAGGCCACCCATGCCGGACATGACGCGGAGGACGTTGTAGTTGAGCGCGTAGACGCGGACCTGCGCCGTGCGCGTGCCGACAACCGTGTTGAGCGAGACCGTGAGCTGGAGCGTGGCCTTGTCAATGCGCGAGAAGTTGCACGTGCCGCTGGGCTGGTGCTCCTCGGGGCGCAGGGCGAACGAGTAAACGTTGATACCCGTAGACGGCGAGCGGCTGTGGTGCTGGTAAGGCTGGACCTTGTCGAAGTAGGCACCCTCACGCTCCGTGAAGCGGTCCTGGCCGTTGAGCTGCAGCTTGGCAACCTCCACGGGGTTCTTGCCCTCGCAGCGCACGTTCGAGGCAAGGATGACCTTCGCGAGCAGGTAGTTGACGCCCGACTCGAACTCCGCAACACCGCTGACGTCGAACGTTTCGGCACCAATGAGCGAAGACGACTCCGAGGCACCCTGACCCACAGCGGCCGTGATTCCCGTGGAGACCGACGTGAGGGTACCAACAGCGCCCTGGGCGCCCGATACCTGCGCGAGCAGGGACGTGATCATGCCGTCCGTCGAGAAGTCGTCGGAGTAGTTGAAGGGCTGCGCACCGCCAACTGACGCGAGCCAGGCAGCCGTCGAGCAGTCAACGAACGAGTCACGCTGGACGACCCACTGGAGCTCCTTGACGGGGTGGTTAAAGTTCAGCTGGACCTTGTTGGACGACGACGTGATCGACTCAGCACCCGTGTACTGTACCTGCTCGATGAGGTACTCGTGGGACTGCTGGGCGAAGCGGCGGCGCTCCTCCGTGTCGAGGTAGACGTAGTCGACGTAGATCGAGGCGGCGGCCAGCGACTGGGCAACACCCGTGCCGGACGTCGAGGGTACACCTACGGCGGACTCGGCGTAGATGCAGTTCTGCCACGTCTCGAAGTCGACGTTGATGCGCACCTCGTGGTACTGGAGCGCAATGAGCGGGATCGCCACACCAGGGTTGCGGCAGAACCAGAACTGGAGGGGAATGTACAGCGTCTTGGCGGGCGTGCCGGAGCGGGGGACGCAAGAGATCGTCGTCTCTGAGCTGGAGCACGTCGCATCCTGCGCTAGGCCCGTGCCGCGCTTCATCAGCACAAGGTCGTGCGTGTTGCCGAGCATGGAGTCCAGCACGGCGATGTTACCGGCATCCGTCGACAGCTGCGTCCAGATCTGCATCCAGTCACCATACTGGCGGTCAATGCGCTGGCCACCGATCTCCAGCTCGACCTGGTTGATCAGGCGGTGGCCGATGTAGTTGAGCCAGCGGAAGCCCTGGCCCGAACCGGCAGTGCAGTCAACCTGGGGGAGTACTACCTGGATGTACGTCTTGTACATCAGGTCGGCGTTACGGTTGATGACGGCCGTTACGCGCTTGTTGAAGTCCGCCTGTCCGTTGAACGTCACCTCAATGGACTCTACGGCGAAGTTCGTGTGGCGCTTGTACAGAATCTTCCAGAACGTAATCTGGGGGTTGCCCGAGATGTAAATATCCTGCGCGCCATAGCTGACGAGCTGCATCAGACCACCTCCCATTTTGTGTTTATGCTCTACAGCAAGAAAAAAAAATTGTAGAGACAAATGAACGTCCTACTCTGGCCGACCGCGAACCCCATCCTGAACACTTTCTTGCGGTCCATCATCCTCATTCTAGGGATGATATTTGGTTTTGGTCAATCCCTGTATTCAGCATACTGGGGCGCCGTCATTCACGATGCTATTTCTCTCTGGCTCATTAGGCCTTTGGTCTGATAATTGTAAAGATAAACTGCATAGGAATCATCTTGAAATATTTATCCACAATAAACTTCACGTATTTTTCAGAAACAATTCGTCCATTATGTTTTCGAAATTCTTTGATCTCGTCAATTCTCTTGGCATACAAAGCACAGTCCTCAAACCGCACTATACATCCGCGATCGTTATATCCCTCATAATGATCAAAATCCGGAATGCCAATACACCGAAACCCAATTTCAGAAAGAATTTTAAATGGAAATGGTGTGTCTATTTCGACATCAGGTCTCACATACAATACAAACTTATAAGAATTTCCAGATTCAAGCATCATTTGTGTAACTCTCTTCTGGCTTTCTAGTGCGCATAAATGATTCCTGATCATATAGTCAGGCCATTCGCCTCCAGGTGCCCGAGTATCGCCATACTTATCCCATGCTTCTTGATAGAAATAATCGCTGAACGTAATCGAATTCAAAAAATCATCCTGACTTTCCACTTTGTACACTGTCGGTTCCAGCAGCTTATACTCTTCTGGATCCGGAAGAACTGGCGAAACCTCACCCCAAATACGATTAATCTTTACGTCCCAAGTATGAAAGTATGTGTCATACGTCAATTCCGCATTCTTCAAAATATTGAAAATGTTTTCATAATGGCTTTTGTAAACATGCTTTGTTGATCGAGACAAACCCCAATAACAAATAGCGATGTCTGGCATTGAATGTATAAAGAGCATCATATGAAAACCGGTTGGTTCATATGGTGCCCCCTATGAGAATCGAACTCATGACCTTTCGCTCACTAGTCAGTGACTACAAGGCGAACGCAATACCACTATGCTAAAAGGGCTTGCTTAGAGAATGTTAGTTGCCTGTAGATCCAAATCCACCACCACCACGATTATCTGGAGCAGCCGGAAGATCCGCAGGAGAATCTACCATAATAACATGATCGTACGGCAGCCAATTATGCTGAACGATTTGAAAGAGTCGGCGCCCCTCCGCAACTGTATAGTCTGAGATACTCGGATCAAAACAGTCTACCCTAGCAATCAGCTCGCCGCGGTATCCGGCATCTGCGAGTCCAATCTGGTTCGACATACGCAGAGGAGTTAGGGACGTAGATGACCGAGCTAGAAGAAGGTAAGGTGCTGGGTTACCTTGATTATCCAGAGCAGCCGCAATTACACCTGTCTTGATTTCTAGCCCCAGATTCTGTGGAGGAGGTAGAATCTGAAGAGTGGTTTTCTGGCAAACTAGATCTACACCAGAATCTGTGACACGACGATTGCGTACATGGTCACGCTGTAGTTCACGGTGATTAGGGTTAATGACGTAAATGTACAGACTCATTTTACAATTAATACAAGTCTCCTATGAAAGCCTTTATCGGTAAGAAAGAGATAACAGCAGCTTCCATCGCAAATATTTGCGCTGAAACATTGAGGGCCATTTCCTGTAATGACATCCGACCAATCATGTAGTACCCCAAAGCTCCCAAAGGATTAAACGTTCCTGTAGACATTTCACCTGCAACCGTATACACTGCAAAATACACTATGGCCATAACTGCGGGGTTCGTGTCGGTGAGCAACAAAGCATATACGACAACTAGAGTACCCATAAACTCAACTACGTACTGCAACATTATCTTTACCGAAGAAACGAGTCATCACACTTCTACGACAATAGATCCGGGAAAGAAGTACCCAGAACAATCAAATCTATTATCCAAGTACCATTTTGAAGGCATGAATATCTGCCGATTAGGGTTTATATACGCCCCCCACCATGCAAATGTAGAGTTGCCCATAATACCACCTTTGCATTTGGACATCAAGTACATTGAATCCTCTTCATTCTCATCGGCAATAAGGAATGACCTCCCTTCCATAATTTTCATGGCATACTGCTTGTCATTTGTGAATAGAACAAGAGGTTGTGGGTGCACCGCATCCAAACACTTTTTATAGTATTCGATTAAGTCAACATGATGTAACGATGATCCGATATAGTCCCCTCCTCGAACATGAACAAAAAACATATCCTTTATATCCGGATACTTGCTCACAATATCTTCGTTAAATGACAGACGTTCAATAAACCTTTCCCGAATCGGATGAATGTATTCCCACCTCTGGAGATAACCTCCAATACAATAACTTGTATTAGGTTCATTTGGAATATGTTCTTTCCAGTTTAATTTATGTGCAAATTCATCGTCATTTATAATAACAGCCATCTGGTCAGACACATACTGATTCCAGTTCTTAAATATAGTTTGAAAATAGCTTCTTGAGGAATGAGGACTTCGTTGAACAATACTCGGATGAATGTAAAAAGACCGCCCAGTTTCTTGGGCAATTCCTTCTAATGACGCTAGTTTGAACAATTGGTTTCCTAGACCGGCATGTATACCGGTTGTAAGCATTAGTATGCTAATTTGTATTTATTTAAACGTTTACTCAAACACCATTCGGGGTACGATGTGCATAGCCTCAAGTTCCTGTGACCAAAGCTTGACAGCGTAAGGGATAGTCTTCATTTCGAAGTGAGTTTTCATTCCGCAGTTGCCGCAATGGTACACATTTTCCAAAGGATTCACAACTGCCAAAGTTCCGCATGTCTTACAGAATCCTGTCGTGAACGGATCGGAAACATCCATTAGACGTTCCTTGGTAAAGACAGCCAGACCATGCGACAACATACAGTCTCGCTCCATCTCGCCGACGCGAAGACCGCCATCGCGTGACCGTCCCTCGCAAGGCTGGCGCGTCAGAGACACAATAGGACCACGAGAACGCGAATGCTTCTTGTCTACTACCATGTGCTTCAGGCGCTGGTAGAATGTCGGACCAATAAAGATCTCGCTTTCCATCATCTCGCCAGTCTGACCGTTGTACATGACCTCATTGCCATACGGATGCATGCCTAGAGCCAGCAAGTGTTCCTTTAGAGTTCCAATCTTCAGATGAGAGTATGGTGTACCGTCGCCTAGCGTACCCTTCTCGGCACAGATCTTGCCATGCATGGTTTCCATCAGCTGAGCGATGGTCATTCGCGAAGGTACAGCATGAGGATTCATGATGATGTCGGGACGCAGGCCGGAAGCAGTGTAGGGCATATCTTCCTCATTGAGAATGATGCCACACGTTCCCTTTTGTCCGTGACGGGATGAAACCTTATCACCAACTTCGGGGACACGTTCCGAAACCACACGGACTTTGACGAAAGGGTACCCATCCGAATTCTTCTCATTCCAAACTCCGTCGACTCGGCAAGTTTCAGAATTGCGATGGATAGTGGACGAATCACGGAAAGCGTATCCATTCGGATCATTCTTCAGGCTCGTAACCTTTCCAATAACTACATCGTTCTCCTTTATGTAGGAGTTCATGGCGGGAGCACCATTGTCTTGGACGGCATGGTATGCTGACGTCTTGAATCCACGCGTATTCTCGCGCCGAGGCTTGGCAAACTTCTCTTCCTTCCCCGACGATACATTACGATGCTCTTCGTCCTTATAAATCGTGTAGTACAGTGTCCGAAACATTCCACGATCAATTGATGAGCGGTTCATAATGACCGAATCTTCCTGATTGTATCCCGAATAAATCCCAATCGCTACAATCACGTTATCACCACTTGGCATCTCGTGTGTATTCAGAACATTCATCATTCGCGTTTCCACGAATGGGCGCATAGGTGAACACAGAATGTACCCATTCTTATCGAGACGCTTAGCGTAGTTCCGAGCAAATATACCCATTGACTGTTTGCCCATAGCCGATTGGTACGTATTACGTGGCGACTGATTGTGATCGCTAAATGGAATACTAGAAGCCATATGCCCTAGAATCAGAGTAGGATGAATTTCACAATGCGTATGTGACTTCGTGATTTCGCGGGGAAACATTGATACTCGAATGACTTCAGTTTCTGCTGGATCAATGTACTCTACACACGTCCGCACCCAATCGTTCCATTCGTCTGATCGCTCTGGAGGAGGAAGTATCTTGCCATTCTCTACTCGAAACAGCGGACGGACAAACCTACCACCATCAGTTTCTACATTAATAATATTATGATGGATGTTCCATGACACTCCGGTATGCGGATGAATCTTGAATGAGCGCTTAGCCTTACGCAGAGCATCATGTAGAAGCTCAGGAGCTGTAGTGTATCCCAGAATTACGCCGTTCAGAATGACCATAGTACCGTTGTACTTCCGGATCTCACGGATCCATTCGACTGGCTGGTTCTTGAGAAACGTCAGAACTACAGCAGCAGGGCTATGCTGCGTGACCGAGGTAAGCATAGACATAGACTTCACAATACCGACCGAATGACCTTCGGGAGTCTCGACTGGACAAACATACCCCCAAGATGTACCATGAAGTTTACGAGGAGCCAGAAGCTTACCCGACTTCTCAACTGGTGTCTGAATACGACGTACATGGCTCAGGGTAGCAGAGTACGAGAGACGATTCAAGACTTGTGATACTCCCATCTTCGTAGCTGTCGATACAGTGGAAGTACCTAGACCCTGTACCGTAAAGTTACCAGTCGCAAGAGCCTGCTTCAGCTTACCTTCAATAGTTGACACCTTCAGAATCTTGTACAAGTTATTCACGTTCAGGACTTCAAGCGGCCGAGGCGTCTCGCGCTTCTTCCATGTATCATTATTGACTTCATGAACGAACTTTGAGCGAATATCCTTGCATACCTTCTGAAACAGTTGACGAAACAGATGGGTGAGTAGAGCACCGGTTGATACTACGCGCTTATTCGGGTAAGCATCACGATCATCGACCTTCAGCCGTCCCGATTCCGTGAGCATCAACTTACGTACAACCCAACCGGTAAGAATGACCTTGCGGGCTTCTAGGACTGAGAGTGGAGATGTATCTCCGCCAAACCGCACGTGTGGGAGGTACTCAGTCTCTAGAAGAGACCGTACATACGCCTTCTTATCTTCCTGCGTGGTTCCGTACTGCAGATGGTGTGTAAGGTACTCAACCGCATCGTCGCGAGTAAATACCTTGATATCGGCACACTCACGGAAAGATGCTTCTAGTGCCCCAACTTGACGTTCATTCCCATCCGGATAAATGATATCGGCAATATCCTGATCCTTTTCTACACCGAACGCACGGAACATTACACACAGCGGAATGTCTTCGCGGAAACGAGGTACACACATTGTGAGTGGGTACCCATAACCATTAAACTTGGCGGAAATCCGGACTTCCAGCTTCTTGGGAGGAGTCGTGAACGATTCGTGTAGAGACTTCATTTCGGCAGAGTAGGTGTACTTGGACGCCGTCTTCTTGTTGAAGAAGACCATAATCTGGTTATCCGCCACCTTCTCCTGACTCAGGATGGTACGTTCAGATCCATGGATCAGAAAGTACCCGAACGGATCGTAAGGGCACTCGCCAATTTCTTCCTTGGACATTGGGTAGTCAGACATAATACACAGCGACGACCCTAGCATCACCGGAATCTTGCCGAGGGATACGCCCTCAAACACCTTGACTTCCTCATCGAATGTCGCGTAGGTTGGAGCCTTGTAAGACCGAACCGTAAACCTGATGTCCGAGAACATCTGGGCGGCATACGTGAAATTGCGTGTACGTGCGTCCTGAGGAAACATAGGCTTAATTCGCCCAGTCGCTTCCTGAATACGCGGCTTCGTGTACGTGATATTCTCAAACGCTAGACGAAACTCATACTTGTACTTCTTGGTAGCCTCATCTTGTTCGTGCCACACAACAATCGGTGCTGTTGAGCACACGATCAGCGGGATCTTGTTACGCACGAAATCCTCAAATGACTCAATCTGATGCTCAACAAGCCGCGGGACACCATTCTTGAAATAAGTCTTGATTGCGTCCCACTCCATGCTGGTTCTATAAGATTCAGTTCCCGTAAATCTAATTATTCGTTTTTATAATAGAACTGTATGTCCGACAAGGAAAAACCGGTTTACAAAATCACCAAGGTAGACGGAGACAGTAAACCAACTCCTCCCGCACCTGAAAAGAAAGCTCCAGACTCCAAACCTGTTATTACAGCCAGAAAGAGGTCTAAAAGTATGCGGACGTTTCCTCGTGGAGTACTGAAGAAAACTATGAAAGTCAAACCTACATCTGACCCTGCTAAATCCCCTCCGTTTAAGAAATCGTCACGTAAACATACGATAAGATTATTCACTGATCATGGCGAGAAACGCCGTCGGAAAACGATTAAGAAAAAGATCTCAAAAATGAGCGATCGTAAAGTTGATGAGCTTGTTCAGAAACACAACCTTCTAAAGAATCCCGAAACTCCGGCACGTGTCAAACGAGAAATGCTCAGCGGGGCAATGTTAGCCGGTTTCATTTCCTCAGAATAATTAATGACAGCCAGATGGGGCCCACTTGGGTGGATAACTTTACATTCAATTTCGGCAAATTACCCCGACTCCCCATCACCAGCAGATAAGATTCTTATGAAGAAATTCGTAGAACTGTTTGCTGAAACTATATCATGTCCTTCATGCAAAACACATTTTGGGTCTATGTATCGAACATATATATCAAGAAACCCTAATTGGTGGAATAGTAAAGCCGAATTATTCACGTTTGTATGTCGCGCACATAATACCGTGAATAGACGTCTAGATAAACCAATTATTCAATCGATACGTGATAGTATTGACACACTTCAAATGCTAACAAAAGTTACAAGTGCGACAGAATACCGTAACCGGTATTTATTGTATTTGCAGCGTAACTGGGCTAGTCCAGATGCCGAGGGGTTTATGATGTCACGATCGGTAAGAGAAATGGCAAAGATTAATAATGAATATTGGAATCATCGGGAAACGAACTTTGATGTTCAGATTCCCGAGGCGGATGTTGTCCAACCAATTATGAATGTGAGAGGACCAACGGGTAATGTATTGCCGGGTCTAACAGCTGATGGGAATCCTGTACAAGTAGGATTCAGTTTACGATCGGGACGATTTTCGTTAATTCGTCGTTAGGATTCCATGGCAACGAGATTCTCGGCTTCATTTCCCAAAAATGACGTTTCATCCATGGATTGCGCGTTTCTTCATTATGAAGTTCGTCTGGGAACTTTACGCGTCTCCTAGTCTTCTTGAGAGAAGAAGCAGGCATAATGAAATGAAGTTGATCAGATAGAGTAAAATTCAGTTTGCCTTTTTGTACTCCCGTTTCAGCATATTTCACAATATCTGATACGAGAGGCGCATCTGCGTAAGGATACACCCATCCCCAATTAATCGGAGTACTTTGAGTGAAGTAGTGCCATGACCAGTGCAGAGTTTTCCAGTACGCTTCTACCACTGGTTCCATATCCAAAACGCCGTCCAAAATATGAAGTCCATACTTCCTCGAAAACTCGGTTTGATCCTTGCCTAGAACAGCTTTCTCTTCCGGACGCTTACGTAGACTAATGCGCTCTTTCAGAACCCCCATCTCCTTTGAAGCAGAGTACTTAAAGAACTGGTGGCGGCCTTCAGGTGTCAGTAGATCAGGGCGACCCGATTCTTGGTAAAATTGAAGAGCGCGATTGTACCCGTCTTCGCGCAACGAGAACATTCCCAAATTCGGCATGAAGTCGTTACCGAAACACAGCATCGATAGAGCCATATACTGTTCGGTCGGAAGTGGAAGTTGGGTAGATAGTTCCCAAATATTCATTGTGGCAAACTCCGCAGTTTTCAGTTTCGGGTCATCGAACTCAGCGCTCTCACGCAGCAAATGCATTTTATGCGGATCGCTGAGTTCTTTGTTTTGGAGGCAGATGAGAATCAGGTCAGCGTCCAGACCGTAAATACAAACTGACTTCCGATGCTCGGCCGGAATCTTTTTCATATCCACAATGAGTTTGTGCTCGCCTTCGCCGGGTACAGTCGTACGACTGATTTCTGCGTACGGAAACTTGGCTACGAGCGCAGCTTCGAGTTCTCGCATGTAAGGAGTATCTGGCGAAATCAGGTTACGGTCAAAAGGGGTTTCTTCTTTGATGCGCATACGACGGTACCGCTGCTGAACGATCTTGGCGTACGGAACTAAACCATCCAGAGCAATAAGGACTTTCTTGGCTTTGCATACGTGTTCCAAAAGGTAAGCGAATGCTTCGATAATAGACTCAATCGGCTTATCTTCTTTGAGATACCGATGAATCAGGCAATTGAAATCTACACCTAAAACGTCAACTTCGAGTGGAAGTCCACGTTTTACGCTGTCAGTAATGCCACGATGGGACTTAATCAAACTCGCAAAATAAAAAGGAATACCCATACTATACTTTATACGTCAGATACACGTAAGCTGGTTATAGAGAACTAAACCTTATTGTCCTCAGGAAACACTTGCCGATACACTGGCTCGTTATTTGGACCGATGTTGACTCCCTTGTTGTATTCGTCAACGCTCATCTCAAGGTTTCCTGCAGGTGAGTAATATGCCAATGTTGGCAACAACTCAGGAAATGTAAAATCGTGAGCCTTCAAGCGCTCCTCAATTTCAGCCGGGGTTAACTTTGATTCTGCCCAATCTCCTTTGGGAAGATCGGTCGGTCCGTCTTTTAGGAGAGACGGAAGATCATGATCAAAAGTACGAGGAGCTTCAATCTGTTCATCTTTCTTTCCGCCAATCTTCCCCCCATTGATCCAGAATCCCTGAGCCTCATCTACTGGAACACCATCAATCCGAGATTGGTATGTCTTTTCAACTCCACTTGTGTCTGGCTCATCGCCTTTCAGGTTGAAATAAGTATCAAAATCAGAAAGGGCTTTGCGTTTAGCCTCTTCTAGTTTTGAGTCATTGAGTGCGCGATCTGATTCGTATTCCATTATTCTTTAGTCTATTACGTTCCTTAAAACGGTTCTTGTAGGGATCGAACCTACTACCTTCCGGTGCCAACGGCATACCTAACAGCCAGATGCTCTACCGAGTGAGCTAAAGAACCACTTTTTACTCCGAGTTTATTTGGGCAATTCTAACTCACTCATACCTTATCAATTGAATCTTCATTGCGGGACTGGAAATAGTTGCGCAGATCGTCGCGGAACTCATCGTGGCCAGGATACAGTGTCCAAAGTCCCTGCCAGTCCTTGTGGACATGCGCCAGAACATCAATCTCATTATCGATCATAATTGCCCAGCGGTCACGGTACTTGCGATCGCGCTTCTTTCCGTGCCAGAAGTGATAGATCGTGCCCTTGACATAGCCAATGTTCTTGTGGAGACGCAGTGCACGTTCCTGCCAGTTCAGGACGAGCTGACGGTAATGTGGGTGTACGCCCTTGGGGATTGAGCGCTGAGCCTCGCCAATGAGAGCACAGGCCATATGATGATCGCCCGCACCCAGAATACCGTAATCAAACAGACCACCCATCGTATTCACAGCCTCGCGCGTCGCAGCCCAAGCATACCCAGGATGCCAGTAAATACCGTTACCGTACTCTGCCTCATAGTACTCCGACGGTAGTTCGCAACCCTCATGCTCTGCAGACTTGGATACCATCTTGCCGTAAGGCTCACCATTCTTGTAACAGAAAGCAAACCCCTTGGCAGTCGTCAGAATCTCGTGGTTAGGGCCTAGATCTACTGCATCCTCAAACAACTGAACGACCGGGTGATGCTGGAGCTCGTGAACAGTCTCCTCCATCCAGTCAGGCCGCACGAAATCAATGTCGCCGTCTAGCCAGGCAACATACTCCCAGTTAGGAGGCAGACGAGAAATACCGATATTGATGAGATTCTCCTTATGCCATAGCTCGGAGTCCGTACGTACCTGGATATGACGAGGGTTCTCCGCCTCAGTCACCTCGAACTCGCGGTCGCCATATGCACCCTCTACGACATACAGTTTTGCACCGTACTTCGCCATTCGTGCCTGAAACTCACGAAATAGCTGTGGGCGCTTCTTGTAACGCTCAGGGTTCGTCATCACCGCGACAACATAAAAGTTATCGAGGAGATGATTGTTCATTCGGTTTAAAATTATAGATTCCGGTAGGTGTAAGTAATAAATGTTCACGATCTCTTGGACGACTATCCTGATGGGTCTGGGTGCTCTACTAGTGGTTGGACTTTACGCTTACTCAATTTCATCTCAGATTAAAGTCGCCGATCCCAAGCCCGGATGTTCTTCGTGCCCGAAATCTCAAACTACTGAATAACTTTATGTTCAGTTCCCTTCTGCTTCAAAAAAGCCTGAACATTCGCTAAATCTGCCGCATTCAGTTCAATTTTAGCTTTCTTATTCTTGTCGTCATTCTGCTTCTGCTGAGCAGGAGTTGCCGTGTTAGCTGGTTTAGGTTTATCTGCGATTCCAGGTGGTTTTGTCGGAGCTGGCTTTGGAGTTGGAGGTGGAGCAGGAGCAGGAGCTGGTGCTGGCGCTGGTTTGGGAGTAGATTCGGTCTTAGCTACTACTGTAGCCACTACTGCTGCGGCAACTACCGGAACAATTACGCTGTCGGCGGTAGATTCAGGTGCAAATGTAACTTTAGATTTTACCTTATCAATATCGTTTGCACTATTCGGCAATACACTATCTGCCATTTCCTTTACACTATCTGGAAGTGGTAGCTCATCAATTACTGATTTAGGATCAGATACCATTGAACGTACTGATTTGAGTTTACCAAGCGGATCGTCGCCAATCGCAGCTTTCATGGAATCAGGAATCGGGGCGCGGTTTACGATATTGACTAAGAACGTATTAATAGTTTTGGTCGGAGCATTCATCAAGAGCATAATTCCTCCTAAAATACCCACCATTCCTACGGCAACACCGCCGAGAATGGTGCCGGTATTACTTGACGCAGCAGCTGCAGCGAGTCCTGCTGCAGTTAAGTTAGCTGATGTAGTTGGCGATGACGTTGTAGTTGGAAACGGTGTGAACATAAAAAGAGGAGTTGAAGTTACCGAAAAAAACGTCGGACTTGCTGAAGCTGAAATAGAAAACCACGATACCGATGGAGTAGACGTATTTGTCCCAGTCAAACTGAAAGCCATTGTTCCTGACCAAGAAATACTTGTAGACAGTGTTGCATTAGGAGACCAAGATCCAGTTCCAGTTCCAGTTAGAGTCGTAGTTCCACTTCCAGTTCCAGTTCCAGTTCCTGTTCCTGTTAGAGTCGTAGTTCCAGTTCCGGTTAGAGTCGTAGTTCCAGTTCCGGTTCCAGTTGGTAAAACGGAAAAAGTTACACTTTGACTCGTGGAAGAAGAATAGGAGATGGATGAAGATATTGACTGGGACCAAGTAGGAGAGATGGAAGAAGATACTGATGAAGATACTGATGAAGATACTGATGAAGATACTGATGAAGATACTGATGAAGAAAATGACCCAGATAGAGATCCAGTTATGGAAGCAGTATTTGCAGTAGTTAGAGAAGGTGAAGCGGACGCTGTAGCGCTTATTGACGGAGTAGAAGCCAATGTGGCTGAAAGAGAAAGGCTTTGGCTCTGGCTTAACGTTGAAGATCCTGATCCAGACAGAGTTGCAATTGAAGATGCAGTCATGAACTTGCTAGCAGATATGGAGACGGAAGGTGACGAAGACGGTGTTCTATTAGACGATGTTGAAGGTGATACGGACTGGACTGACGATGATGTAGATGTTCCTGAAGCAGGTAGTGTAGCTACATCAAATCCTATGGACGCAGGTGGAATACACAATTCTAGAGGAGCTGTTGGATCAGAACATGGTAGAGCATAAACTCCCAACTGAATTGCATTTCCATCAGATGGGTTTGTACCACTCACAAAAAAGGTCAGTGAATATGTAACATTTCCCGTAGCATTGAAAGATTGGTATATTCCATCAAACGTTCCTACGGCTCCATCATACCATTGTCCAGTAGACCAAGTTCCTGCAGCCGGAGGAGGCTGGCCGGCTTGATACCATACTTGAAAATTTGTAGGAACGCTTACAGAATTACCGTTCACAACCACGGTTCCGCCAGTTTGCAAATTAGAATTCTGTAAAATTTGGGTAGATGAGTAAGGAATAGCCTTTGTCAAAGTAGGGTTCGTGAACGTCCAGAAACCAGGATCTTGACGAAATGTAAACCCTACCAGCCATGGTGCCGTTGTAGATGTATTAAAACGGTAAGAATACTGCTGATTAACTCCAGTTGTTGGGTATGAAATAGATCCTAAGTAACATGGAGGAAGGACGCCCATAGCTGATGCTGGTGGGTTAGAATCCCAGCAGTAGGTAGCTCCTACCAACCCTACAAAAAAATTGAAGATGCTCCAACGCATTTTGTATTTACACAATTTTTGGTCTCTAGTTCGGGTTTACAGAATATTTACCGAGTAGTAACAAAATGTCAGATACGCCAGTTGTTGCCGCTTCCGTTTCAGTTGAGGCTGCTGCTACTGGTGTAGTAGAAGCGGCTCCGGCACCCGCACCTGCTTCTGCGCCTGCGCCTGCGCCTGCCTCCGGTTCCGTAGATTTCTCGGATCTAACAGCCGTCCTCAAGCTTGCGCTCTCCAAGATCGCGGAGGTCGAGCTACAAGGTGAAATTGCGGTAGATGATAAGATTAAGAAGGTAGCTGAGCTACTCAAGGCGGATATTCGCGCAGCCGATCTGCCTTTATCTATTCGCATGGCCGCAATGGACTGGGTCAACGATGCTCTGCCCCACGTCATTAAGGCTGTAGATCTAGTTAAGGCGGAAGTCAAGAAGGCTGCTCTGGCTGAAGCCGATAAGCTCAAGGATGTTGCGCTGGCTGAAGTCCGCAAGTGCTGCCCGTCATTTTTTACGAAGAAGGTATAAATAAATGGCAGGATGTATGATGGATGCAGGTAAGCGCACGATTCGTCGTCGTGGGTACACTACGAAAAGGGGGGTGCATGTGCGTTCGCGCCGTGTTCGCGATATGGGCGCACCCGGCAAGTGGGCATCAAAACATGGACCCGGCATTGGACCTCTAAAAGAAGGTGAACTCGTCAAGAAAGGTTATACGGTAACCAAATCGAAGACGGCTCGACACACTGCGTTGCGTAAAGCGGTGCGTTCCTACGGCGCCCTGTCTACTTTTCGTAAACTGAATGCGGCGTCCACCTACACGAAACGTACCTCAAAAGGTCGCTCCAAAACGTTCAAGGCGGATCGCAATTGGGTAAAGAAATCCTTTATGTAATATAATAAATGGATCTGATCAGTTCTCTCATATCAGCCTTGCTGTTTGTGGCGTTCGTTCCCGGTGTACTTGTGACTCTACCTTCCAAGTCATCGCCCCGTACTCATATCATTATTGTCCACGCTCTTCTATTTGCCGTAGTCACGAGCCTTGTGATGCGGTACTACTGGATCAATATCAAGGGTTACCTTGAGAAGTTTGGTAACTTTGGAGCCGTGTGCCCGAACGGATTCGTTCAGCAGGGAAATGATTGTGTCCCAACCGGTCATGCGACATACAGTGTTGATTCTGGAAAGGTGCCGCAGCCGTCAGAATCTTCCCCTTAAATAGAATAAATGCAGAAGAAGTCTATTCTACTGCTTGTTGGAATAGCCGCTGCGATATTTGTCTTCGTGAAGTATGTGCTTCCACGCCTTGAAGGGTTTGCGAACCCTGATACGAAAGTAAATCCAAAGTGCCCGAAAGATTACACTCAGTGCCCTTCGGGAGACTGCATTGATTCCCGCGATCCTCACCAGACATGTGGACATGGAACTGACGCATACTAACGTACAAAACGGAATTAGTTTTGGTAAGGTA
>Ga0208388_1000019_pt1 | contig 51482 bp, 63 predicted proteins | sample CryBogCBH18Jul07_FD_185511 | JGI IMG/M metagenome (GOLD analysis project Ga0208388, IMG submission 185511) | Freshwater microbial communities from Crystal Bog, Wisconsin, USA - CBH18Jul07 (SPAdes) (version 2) | ecosystem: Environmental > Aquatic > Freshwater > Lake | place: Crystal Bog...
AGCGGAAGGGTCTTGGAGTGCCGTGTCGGCTTTGGCACCCTGTGCTGCCGTGGCAAAGTCGCTTGCGGGATGAGTGCTGGCGGAACCGAGTCCCAGGGAGGAAATTGCGTTGGAAATCGCGGTGCTGACCCATGACTGCGTGGCGTAGGTGGTGAGCGCGGACGCAATCTGCGAGGCCACCTGTGAGGCGGTCTGATAGACGGAGGAGAGGGCGGCGATGGCCGTATCCAGCGCGGAAGGGCTAACAGGGGCAAAACCAAGGGCGGAAGAGATGTTGGCGGATGTGACGGAGGCGTCGGAACCTTTAAGTGACGCAAGCCAGTCCTGGACGCTTCCGGTGAAACCATTCTGAACCGCAATCAGGTAAGCATTTTTCCCTCCCAGGGTATCCCGGTACTGCGTTCCGTCCCATCGGTAGAAGATCCCCGAATCGGTAGCAAGATAGAGAACAACGATACTCCCGGCTGTCGGGAAGTCGGACAGGCTAGGATACTGAAGTGTTACCGGGAAAAGGTAGCGCCGGATGAGATCTTCCGATTCGAGGATCAAATCGGAAGACTGTTGACCCAAGCGATCCGCTAGATCGGATGATTGAGACACCGACCTTAATCCAGATTGTGCAATCCTGTTGTCGGATACGGAATTCATTGCTCCTCCTTCGTCGGGATTGTGGGCATCATTGGGTAAAAAGGACAGCAAAAAGCAGCGAATCGCTGTCAATAACCCCAAGGGGTTCCGATGGATGCCCCCGTGACCGCCATATCTTGGGGAAGTTTCTTGATCCGGTTGGCGATGATGTTCTGGCAATTCTGCCGGACATCCACCTTGCTCTTGGGATCTTTCCAGAGCGGGGAATAGGTCAAGGCCTCTTCGCACAAGGGGATCAGCAGAGGGGCCCAAGCATCGGCGACTGGAAGGGATGCCCCCGAGATGAGATCGCTTGCCGAAATAGACGCGGCGGAAATTTCAGCCTCAAACCGGACAATCGTATCAATAATGGGGGCCGGGTGGATGCGTAACAGAGCTACGGTGTTCCCTCCCGCGATGATGGCGGTGGGCTCGATGCGGTAGAATTCTCCGTCATCCCTGGGCTGGATCCATGGACCCCATAGCCTCCTCCAGGGAAGCATGGACGTATGGCGCTTCAACACTCTCCCATTCGGGTAAGCATTGGAGTAGGCCCGCACGTCGCTGGTCAGCCTCTCAATGGTTACGGGAAGGGGCTGGGAATCGAAAAGCACCTGGGCGGTTCCGGTGAGGGTGGGGGAAATCCATTGATCCAACAGGGAGGAAACCCCAACAATCTCGTTAGTGCTGGGCATTCCCTGGATATTGACGCCGCAACCATACCAGGAAGCATCAAACGGGGTTCCTACCAGGTCGGTCGAGTATTGCGACGTTGCCTGTAGTCCGAGCGTCACCGGCGCGCGAAATGTTGCCGAAAAGGTCGTTCTTTTCAGGTGAGCCGGCGCCTCTGTGAAGAAAAGGTGCAGCCCGCTATTGATGGCATTGAGGACATCAAAGAGAGCGTCTGATTCCAGATTGCTTGAATCCGGAACGTCTAGGTGACGCGCTATGGATCGGGAAAGTTGTGTTGTGTTCATTGCTGCTGTTGGCGAGGTTGGGCTTCAGCCTTGAGTTCCGCATTCACTTTGTAAGCTCCTCCCGGGCGGGGGTCGGCCAATCCAAGAAGCGTCAGCGCTTTTAGGTAATCGCGCTCGATCATGTGGTATCCCTCCTGCTTCCTGGCGTAGAGGTCGCAAGAAGTGACATTCATCCGAACAAGCGGTCGCAGGACCGTTTCATGGTATTTGTGAGGGACTGGCGGAACGGGGGATGTTCCGGTGAGATCTGAAGCAGAATAAGCCGGCGGATCATTGATCACGTTCAGGGTTAGGGTGTCCGCGGAAGCCGGAGCTGGGACGACGTAGAAATTGATTTCTGTCGCATCGGGGCCCGCGTCGTTCCGGAGCGTTTCCACAAAGTAGGCAATCGGCGAAGCGTTCGGGATTGATCCCGAGATTCCGAGGAATGTTTGCCCGAACTTGTCGTAGTCGGTCCGGCTCTTGAGCGCAAACAGAGTCGTCCCGTCAGAGCGCCTCACCGGCTCCAGGATTTGTTGCACCGGCTCCGGCAGGGAATAGGAGGCAACGCCCGCGGACAGCGAAAGAGAGAGTGGCTCGCGGGCATAGAAATCCTCCCCTGCAAGCTGCATGAGCTGGAGGGCCTGGTTAATGTCGGAAAGGACGTGATCCCGCACCTCTTGGGGGACCACGGAGGCATTGTACACGCCAAGAAGCGCCATGCCGTCATTGTAAAGGTCTAGGATGGTGAGGCTCATGTGGATGAAGTTGTGGGGACCGTCTGGATGATCGGGACGCTGAATTGGATATTTCCGCCGGCATCTTCTATGACAACAGAGGATCCCGAGTGGGTGTTGGATCTCGTGGAGCTTGAATTGCCTGTTTCCTGGCGATTCTCTGCTCCGGATGAATTGCGCGTGTTGGAACTGGTCTCCGTCCCCGACCTGGTTTCCGTCCCGGATGAATTGCGACTGGAATTTGAATTCCTATTTTCGTTCCGGTTCTCGTTAGAACTGGAGTTCCTGTTGGAATTCTCGTTCCTGTTTTCGTTCCTGTTCTCGCTGGAGTTGGAATTGGTGCTGCTGTTTTCAGAGCCTCCGGTTTGATACCATGTATAGCGATTCATGCGATCAAGTGTTGGAGGTTAGCTGCGTGTAATTGATGGTCCTTCCGCCGACATTACTTCCGGTGGAGGTTGAGGAAGAGCTTGAGGTACTCGTCCCTGATGAAGACCCCGATTCTGAAGAGGATGAGGAGCCCGTTGACGAGCTGCTGCCCGATTCTGATCCGGATTCGGACGAAGTATTGCTCCCCGAGCTGGTATTAGATCCCGAGCTTGATCCTGATTCCGAGTTGGTGCTGGATCCCGAGCTGGAGCTGGAATTTGAGGATGATTCCGTACCACTATCTGTCTCCGAGGTCGTGGTGGTCTGGATCATCGTCTCCCCGTCAATAATGCTCGTGTATTGGAAATCGACCTGTTTGGGCATCTGAAGGATCACGCCCGCCTCCAGGGCAGCCAAGAGGCCTGCATTCACGTTGGCGATTTCCGCCGCGATGAATGCAGGAACTTGCGAGGATTTAAGGCGCGTGGGCATTTCAGATTGTGGTCAGGAGGGTTTTGGGCGGCCTGCCTCGCGGCCGTTTGACTTCAGCCTCCGCAGCGGCCACGGGGATTTCCTCTGATTGCTGGACTTCCTCCTGCGGGAGATCTGCGCTTTCGGCTTCAGTTTCCGAGGGGGAGGCGGGCTCCTCTGCGGGATCAGGGATCTCGACCTGGACAACACGGATGCGGCCACCGATGCCGTAGAGCATCATTTGATCCAGGGCTTGTAGGGCCTCGTTGACGCTGCGGCCGAGTTCTTCGGCGTCGGTGATGATGCGGCCCTTCCAGACAAGGTACTGATGTTCCTGGTTGTAGAGAAATTCCCCCACCTTCGGGAGGGAGAACCTGGTCTTGTAGTTAAGGCAGACGAGATTTGCTTTCATTGGGAAAAAAGGGGCTAGGGGATCGGGAAATAGGGAATCTTGATTCTTGGGGAGAGAACACCGGTTGCCCCACCGAAGCAGGGCAACCGGGTCTTTCTCGTCCCCTAGAAATCAGACGATGGTCGGGAGCGGGATCCCGGCGTACTGGATGGCATGACGCAGGCGCATCACGGCGGGAACGCGGCCGAGGCGATCCTTGCGGAGGGCCTGACCGAACACGCTCATGATGTAGCGCTGCATGATGAACCCACCTTCGAGGTCCTGCTGGGCGCGCTGGTTGCGGTACTTGCCGTAACCGCGATACGCGGCGCGCTTGCCGAGCATCAGGGTGTCACCGAACACCTGCCCATTGGCGTTGCAAGGGAAGATGAGGGCGCCGACCGGATGGGTCTGCGTGGTGATGTTGGTCCACACGCCCTGGCCCCAGGTGACATTACCGATGGTCGTCTTGGCGATACCGCTGGCGGTCGGGGCAAGCTGCCCTGTGACCGTGATGGTATTGCCGTTGTTGCCCGTGGTGTAGCTGTAGATGCCGATCTTGTTAGGATCGGTCGGAGCGTTGGGCGGGTTGACGATCAGGAAGTAATGGGTGTCGCTGTCCTGGGTGAGGTTGGTGGTTCCGCCGGCCGTGGGGTCGGTGTTGCCGATGAAGGAGTAGGCGAAATTCGGGAAGTACTTGAAGTACAGGATCGTCGAATCCGCTGCGGCCGCGGCATTGCCTCCACCATAGACAGCGAAGGGCGCGGTCTGCGGGGTGATGGCGACACCGAGGGTGGCCTTCGGGTTGAGGGGGCTGCCGATTGCACCCTGTCCATCGTGGTCGATGGGGGTGTATTCGGTGATGATGTGACCCTTGGGAGCTGCATAGCCGCCCTCGAAGAGGAGCTTTGCATACTTCTCGGCCTTGGTCTGGGCGAGGAGGCTCTTGTAGTTCGGGTCCATATCCAGGGAGTAGAGGGCATCGGAAGTACCGACGACCACGTTGCGGAACACGGGGGTTCCGTTCTCCATGGCTCCGACCTGTGCCGGGAGGCCGCCCTTGGACTTCATCTGCGTTCCCATGGTGATGATCTCATCCCAGGAGAGGCTGTCGGCGGACTTGAGGGTGTCCAGCGTCTTGCCGTTGGCGTAGATGACGTTCTCGGAGGGAAGCTGCTCGCGGAACATCATGAAGAGCTGCTCGCTCTTGAGGCGTCCGGCCCATGCTCCCTGCTGGGTATTGAAGCCGGAGATGATCTCTCCGCGCATACCCATGAGTTCCTCCAGGCGCTCGTCGAACGAAACGCCGTGGCGGACCCAATCCACGAAGAGTTCGTGGGATCCGATACGGAATTGCTCGAAGTCGGTCTGGTTCTCGAAAACCTGATCGCCGATATGGGGCTCCTTGTAGAAGCCGCTGCCGACGGTGAAGGTGATCTTCTGTCCCTTTCCTTTGGAGAGATCGGTCTTCTCCCAGATTACGGAGTCAGGGCCTCCTTCCATCTCCGAGAAGAAGTCATTGGTCTGCTCGAAGGTGTCGATTCCCTGCTGCCACAGATGACGGACCGAATTGGCGTCCATCGACGCCAGGCTGGTTCCGCCCATTGCGGGTGCGATGTCATAGCTCATAGTGTTGGTTCCTTGCTTGATTTCGGAACCGACACGTCCTCACCCCTGCCGGCCGCGTTTGCGGCCGAGACAATGCCTCTACACGTTAGCGCCTAGTGATCTGGCGATTTTCGCGTAGTCGTAAGCATTGCGGATTTTCCCAAGGCTGATTTGCGCCGGTCCCTGTTGGGTTGTGCGATCCCCTGCCGAAGCAACGGGGGCCGCTGGGTGGGAACGACGCACCGCCGACTGCTGGACTGCCTGCGGCCTTGGGGTGCCTTGCGTGGATGATTTGAGAGAAGATTTGCCCTTCGCCTGGGAAAGGGGTGCGATGCCTAGCTCGTTGGCTGCCATCTGGTACACCTTGAAGGGGGCGTCGGCGTCATGGATGAGGGGATTGTTGGTCCCCTGCATGGCCGTCCAGATTTCGGTCGCCTTCTGGTGGATCGCGTGATCCTTGTCAGTGGCTACCGGGTAAATATCCATTGCCCGCTGGCGGGATGCCTCGACGCCGCGGTTGAACTGGGCCTCTTCGCGGGAAATCCTGGCCGTGGCCTCCTGGTCCAACCTGGCTTTTTCCTCGCGGAGATTGAACGCGTCCCGCTGAAGCCGTAGGGCCGTCTTCACGTCCAGGTCTTCCGCGGCCTTTTCGGCTTCCGCCTCCTTGGCTGCGATCTCTGCGTCGATCTGCTCGACGGTCCTGGTGGGTGCTTCCGGCTCCTGCCTCGACGACTGCGATTCGCTGCCAACCTCGACGCCATACTTGGCGTTGATTCGGCGCTCTGCCTCTGCAAGGGAGATTTCCTTGCCCTGGTCTTTCAGCTCCTTCACCAGGAGGATTGCCTCCTGCTGTCGGGTGTCCAGGCTGGAGAGGCGCGGGCGGAATTCCTTGCGCGTCTGCTGGGGCTCGTCCTGGGGCTCCTGTTCGGTGGCCTCGGGCTGCTCGGTATCCTGGGTGGGCTCCGGCTCCGTTGTCGGCTCCTCCGAGGGCGGGTTTTCCCCTGCCTCTACGGGCGTCGGCTCGGGTGCGGGCTTCAAGGCTTCCGCGAGCATCTTCTCATAATCAGCCACGCTAGACACCCCGCGGCTGCTGGTGGGCAGCGGTTCGGAGATGGTCGTCGTGTTTGCTGTTTCGGAAGCCGGAGCCTCCGGCGCTACCTGGGGGGTAACATCGGGGGTCGCTTCCGCCGTCGGGGTGTTCTGGCTTTCGGCTTGCGCCTGATTGTCAGCGGTCATGGCGTAGCCATTAGGGCGGCAGCGATTCGCTGTCAAGTCTGAATTGACAAAAAAGGATCGGGGTGGTCTTTTTGCCTGGTGGACAACACCGAGGTAAATCTACTGCGAACACGCGTTGAGCAACTAGAGCGGATGCTGTCCGGCCTCAATGAGGTTCAGGTCGTGGATTGGTTTGGGAATAGCTTCAACGTGCTTGGAAAGCAAATGGGCGGACCGGCCTACACGGGACCAGGAAATGTTCCGTTCCAGGTCTATACCCAGGCCATGGGAAGCGGGAACACGACGGATCCTGCGACGATTCAATACGGAGTTCCCTATAACAGCCAACTCCAGCGAAGCCTCACTCCCAATAGCACCGTCACCATTGAGGGACTGCTTACCGAGGAAAACCCAGACAGCGCTGATGCTGGTTGGTTTAGCATGAATTCCGATGGGAATATCTGGCTGGAAATCAATTTTGATGGGGGAGCGGTTACGACGGCGAGCATCGAGCATGGAACGGATTTTAATTTGACCCTCCCGGCCTGGAGAAATGGCGCCTACGTTGAAAACGACGGAGCAACGAACCCGACGCAAACGCTGGCCCGCCTCCTGATCGCAACCGTTGAAAGCGGGAACCTGACGCAGGTTGCCTCCCCCGGGAACTATGTCATGCGGAATATCTGTATCAACGGGCAGGCTGCGCTTTATCCCCTTCACGCATGAGCGACCTCCTCTACACCGACGGGCTTCTCCCATTCTGCATCAGGGAGAAGAATGAGCTTGGGGAGCCATTTCAGCAATGGGATGGAGTAACTCTTTGTGCCGGAACATGGCCTCTATTTGATCAGGAGACAGTTCAATCCGGAAGTTCCTCGCAATACGTTACCGTCTATGGGCCAAGATCAAGGTACTGCGTGAAGCTTAATAGATTTCAATTAATGGATCTATACTGGAATTGGAAGGCATTTACTACCACCCTCGGATGCACTCCTTCTGACATCTCGATAAGCATAAACACCTCCGGATCAGAACAGATATACTGGGCTGACTCTATGGAATATGTTGAAGGCACGGGGCCGTATATTGACTCCATTCAGTCAACGGGAAGCCAGGGGCAAATCCAACTGGGCATTTATGATTTCAGACCGCAGACCGCAGACGACTTTGATTTCACGAGAAATCAGCAATCTACCATCTGCAATTCGGAATCTTTTTCGAAAAGCTACGTTTGGTGGGGAATGAATTATCATGAAGAATCTCAAACGACAGACTTTTTAACGGGAGATATTACTTCATCTTCAAGAGACTATAACGATGGGCTATACGGTTCTAACGGAAATAGCGGATTCAGTTTAGACTTTATGGGGGTGGGAGGATTTTACATCTCCCCCCACGACTCCGCTTTTGGGGACTTTATCAAAATTTCTGAGGATGAGTATTGGATGTCCCCCAAAATCCCTTATTCTTTGCAGTTCGCGGAAAACTACGGTCCTGGCCTAAATTATATTAGAGGCGGAGCAAGTTTTAATTGCCTCTTTTCCACTGACGACTGGATAAGAAACCTTCAGGCCGATGGAACCAATGGCAATCACTGGGAATCATTCCCTGTTTCCTTTAAGTTTTCGGATGGGAGCATTGCGTCAGGAGAGAAACTCATGATCGTGAATGTCGCTAAAAACTATTACAGGTATCTTGTCGGTCCAGATTCAGGAAGCAATGGGCAGCAGGCTACAATCTATGAGGGGTTATCGGATCATTACTCTCATTCGATTACTGAAAATGTTCACTATCTAGACGGGATTACATGGGTTGATAGCACAGCGACATTTGGCTGCGATGTTACCTTCAGCTCTCTTCCGTATTTGAAAATAGAAGTTTCCGACACTTTCTATTACTAAACTAAAACCTTTAGACCTCTTCCTGCAAATTCAGGATGCTTTTACAGCCGGCAGCATCTTCTTCTGTCATCCTGGCAATAGACTTCAAGGTTGCCAGGATGGCGCGCTCTTTCCCGATGTCGGATTCAGGCGTACGCTCATCGAGGATCTTCTCCTCCTGCGCCCGGATCTTCTCCTTTAGCCGGCGAAGGAAGTAGTGCTGGAAAGGGCGTGAGGCGCGGAGGGCGAGAATAGCCTCCATGTCTTCAAACGCGCGCGATTTGCTCTCACTGGTCGATGCATCATCCGCCTCGTCCTTCTGGTGGTAGTTTTCCTCACTCATGATTGCGGCTGCCCCTGTGGCTGTGGCTGCCCCGGCGCTCCTTGTGGGGGCTGTTGCGGTTGCATAGCGGCAGGATCCAGGGGCTCGATGATCGTATCAGGCTGGGCTACCCGGAGGGCCTTCAATCGTTGCTGGGCGTAAGCCTTGGTCCGCTCCTGCAAGGGGAGGGGACGGTTATAGTAACTGTCAATCACGCTGTCGGCGGTATTGCCGGCCTCAAGAATCTGGCGGTCCCTCTGCTGGGTAATGGAAAGCTGGACGTGCAAGGCGAGATCCCTGACTTCATCGGGATCCAGGGTGAGGATGTCTTGGGCATCGCCGTTGAAGTAGGTGAAAATCTGCTGGGTATCCAGGTTGGAGAAAATGCTATCGACGACGGCCCGAAGGGCTGCCTGGACTCCCGGGTAAAGGCGAAGCAGGAACATCGTGAAGAGTTCCTGTCCGCTCGTTGCCACCTCGTTAATGCCGGTAGCCGTGTTGGCAGCGGGCAGGCCGCTAATCTGCTGATCAGCGCCATTTACGACTCCGCTTTTCACCTGCATGAGCTGCATGAAGAGTTCGATCAGGTCCTTCAGTTCTTCACTATTTTCCGGCAACTGGACATACGAGAGGGCATCGGTCGCCTTGTAGCCTTCTCTCAAAGTGTAGGTGGTCCCTTGATTGAGCTTCAGGGCCGGATCGCGGGCGCCCTCCATCGTCGCCCATGGGGACCAGAACGTGACGCGCCCGCTGGCTCCATCGCGGAAGTTCCGGCGGTTGATCTGAAGGTCGATGAATTCCTGTTCCGGCTCGAAATATTCCATCGCGCCCATGCCATACCAGCGGCCATCAACTCCGATCGGGCGGATGACTTCGAAGGGCCGGAGGCCGCGGAGCGTGACGTTGGCCGTGTACTCGTAGAAAATCGGGGTGCGGGTGCGACGATCCACGATCAGCATGATCTCTTCCTGCTGGCCGTCTCCATCGGCATCGTAGGTGAGCCAGCATTCCGCGATCTGGCTTTTCGGGTTATTGGGGCTCCCTTGTGTGGTCTGCTCGTAGAAATCGACCCTGGGCTGCCCCTCGGCGCTCTTTGCCTCGGCGCTGTCTGCCAGCATATTCCGCAGGATTTCAACGGCATTGTTGTAGTCGGCGACGCCGGCATCCCCTTCTTCAAACTGGTCGCTGAACATCTGCGCGACTTCCATCGCGCTCTTGTCGTAAAGGTGTGCGATCAGGTCGGCCTCTCCAGGCTGGATCCCGGGAGCGTCGATCGGCGCCAGGAAATCCTTGTAGTAGCAGATGCGGGAATCAGGCCCCCTCCAGGTCACGAGGCGCCGGGTAATAACATCTGTTTTCCAGATAGGATTTTCGGGGAGAGGGGTTACGCCGTCCCTTTTCAGAACCATGACGCCGGTGGGCATGAGCTGGGGTTCCTGCTCTTGTTCCTGGGTTTGAGGAGTCTCCCCCTGTTCTTCTTGGGGCGGCTGGATTAGCTGCCCCATCTGCGGCACGAAAAGATCGGTTTGCAGAATATAATCGCCGTGGGCGTCCAGGACGGGGTTGCCGGCATCATCCACAAGGAACGTCGCCGTCCTCTTGTAAATCTGGAATTTCTCCGAGTGAACGGTCTTCACAACGGATTCCCCGCGGACCCACGCATATTCGACGCCCTGGGCATGGCGCTGTTTAACGTGGCATTGGGAGGCCACATACCGCGCGTACTTTTTGACTTTATCGGCCAACTCGTCATCCTCGACTCCAACCGGTTCCGCGGTGAACCATTCCTGGTCGTCTGGCTGCCCGTAGAAGAATGAATTGCTCTTGGCGATCATTTGGGCGGTGATCCTCTGAGAAAGAGACGCCGTAAGGTTGGAGTGTTCGTAAATCGTGTTTTTTTCGACACGATCGGAAACATGGTTGTAATACCTGGCCGTGTATTTCTCCCGCTTCCCAAAGAAGCTGTAGGGATCGCTGGTAAGGATGAAATCCTTGCTGCCGGAGGCCCTGGGAGACTGCGTGGGCTGCCGCTTCCCGAGCTGCTGTTCAATCTGTTCGACCCGGAGAAGGGCGTGTTCCACAAGGGAATCCTCTTGGTCTCGCGTCAGCTTGTAGGAGGTCTTGAACGGCATCCTGGGGCCGTCCGGAGTGGGGGTCGCTGTAGGCAGCTTGCTGGAAAGCTGCTCCACCTGGGATGTAAAGTTTGAGGAGCTAATCATGGTGGAGGTCCGCCTTGCGTATCATGGCAGCGAATCGCTGTCAATCCGAAGCCGGTTTTCTTCTGGCGATATAGGCTGGGGTGAAGATGCGCTGCTTGGCTTCGTGGCCGGCCTCTTCGAAGGCTTTTTTGACGGCCAGGAAGTCGTCGCGGCGCGGGTGATCGGCGTTTCGTGAGTTCACGATGCCCGCGAGCTTGGATTTTACGAGCTGGCCGGCGGCCTTGCGGAATTTCGTGGTTTCCTCCGCGGTCATGGCCTGCTCTTTCCCGTCGGCTCCTTTGAAAACCGCCTTTGGAGCCTGGGGGGCCCATGCCTCCGAGGGGTTTTCCCTATTCCAGTTCATCAGAAGCTTGTCGCTCTGCTTAAGTTCGGGGGGTGTCGCCAGCGCGGTAAGGAAGAACATCCGGCTGATCGGATTGCCTGATTTCTTAACCTCCTCTCCGTAAGCGTCCAGCTTGGGCTGCGCGAGGTTGGCGGTAGGAAGCGACGTGTAGAGCGTTGGGGCGGTCTTTCCTTCCCTGACGGTATCATCGGTGCTGCGAAGCGGGTCCCGGATGATGTTTGGCACGAACGCCTGGAGAAGCGTCTTTTTAATCGCGGAAATGGGGGTTGCCTCACGGGAAGCGTCCGCAAGTTCCATGATGGTATTCATGCCTTGGAGGAAGCTCTTGGCGCGCACCTGTTCGGTCAGGTAGGACCAGACGTGATGGAGCTGCTCGTCTGACGGGGAGTTGCTCTTGAGCGCGTGGACGGTATCCACAACGCTACCCAAGACAGTTCCAAGGGGCTCCAGTCGCCCGAACGGGATCTTGACTCCATCCCTTCCGCCTACCCTGATGACATAGCTGCCTCCGTAAGCGCGGTCCTCCAGGTCGCGGAATCCTTTCCCGTCTTCCCTGGATTTCGGCGCGGCGCTTCCGGTGATGAGGAGTTTCTTTGAGTCGTCGTCCTTGTCGCCCGCAATGGCTCCCCACAAAAGAGCCCCAAGCCCGAGGGTGAGGACCTGTTCTGCGTAATCGCGCACCGCCGTTTCGTGGCCGGCCAGGTATCCCTCGCCTTTTGCCATGGATCGGATTCCCTTGGTGGCCCTGTAAGCCAGGGCCGGCGCTCCGAACGCGCGGCGCACCCCGATCCTCATGATGTTGTAGGGGGTTTTCACGAACGGGAAGATCAGGTTGAGGAGAGGGGCCTCTTGCCTCATGTCCTGAATCTTGGCTGCCAGATGCTCGAATGTATTGCCCCCCTCGGACTTGGTTTTAAGTTCCTGCTTGAAGCCGATTTCGTTGGCGCTATCGACGGCCTGGCGCCAAGCGTCATCCTTCCATCCGTCTTTTTTGGCGGCATCGTAGGCGATTTGCTCTCTCGCCATGGACCAGGCATCGCTTCCTTTGTCGGCAACGAGGTCGTCGGGGTTGATGGTCTCGTCACGCGCGGCAATGCGGTTGGCAAAGTGCTTCACCATCTCATCGGTGGGTGTGACCTTGCTCATGTATTCTGAAACAACCTGGCCGCGTGTTTTGACGAGTTGTTCCACCCGTTCCGAGAGAGCTTTCCCCGAAAGCCCTTCTGCCCTGGCAATCCGGTACGCATGAGTTCCTGCCTCCATCTGTGCAACGGCATTACGGATGAGCGCATCGGCAAAAAGGACTGCCCTTCCGGGAATTCGGATTCTGCTGCCGCTGACCAAGGGGAGGGTAAAGTTCCCGATTTTGATCTTTTCGGGGATTTTCCCCATCGGTGCATCCATGACTCCGCGGCGCACCTGCTCAAGTTCCAGGGGTGTGCCCAGGACGCTATTCTCAAAGAAATCGTGTTCAGCCCCCCAGGACCGCATGGCCTCTTGATAGCCTTTGGCAATTCCCGGGAAGAGCCCCTTGGCTAGGTATTTGAATTCCCCGAATCGCGCTGCTTTCTGATCACGGGCGGCCAGGTTGACCAGGGCTTCCATCCCCCGCTGTGCCGTGAGGCTCCAGACAGCATTCCCCGCATGGCCGAGGAAGTTGTAGATATGAGTATGAGGGCCGGAAAGCAGCCCCATTTTCCATGCTTCCAGAGCCATGTCCAATTTATCGGCCTCTCCTCGGGCTTCCTGGATTGCCCTGGTCATGCGAACAATGTGGGCTGGGTCCTCGATGTTGAATTTGGGCTTCCCTTGTTCGGCATCAGGAACGACCCCGAGGCGGCGCATCCACTTCTGGAATTCGGCTTCCGCCTGTTCTTTGGATACCTTGTTCCCTGTAATTAGGGTTGCCTGATCGGCCTTTGCTCCTGCTTCAAATTTTGCAAAGTGATCGGCGCGCATTTTGGCGACAAACTGATCCTTGATCCCCTGGATCTCATCCGGCTTGAGGCCAGTCATCTTGGAAATATGATCCAGAGACTTGTTTGCCAGGATCATGTCGAACGCCGCCTTCTTGGCGTCGGATCCCGATGGCCTGGAAAGCATGGAACGGAATTCATTGAGGATCTTTTTCTCCGCCAGTCGAAGAGTCACCCTGTCATTAAGGATGTCCTCTGGGGTGATGCCGGCGGCCGCAAGTTTATCCAGGAGGCGCTTGGTCTCCGCGTCGATCATCGCGGCTTTCTTCTCCGGGTCTTTTTCGGCGTCAATAGCCTTCATGTCCTTGCTGCCAGGCTTGGTCATGAGATCCACTAGGAAGTTGCGGTAGCGCTGTGCCGGCGTCATGTAGGGGTCAACGCGCGAGGCCATGGCGCGCCCCGCGGCGGTTCCGGTCATCCGGTAGCTATTCCAGAAGCGATAGAAGGCCGCTTTGTTCTCGTCGCTGGGATCAGCTACCATTTTCCTGCGAAGACGATCCGCCAGGATGCCCGCGGCAATGGTTTCCTCCGGGGTGAGCGTCTCGCCGTTGAGCGCCTTTGACTGGATCCGGTTAATCGTCCTCTTGGCTTCTCCCTTTACGAGATCCTGCGCCGCGGCTTCCCATTGGTCACGGGTTTCGGGCGTGGCTTTTTCATCGTAGTATTCATCGACGGCCCTGTGTTCCGGCGAAGCGGCTCCATAGGCGCGGTCGGGGCTGCCGATCTTTTTCTCCTTGCCGCTGTTTTCTTCCGCCTTGGCTTTCTCTACCAGGCCGTCCAGGTGATCCATGAAATCGTCGATTCCCTGTTCCCCGGCATCAGCCGACCGAGAAAGGATTTCGTCGGTATTGGTGATGCCTTTTTCGGCGAACCTTTTCTTCAGGCGCTCGTACGCGGCTTTCTGGAGGTTATTGACCGCCTGCCGGGAAATCCCCATTTCTTTTGCAATCTCCTCTCCGTTTTTCCCTTCCAGCGCACCATTGACGGCGGCTTGCATCCGCTCGGGAAGGGTGGATAGCCCCTCATCCAGGAGCGCCCTAGCTTCATTGCGCTGGGTGTCTTTTTCGGGGTTAGGGGAGGTGAGATCAGCGGTGTGGTCTTGCTGCGACTCCTCATAATCCGCCCCGGCTGGGTTGTTGAGCGTGGGCTGGTATCTGTCCGCGTGGGTTTTTTCCTGATTATAGAGATCGCGCAATGTATTTCTGACGGCCTGTCTGGCATACGCCTGGAAGGGGACGCCTCTTTCCGGATCGTAGGATTTGGCGGCTTTGGCTACAGCGATCCGAGCTACCTGGCGGGCTTCATCACGATCATACCCGGGAGTATTAGAGAAAAGCGCCGACTGCTGATTGATGAGGGGTTCCGATTCCCTCAACCTCTCCGCAGGAGTTTTTTGCCCATCTTCCGCTGCCTTGTCGAAGTCCAGCTCAAGCTGGTTTTCGTCATTAGCTCCGCGGGAAAATAAAGCATCGGAGGTGGTTGCGTTTGAGAATCTTACATCAAACGGAATCATGTCGCGATCAGGAGGTTTGATGAAATTACTCCTGGTGACATCGTGCATCCGAATCTTTGAATCGCTATGCTCCCAGTATTGACCATCAGGGCCATACCGAAGCTCCCATCCCTGACTATGAAGGTAGGGAAGAATCTCCTCTAATTCGGGATGTCTGCCCTCGATGAAAGGTTGCCTTACCCAGATTTCAGGGGTTCCGTCTGGACGAATGGAGACCCCCAAGAAATCAATCCTTGCAGATGGCACGATGGCGTTAAATTCAGCCTGTCGTTTGAGATATGAAAACGGATCTGCGTCTTTGTTGAAAAATTCCTTAATGACGAATGATTCGCCCTGTTCATTTCTAGGGGTGAAATAGACCTGATGTTCCGTCCCTCCGTAAATACCTCTCGCCCTAGTAAAGCCCTCAATGGCTTCAGGGGAAATAATCCTGTTATTATCCCGTGCCCATTCAATCAGGGCCGTTTGATTTCTAGCTCTATCCGAGTCCGACGGGGCTACCGTGTGATCCTTGGCCCCTCTGGCCGGGTCAATTTGCTCAAGGACGCGTTCCGGTTGAATTGCTGCTCGGCCTCCTCCGGAGATAAGGTCGTGTGCCTCAATTCCCCTGGGAAGAGGGCCGGAATTTTCTCCTTGGCGCTCTCCTTCTGGGGATTCGGATTTGTCTTCATGGGTAGTTGAGTCTTCATCATTCCAGTTGAGTTTTCCATTGTTTTCTTCACGTTCGCCATTAACACCCCTGGAGTACAACGCGGTTCCCCTGTCGGTCTCCCTGGTATCCATGGCTTCAAAAAGACCATCGAAAGCCTGGCGGATCCCGTTTTTCATCTCCTCCGGCGTCGGGTAGACTTTGGACCCTTTTTCAATGTTGGCGAGGTAGTCGTTGGAGATTCCCTTTTCAGCCAATCGGTCTTTGGCGTACTGCTCAAAAGCACGAGCGGCTTTTTCAATCGTCGTGTTCCAATAGGGCTTGCTGCGAGTTTCGTCCTCTTGTTTGGAGCGTTCGGTGAATCCTTTTTCCTTCAGGGCATCTTTCAGTGCGTTAAAGGCCTGCCACACTTCGGGACGCACGTTCTTTAGGAGCTGCTGCTGATCGCTGGCGTATCCAGGGGAAGCATTTTGCCAATCAGTCTTCCCGGTGATATTCAGGCGCGCGAAATAGTTATCGAGGGCATGGAACCACTCATGGGCAAGCGTTCCCGGCCCTCCGCCCTTGGTGAGATTGATGACTACTTGGCTGGGCTCGTAGTGGGCCAAAGCGGCATTTTTACCACCCTTGCCCCTTGCTCCGAAGGCAAGCCCAAGTTGTCCGTCAAGGGAGAGAGCCCTAGGGGGAATACCAAGCGCGGATGCCAAGTCCATCAGCGCGTCGAAAGAATGGTTGAGGTCAGTCTGACGACGGGTGTTTTCGACATAGTTTCCAAACTGGACGCCACGGAATCCAAACGCCTCATTGAAAGCCTCCGGGGAGACATCCCCGGGGCGCTGCAGCTTGCCTTCCCTGGGGGCATTGGTTTCATTGCGGCCCGTGGTCTGGGTTTTCATCCCCTCCCAAATCTTTGCCAGTTCATCGTAGCTGTTTGCTAGGTAGTCCCTGGCATCTTTCAGATTACTGAATCCAGCCTTGATTCGCAGGACGCTTGTTAGTCCCTTCTTGCCGATAAAGAGTTCTCCGCTTTGCCTGTCGCGGTAAATATTGAACGGGATCTTCTTCTGCTTTGTGGGCTCATCTCCGGCCGTAAGGGAATCACGCTCGATCCTGGCCTTGATTTGTGCGGCGATCTCCTTGAACGCGGCCAAACGATCAGGATTGGTCGTTCGCATTTCCGTCGTGCGTCCGTCATGTTCGGCCATGGTGAGCCATTGATCTGGGGTAACGATTTTATTGCCATTGCGGTCCCACATGGTGACCCCGCGGCTCTGGTCGATGCTCCAGTCTTTGGCTTGAAGGAAAGAGGGGTATCCCAGCTCTTTATAGAGAAGCACTTTGCTGAAAATCTTACTGCCGGCCTTTTCGGCGGCCTTCATCATGAATTCAAACGAGACATTGGAATCCGGAGAGGCAAAAGACCTCATGGCCTCATGGACGGCCCTCACCACCTCTCCCCATCGGGCTAGTTTATAGGGACTGCTTGGCTTTCTGGGGATCATGTCCCGAAGGGCCTTCATGGCTGCCAGGCGATTGGGATCAAACCCGGAAGCGATCAGCTTTTCGTAATCCGGCTCTGGGAAGTTTTTGGAAAGCGTGATGTCGGAGTTTTTCTCCGGCAAATCCTGGGAAATAGCGTCCGAAAACACCTTCCAGGAATCTTTTCTTGCACCCTCGATCTTCTCGCCAAAATCCTTGATCTCGGATGGGGTAGATTGCCCCCCAAAAAGGTCCGATCCTGGTTTTGCTTCAGCGGCGGGAGCCTTGATCGAGTCAAGCGCCTTGGAGAGCGTTGAGGGATCGCTATTGGCTAAGAGGCTTTCCTTGGTGGCGGTGAGGGGACGTTGACCGGCTTCGATGGCAAGCTGGGCCACGGCTGATTCAGGAATGGCCTCCAAGCGTTGGCGGTTTGAATCCTCAAGATTGTTTTCTTGGCTGTGCGGCTGCGATTGTTCGGGAGCGGGGGCTTCTTCTCCGTCCGGCTTGATAAAGGAAAATAGATCCATCGCCTCGTTGGCCGGGATGTCGAGATCACGCATGGCAGCCTCGGCTTTCGTTTCTGGATCCGTGATCCCTTCCTTCTCTAGCGCGTTGTTGTAGGCTTCGATTTCTTGTTTATGGGACGCAAACAGGTCTGGCGTGTATCCATGTTCAAAAAGGTCTCCCTGGGAATCTTCTGAATTAGCCCTGCGGGAGAAGAGCGCCTGCCCCTCCTGGACCGAATTTCTCATTTCTGGAGTGATGTCGATTTTCCAGATTGGGCGCGCTCCTATGGCTACTCCTGTTTTCTCGTCGTCATTTGCCATTCCTCGCGTCGCCGGGTTTTTCGGGTCGAGATAGAATTGCTCAACTCTACCTCCCCATTGTTTGACGTATTTCCCGACTTCCTTGGGAAGGATCTGATCGTAAAAACCTTTCATGCCCTCGCCGCCTACCTTAAGGTCTAGGCCTCGCAGTATTGTAGCTCCGGAAAATGAATCTTTTTCGCCCTCTCCATTGGCAATTTTCTCTGCAATTTCTTTTCCTACGTTATCGGAGAGTTCCGCTTCTTTGAGGTCGTTACCCAAAGAGGACCATTCTCCATTCCTGCCTTTGGGAATAAATTGAACCTTATAGGTTCCATCATCTCGTTTGACGTATTTGAGTGCATCAACCTGTTTGCTCAAGTCATAGCGTTCGGCCTGGGTGTCTCCGCTCGTCCAGCCGATCCATTCCTTGCCGCTTGCGATAGCATCACGCAAAGCGCGTTTGAACATCTGGACTGACCAATCTTTGCGGAAGGGGGCGTCGGGGATGCCTGCTTCAGGAATTAACTTTCTAGCTGCCGCAATAGATTCCTCTGGGGTGTCTTTGTATGTGCCGCTGACATACTCCCCTGCATTGTTCCACACACCATAAGAAGGCCCGTCGCGTCGCACCTCATATCCTTCAGGGAGTCCTTTTTCTGGAATGCTTTTTTGATACCCTTTTTCTCGTCCCTTCTGATGCCTGTCAGACTGAATCTCTTCGATGAAAAGACCAGGTCTCCCGTCAGCATCTTTGCGCTCATCTAGCCTCATGTGGGCTACATAGTTTGGGATGCTGGGGAAATGGGAGGAGCGATAGGTTTCCTGATTTGGTTTTGCCAGCATCTCATCCTGAGATGCCTTCCCGAGAAGTTCATTTTTAGTTGCCGATCCCTCACGATAAACCCAACCGTCTTTGTCCCAGATGTTCCATGTGCCATCCTCCATCTGGCGAGCCTCCATCCCGGCTTTAAGATTAAGGGCATCTGATCCTGGCATTGACAGGACAACCTCCCTGTAATTCTCGCCTCCTGGGATGGAATATCTCTTATACTTTGGCTCAGATTTTTGACGATCTAGCTTGTTGGTGTTTTCTACCAACTCTGTTTGCATCTCACTCGGGAGGTCTTGGAAATCGAGATCCTCACCTTCTCCGGAAGTAAAGGTGTATTCCTCGGAATGGGGATCATATTCCGCCGTAAATCCGTATTTTTGAGCGATCTGCTGGGCGTCGCGTTCGGCCTGTTGTGCGGCCGGTTCTCCTAGCGTTGTTTCTTGGAATTGAACGCGCCCCTCATCTCGGAGCCACTGCATCAAGGTATCCTTGGGAACTTTGCCTCCGTTTTGCTCGGCAAGCTCGTCAATCTTTGGAAGAATTCCGGTCCATTTCACCTCATCGGGCTTGATTCCAGAATCCGGTTTTGTGATGAGGGCCTTGATTTGATCGGCCGTTCCGGCTTTCCCTTGGATTTTTGCTTCCAGGGTTTTACCCATCTTGGAATAAAAGCCGTACTCATCGGTGTCGGCGCTGCGCGCAAGAAGGCTTGAGAGTTTTTCTCCAGCAACGACGCTCTCGCTATCGTCGCTTCTTCTGGAAAGGAGGGCAAGCTGGTCTGCCGGAGACGTGGGGGCAACCGGCCTGGATCCCTCTTCGCTTTCCAGAGAAAATGCTGGCTTGGTTTCGTCAAAGAAGCCCATGAATTCCTGCCCCTGTTTTTTCTCCAGGCTGACAAGCTCCTGCTGCTCGAACTGATTGAGCCCTTCTTCGGATCGCTTCCGAAGGAGTTGGCGCATCCTTTTAAGGGGGTCTTGCGCCCTCCTTGATGAAAGTTCCCCGGCGGTCTCTGATTTTTCGACCTTGGCTTCATGGGCCGCGATCGCGCGCTGGATTGTGCTTTCTGCCGTTTCTGTATTTCCCAGGAGATCGGGGGCATTCTCTCCTCCCTCATTACTGAATCGCTCGACGGCTGAACCGATGTCCCTCATCAGTTCCTTGAATCCCTCGATGGTAGATTCGCTATCCACCGGCTTGATTCCCTTCTTGTTAGGCTGGAAATACTCGACCTTCTTTTCAAGCGCCCTGGCGATCATGTTCATGATCGGGCCGCTCTTCCCCATTTCCATCTGATCGGCCGCATAGCGAATGGCCGTCCCGATTTTCTCTCCGCGCTTGGAGTAGTCTGCAATGTTCTCCAGGGCTCGGCCCAAGGCATCCGCGATGTCGCCGCGGCCGGCCTCACGGAGGCGCAAGGCGGTCTCTGAAGAGGCTTCCAGGAGGCCGACCATCGTGGCGTGGCCGTTCTGTAGCCTTTCCGAGGTAAAAAATTCAGAGAGGGGCTTGCTATGGAATGCGGCCGCCATGACAAGGCGCTGCATATAGAACTGGGCCTGGGTCGGATTCTTGACCAGGCCGGCCATTAGGTTCCGGTCCAACCCTAGCTTCTCGCTATCCTTGATAAGGCCAATCAGGGCGGTGCGGGCCTGCTCGGGACTCATCGTCACGGGAAGGTTCACCAACCGCTCCGCCGGGATCTTCAGCGCCGCGTCGATGTCTGCGCGTGAGGCGGTATCCTGGACGACGCCCTGCGAAGGATTCAGCTTATCGACAAGCTGTTGATACTTCTTGGCCTGCTCGGGGTCCCGTAAATCATAGACACCAAGGAATCTCCCGCCCATCCATCCTTCAGGCATCCCCTGTAGCCCGAAATTCGATTCTTTGGATTTCCAAAGATCGGAAAGGCGCTCCTGATCTTCGGCCGGGGCCAACTTGATCCCCATAAGGCGGCCGTTTCCTCCCGCCGCTTGGAGCTTCACCTGGGGATTGCCGTCCTTGTCGTTGAAAATAGTCAAGGCGTACTGCGGGGGTCCGTCCGCGGCGCTCTTAACGTCGCTCACGATGGAATCCTCATCCAGGGCTCCCGGGAGTGCTATCTGGCGGACCTTGTTCTGCTCCGTCTCGTCGGAGTGATAGGGGCGGGTGTTCTCCCCTCCGTAATTCGGGTTAATCTGGAAATCTTCCCCGACATGAGAGGCCTCGACCCGATCCAGCGGCGCGGCAAAGTAGGCGGCCGGAATCTTTTCGCGGTTTGCTCCCAGGACATAGGTTGCTTCTCCCATGTGCATCTGGGATAGAATCTGCTCCGCCTGGGGGCGAACATCAGCAGGGACGCTTTCGGCGATCTTCTCCGTGTCGGCGGTTTTTTCCGCCAGGATTTCAGCCGCCCTATTCTTTCTCTCCTCGGCGCGAGCCTTTTCGGCCTCGCGTTCAGCCTTTTCAGCTTCTAGCTGGGAAACTCTCTCTCGGAGCGATTCGGCTTCTCCTCCTCCACTAGGTCCTCCAGACACTCCTCCAAGTGTTCCTCCCAGTCCTTCACGGTTGGTGGCTGCCTTCTCATTTCTTGAAGGTTCCTCGCCCTGTTTCGCCACTCCTCCGCTGTTTGTATCCTGGGATCTGCTGATCTGGTCATATTTCTCCCGATACTGATCCAGGAGCTTTGCGTCAACCTGGGAACGCAGCGATTTAATGGCCTCTCGGAGGTTCCCTCGCACTTCTTCTACCGATGCAATGGTTTTTTCCGATGCCCCGGATGCACGGAGGTTATCGGCCAGTTTGGAAAGATAGGAGAAGAGCGAAGCCAGGTGATTCTTGATCTGGGCAACGATCTTGGCGGGGAGGCTCTGCTCGGTAACGAGCGCGCTGCCGTCGTGGACGTTTCCGTTTTTATCTACGGCCAGGTCATGCTGGGCCAGCATCCGGAGGAATTCATGGCCGAGCTGATAGGGAGCGTGTTGTCCTGGTTTTTCGCTGTAGATTCCCTCGACGTGGCTCTGGAGGTCTTTGGGCAGTGAGTTGAAGAGATCGGCCGCTTCCGCGTCGGCGTAGTCGGCGGCCGTGGGCGTTTCCTCGACTTTTTTGGCGCGCACCTTGTCCAGGCTCTTAATGATGGATTCCCTGGATCGTCCCGCCTTGATCGCCTGATCAGCGAGCATCTTGTATCCCAGGGCGTGGATGGCCTCCTCACTGACAAGCAGGCTGGCGCGAGACGGGTGTTCAAGGATCGTCTTGACGTTTTCGCTTCCATCCATCAGGTCGCCAAGGCTGATTTCGAGATTCTTGGAGTTGCGAAGCAGTACCCCTCCAGAACTCAACTTCTTGCCGGAGAAAACCACCTTTGAGAACGCATCATTCCATTTGGCGATTTCCGGCTGCAGTTTCGTGAGGACCTGGGCAATAGCCTTGAGGTGATTAACGGTGATTGGCTTCCCGTTCACCTTGACTCCCGAATTCTGAATCTGATCCAGGAGTGATTTCACCTGATCCTGATTTACCTTTTCCTGGGCCTCGGTGAGGTCCGGAGACGCGTCGGCCTTTTCGGTGGAATCTTCCTCGGGACGGAGATCCAGGAGTTTCCTGTTGGTTTCCTCTGCCTGACGGCGTTTCCCTTGATTGCTGGCAATGGCGTCGTTCGCCATTTGCTGATGTTTTTCAGGCGCCTCTCCGGGATAGCTGGCTTTCCAGTATTCGGGATCCTCGTTGTATTCCTGGAGATGCTTTGGAAACACGCCTCCATCACTCTCGAAGTCGGCCATGACTCGCTGGCGCAACTCTTCATTGGTGATGTCTTCGGGGTAAGAAGCCTCACGGAGGCCCGCATAGTGATCTGCTACTTCTTTTTCGACTCCCTGGGATTGGAGAATTTTTGAAAGCATCGTCCCCCGTTTTGTTTGCGGGGACAGAGGGCCTTGCTGCTCTTTGTTGTCCTGGGTTTCTTTTCCGAGGATCCGCGGAGCGGGCGGATCCTGATTTTCCTCACCGGCTTTTTCTTCCGGGCTACCAACGCGGACCATATCGCTTCCAAAAAGGAGAGCATTGTCTTTGGTAAGGGCATCTTCATTTGCGTCGAGGTTGAATGTTTCGATGTGATCTCCGTTCGGGGATTTGACGGATGCGATTCGGTTGCCTTCTTTGTCGGAATCAATCGTGATGACGTAATTGTTGCCAAACGGATCTGGGGAATGGAAAACGTCGCCAGGATTGGCATTCTTCCACATTGTGGCCGCGCGCTCTTTCCTGTCTGAAAGGGGGGCCGTCTCATCAAGGGGATCGGGATCCGATGACGCTAGCTTTTCGGACTCCCCAGATTGAGTTTCAGTCTCTTGGCGATTCTCGCCACCTGGAGTCTGGTTTTCCCCTGCTTGATCTGCCGTAGCCCCAGGTTGTTGTGATGGCGCCTTGTTTTCATCGGATGAAGTCGTGCTGTTGATTGCGCTGATCGCGTCCTTGGCTGCCTGACCTGTGGCTCCAAGCATTTCCGCGGCGTGGGGAGCCATTCCGGAAAGCCATGCCTTGGCAGTATCCGTGATGACGGTTTTCCCCTCGTGATCTTCGATAAAGGGAACGCCGGCGCTGGTTTTGGCTTTCCCAACGGCCGCACGTTCGGTCTCGGTGAGGTTCTGGAATTCAACGCCCTGGGAGATTTTCAGCAGGGCGGACGCAAGGTCGGTCCTGTTTTCTTGGGCAACATTGACCGGCTCGGTCCTGATTTGCTGATTGAGTGCTGCAATCTGGGGGCCAATCTTTTCAGCCTGACTGGGATCCGCGGTGATTTTCTGGAAAAGCTCGTTGCGCTGCTTGACTAGATCCTTGGTAGCCGGGGAGGTGTTGAGCGCGTCAATTTGCTGATCCGCGGCCATGAGAAGCTCCGGCTTCCCATTCCAGTTTTCAGGCAGATTGTATTTTTGCTTCAGGGCATTGATTTGAGACGCCCCCTTATATTCTCCGTATCCATGGAAAAGGCCCCAGAGGGCATCTTGGATGGTTGATTCTGTGGAAGGCTTCCAATCTTCGCCTTGGATCGCCCTGGAAGCGGAGCCAATAGCCATGTTGCTGGCGGTGGCCCCGGCTGTTCCAACCACCCCCTTTACCAGAGGAGACGCGTCCTTGAACAAAGATGCGACTCCCGCGGAAGTAAGTTTTCCGCCAACCATGTAGGCCGCTAAAGCAGGGAAGCTTTTTGCCGCCGCAAGGGATCCCGCTTCTTGTGCTTTATCCTCGATTTCCTTTTCGTCTTTTACCCCGGACTGCTGAAGTTGGGATTTGGTCGCATCATACCCCTCGCTGTAGGCTTGCGATGCTCCCTGGAGAGTAAAGCCGACAATTCCGGCCGGCCCGCTAAAAGCCATGGCGGGCAATGTGCCGACAAATCCGCCCGCCCCTTTACCGATTTGTGCGGAAAGCGATTTGTCGGTCGGGTCAACACCGTAGGCCGCCTGGTATTCCCGGTTAAGCTGGGATAAATAATCAGCTCCAGATTTTGCCGCATCCGCTAGACCCTGGAGGGGCTTATGGTTATCCGGGTTGGCCTCGCGTAGGTTTTGGGCGCGCTTTTTGGACCAATCAAGATCGCTCTCCATTCTGGCGATCTTGTCCGGGTCTGCGCCCGCGGCCTTTTCAGCATCAATGGCTTTTTGCTGCTCAGAAACCTGATCCTCGGCAACGTCGGCAAGACTCTTGTTTTGGGAGGCGAAGCGAAGGATACCTCCGACTGTCGAGGGAATGATTCCTGCCAGGGATGCTCCGAAATTATTGACGGCGTTGACAAACGGGTTCCCGCTTTCGTTTCCCGATTTGATCGGTTCTTGCGCCGTTGCCTGGAGGCGCTGCCTTTCGCCCTGAATCCATTGATCCTTTGCTCTTTTTAAGATATCGACCTGGACCGCTTGCTTTTTTTGCTGGTTGTCAGCATCAAGCATTTCTTTTGCCGCATCCTGAATGGATGGATCCATCCCCTGAATGAGCGCTGATCGCTGTTTGTAGTCTTGATCGAGTTGGTCTAGCTGACCCGCGGCCGGTGCCGTAATTGGGTCCAGCTTCATTTGGTCCCGAGCTGCCTGCTGCTCTTTCTGGCGCGCCTGATTGTAGGCATCCTGCCCGGCCTGGAGCTGCTGAACTTGCTCGTTCCTGCCGGCAATCTTTTGCTGGTAGGCCTGCTGGTCCGCCTGAATCGAGGCTCCTTCCTTGTCTAGCTCTGCAATCTGCTGGGCTGTTCCCCCCTGCTGTCGTTTTGCCTGGAAATCAGCAATCCGCTTTTTCAGCGACTCTCCTTCTTGGGAGAGTTGCGCGTCGGTATCGGAAAGATTTTTCTGGGTTTCCGCTAGCGTTGCGGTGGCGTCCTCGGGCGCCATGGCGCCGATTTGCCCGGGAAAGCTACCGGCGGCCGTTCGCCTGGCCTCCTGAAGGTATCCCGCCGGCCCCATTTCCTTGAGCTGTTGCTGGCGGTTGGCAGCCTCTTGGAGCTGCTGCCTGGTTTGCTTGATCTTGGAATCGGTGTCGAGCTGCTGCGTGACAGCGTTGAGGGAAGACTGGCGCTCATCCTCGGCCTTTTGCCAGTCTGCCATGGCTTGAGCCGTGGCCTCCTTGTTTTCACCAAACCAGGAAGTAACCGGCTTGGGTTTTTCCGCGGGAGCCGAAAGAGCTTCTTTTTGGGCAAGGAGGTTTTTCTTGGCTTTTTCCGAAAGCCCCGAAGACCCCATGATCGCTTGGGTAGGGGTTGCTGGACCGGCCTCATCACCGGCATCTTCTGGGGTCTCGGGCTGCCCGGACGCGGTGCGTAAGTTTTGAATCTGAAGGCGAAGCCCGGAAATCTTATTAGCGGTATCCTTTAATTCCTTGGCGTGGAGATGAATCGCGCTGGCAACCGCAACCTTATTGTCTTGGGACAGAACTCCCTGGTGAGGGTCAATCACCTCCCATGGCGAGTATTGATTCTGCCGATAGAGATTCTCGTCAGTCGGATCGTCGGGGTTTTTCCCGATCTTTGCATCGGCATCAGGATTCTCGATCACTTTCCCAGGCTTTCCTCCCGGATTGTAAGTAACCTGATAAGGCCGGCCCTGTTCGTCGTATTGAACGGGGTGCCGGCGCTCGACGACGGCCTGCTGACCGGTTGAAGGATCGACCCTGGGCCGAGCGATCCCGTTTTCGTCGTAATCGTACTGGCGGCCGGTGAGCTGGCTATCCTGGCGCGCCTGTGAGTTTGCCGCCTTTTTCTGCTGGCTGTAAGCTATCTGGGCCTGCTGCTTATCGTAAGAAGCCGCCTGTTTGTCGTAATCGTTGATTAGCTTGTAGTTGTAAGTGTCGTTCTCAAGGGTTCCCGCTGGCAAAAATGTAGGCTCAATCGGGGCCTGCAGCGTTTTGGGATTCTGGATGTCTGCGTTTCCGGCCGGCTCCGGGAGGGACGCGAAGTCTCCCGCTTTTGACTCTGGAGCTGGTGATCCGCTTTCTTGTTGAGAGGAATCTTGCGCGGGAGCGTAATCCTCTGGGGTAGAGCCGGGAACCTGGCTCTCTTCTTCCTGGTCGTCGAGGGCCATGGATTAGGAGTTTTTTGAAGGATTGTTTTTCTCCTCGTCCTCTTCTTCTGGCTTTGCTGAAGCGGATCCGGTGAGGGGATTTGCAGGGGGGGTGTAGGCCGCCTGTTGAGTTTGCCGAGGGGAGGGGGTCGGGTTGACGGCGGCTAGCGCTTGGGGGGATGCATCCTGCACGGCTTCAGCAATCCTTGTGTCGCGGGCTTGCTTCTGCGGGTTGTTTGGATCCCATGAATTCTGACTGTTGTACCCGTAGGTAGAAGCTCCAGGCTCCCAGCTATGAGGCCCTTGCCATTTCGGCCCTATTGCCGCGACAGGGGAATCCGGACCGCTTGACGATCCTCCTCCGGATCCCTCTGGGGTCATCGAACTAGCCCCGCCGGCCACCGGCTGCGGCGGGGTAGGTGAAGAACCCGCGCCCGGCGTGGAATTGCCCGTCGCGGGACTAACACCTTGGGAAGCTACGTTGAAACTGGGGGAAATACCGGCTCCGGGGAGAGGGCCTTCCTTGGCCTTATCGGCGGCGGATCGGTTGTCACCCCATGTGGTTCCCGGGGTGCGTCCGGCCTGAATATCGGCGACATCGGCGGCCAGCTTTTCCCTGCCGGCGCTGGTCTCGTAGTACCCAGGCCAAGGCGCCGCTTTCTGGGAAGCTTCCATCGCGTTCGCAACAGTCCCGACCTTGAAATTCTGCGCCCTTGCCAGGTTTTCCTGTGCGCTGGCATTGCGAGCCGTTTCCATGGCCTGGGCTTCAGCGTCCGACCTGGCCTTGATATTCCGAAGCGATGCCCTTGCCGCATCGTTGGTCTGCCCAATGCTCGGGCGGGGTTTTACCGACCAAAGGCCGGCGGAGGGTTTTTGCGGGGTTGTCTGCGGAGGCATCGTGCGGCGCGGTTGACGTTGCTCTGCAATAGCCGCGGCAGCGATTCGCTGTCAAGTCTGATTCACCAATTCATTGCAAGATTCTTCTGCCTGCCGGCATCTTCGCTGGAAAGTAGGATCTGAACATCCGGGGGAACAAAGCGGTCCCTCACCGGAAGGGCGTAGGTCGTGGCGCTGCCGATGTTGTAAACGCCGATGCACCCGCTCATCACGTCGTCGTCATGACCGCTCCCGGCTTCCATCCTTCCCTTCTTGTCCACAAAGCTCGCTAGCTCGCTATGGTAGTGGTGGCAATGGATGACCACGCGCTTGTTTCGGATCATCTCGTGGAAGTGCCAGATAATTGTCGATCTCACCCCTCCGTACTCCGCGCGGTCCGTTGTCCGCCATCCATCCCAGGATCGTTCCGCCCCGCTGTGGGGATCCCTCTCTTTCCGCTGCCAGATAGGCGGGCAAGGCTTGTCGGTCATCGCCCGAAGTGCCGTGATGAACGCCATGCCGCTGTTATTCATTTCGGGGATGATCATGCAATTCCCGTAGTAGGCTGACAGCGCCCTAGCCAGTCGCGCGAACGGGATCATCGGCATCCGATTCGGCGGCCTGATCCTCGACACAAGCCGAATTGGAAGAAGCACTCCTCTTTCGTCCAGGTATTCATCCCTCCAGACTAGGCAGCTATGCGCGTCGGGATCGTCCCCCTTGGTCTGATCCTCGCCTTCCGCCAAATCCACGCTCATGAGGTAGCGGCATCCCAATTTAGGCGCCTCCCATCTCCAGACTGTCGCTCCATCGGCCCCCGTAGGCTGCCAGATTGCCCGCTCCTTGGAATCATCCACGTTCCCCCAGTCGGGAGTGGTCCGGCACAAAAGCTGGATGTGGGTCAGCGCGTCCTCATCGAACACCCTCCGGCCGCTCGATGTGAAGCAACTATGGGGATCCGCGGGATGCTCTTCCTCGAAAATGCGAGTGCTGGCCCGGCATTTCGTCTTAATCGTAAGCCGGCGCCAGGCAAGTTGCTCCCAGACATCGCAATCGGTCACTTCCTTCCCAAGGCGTGGACCCGCCGGACCGTCGTTCAAGTAGAGGTCCAGGAGGCGCTTCTCGCCGGCATACCAACTCTCCGCGTCGAGCGTCCGCTTGATTTCCTCCTTCTGCTCCGGGGTCAGCTTCACGCGCGAATCCTCGAATTCATACCAAGCAGCAAAGATCCTCACGAAGTAATCCCCTGAAAGGCCGCTGGCATCATGGGGTTGGTCCGGGCAAAGCGCTTCCCATTGTTTCCAATAAAGCTCTCCGTCCGGACATTCGCCGGCGCTCGGCCACCTCCCGCCCTGCCATGTGTTGTAAAAAGGCCCTTCCGTTCCAAACGGCGTCGATTCCAGCAAAACGACGTTGAAGCCTGAATCAGGAATGGCATTAAGCGCTGCATCCATCGTGTCCTCGGGATTCTCCCAATGCGCCGCCTCCGTTCCATGGATGAACTGGGGAGTCAATCCGCGGACCGTGGCCTTTCCTCTTGCCGTCGCCTGGGTCAAGAGACTCCCATGCTCGAAGGTCATCTTCTCCGTCGTCGAGGTCACGGGGCTTCCCCACTTTCCCCTGAAGCCGTCCGTCTCGGCGTAGTTCTGCATCATGCGGAACACGATGTCGCTCGTATCCAGCTTGTCCCCGATGATGACCCCCTCATGCCGGAAATTCATGAGCTGGTGATAGTGAGCTGCCCCAACAATCGTAGAGGCCCCGCGCTTACGGGGCTTCACCAGGATTCCACGCAAGGGCTTCCCCGCCAGGAAACGGGAAATATAGAGCGCATTAAATCGGCGCTGGAGAACATTTAGCCGGGGCTTGATATTGCGCCCCTTCACGTCGCGGATGCGACCGAAGCTCTCCAGCCAGATTCCAGGGTTAACCCGGATCAGCTCTTCAATACCGATGCTAGGCATTTGAGGGTGATCTCCTTGAGGTCCGCCATGTGGGCATCCTTGGCTTTCTCCACGGCCGTCGTCATCACAACTTCCGTCTCATGCCCCTGCGGCCGAAACCCTGCTTTCCATAGCTCATCAAAAAGCACCTGGGCATCCGCGTTGGCAATGTGCGCCGCCATGTCGAGAACCGTCCCTACCGGCAACGGCTTCTTGCAAAACTCAATCTTCTTCGCCGGCCGAAGCTGCTCTCCCTTCCCTGGCTGATCGTAGATGAAGACGGCTACGCCACCCTCCGGTGACTGGTTGGCTTGAATGTGGATTCGGGTACTCATTTGAAAAAGGATTGCCACTCAAACGCACACCCCCAATTCGCCTCCATCATGTGCGCGAATCCTGGCTGGGTGTCCTCCTCCGCGGTGGCTTCAAGAAGGCGCTGGTAAAACTCTTGCGGGAGTGCGTGGACTACCTCACGCCGTACATAGAACTGCGCCCCGACGCTGAACGGGATCGCCGCGCCGGTATCCCCTTCACGCCCGATAGCGCCGTAGGCTTTTCGGAGGATCGCCTTGGCTTGGTCAAAGTGAGGTTTGTGCGCCGTCGCCTTATTGGGAGCATGGGCCCCCAGGTAGCAAATGGGGTGGGGGAGAGATTCGTTCAGGATCGTATCCACCAAAACGGAGGCCCCGTGATGCCAAGGCCCTCCCTGGAGGAACAGCGTCACGTCGGCCAGGTCATCATACCAAGTTGCCAGATGGTAAAGGTATTGCCCGGCCTCCCTCGCCGTATTCGGCAAGAGTGTCGTCCCGTCCGGGAGGTCTCTCCTTTCCTCGTCGGTGCAATAGACCACGGGACGCCAGGAAGAGGGAAGCCACTTGAGCCAGCGAAGATCCTCCCGGTAGGAAGCGATTACGACATCAGTAGTAGGGGACATGGCCGAAGGCCTACCCCGTCAGCGAATCGCTGTCAAGGCATCAATCAGAATGCCTGATCGAACATTGCTCCCGGGCTATCCACTCCGAGGCGGCATACACGCTAGGGTTGCTCTCATCCACCTTGCAATTTGATGTGCATTGCATCGTGAACCTGAAGAATGTCAGAAACTCGAACATATAGACCCTCCCGCAATGATCACACTTGGCGATATACTTGGGAACTGCGTAGGGAATCCCGCACCGGAATCCAAGACCATTGCGCTTCAGGCTGCTGATACCCCAGTCGGAAAGACAAAACTCCTTGGGCTTCCTTTCGGGGATTGCCTGGGCCCGCTTCTTTCTCTTGGGTGGGGATTGCCCCCATTCGGCCTTGAACCCTGGAGGGGATACCGATTCCAGCGAGACCACCGCCTCCGGCTCCTGGACTTCCACCAGTTCCGGCGATGGCATACTAGCCTTAAGGATGGCGTCGGCCTCCTCCGTAAACCCTGCCGACTTCAACGCGCTAGGATGCCTCATCAGCCGATGAGCCTTGCCGATAATCTGCCTCACCCGCTCGGTGCTGTATACCCTCCCCGGGCATATCACCCTCCCGATCGAGGTCAATGTCATCTCCTCGAAGTACCTCATCCGGATGACGGCCTTCAGGCGCGCGGTGGGGAGCGAGTCAACCAGGTGATCCAGCGCCTCCCGGAGGATGCGATCAGGAAGGTGCTCAGATTCGTTCACAACACCCTCCCTCCGCAGCGCTCCATGTCGCTCATCGCGCTGGCCCCGCTCGCCTGGATGTAATGCTCCGCGGTCTTGAGGCTGCTCCACCCGAAGTGTGCCTGTAGCCCCGTGATCGAGTAGCCGGCCGCGGCCATGAGTGTTGCCCCTGTAGCCCGGAGCCCATGCGGTGTCACCGGATGGGTGATCCCTGCCCTGGTTGCCATGGCTTTCACCCTGTTCCATACCTGGACGCGGGAAAGGTCCACCCCCTCATTGCTGAGACAGAAGAAGGCCCGCAGCACGTCCGCCACCAGGGGAATCGCTCCGAAGGGGACCACTCGGGTCTTGTCCCGCTTGGCTACCTTCGCCGGTATCCGGATCGTCCTGGTCGAGAGGTCCACCCAGTCAGGGTGACAGGCTCCGATCTCCCCGGCTCGAAGGCCGATGATTCCCAGGCAGAGGATCGCCTTATCCTTGGCATCCTTGCCGGCCTTCAGCATCGCCGCGATCTCGTCACGGGTCAGTAGCGCCTCCAAGGCTTTCGTCTTGCTGGTCGGACCCTTCACCTTGAAGGGGATGATTTCCGGGGGATTACTCTGATGGAGGATTGATCTTAAAGTGTTCATGTTGGATTTTCTCGCTTATTGCCCCGCTATCGCGTCGGCGACAGCCTTTCGCTGTCGCCACCTTGCCGGCGGTGGTCGGCGCTGCTGGCGGGGCTCTTGGGTGGCTTCTTGGGGTGTTCTAGTTTTGGGGTTAGGCGACGAGTGCGGCCAGGCTGCCGGCCGTGCTTTGCGGATCCAGGATCACCTCGAAGGTAAATCCCAGGGCCTTGAGGGCCTTGATGTCGCCATGGGTGAGGGTCTTCCGGACAGTGAGTCTCCGGATGGATTCGGCGTGTTCCCCGGTCGCATAGATCGCCGGGGCTCCGTAGTTCTGCCGCTCGTAGATGTGGATGATGCCTAGTGCGGTGGGGATCGCTCCCTCGATTTCGTTTGGTGTCTTCACACTAGCCCCTACGGATCGACCGAAGGAACCGTCAATGAGTTTTCTTAACTTTTTTTATTCAGCGGTTAAGAATGTTGCTCGGTCAAGATTCCGGCTCCTCTGTTCCATTCTGACCAGTTTTAACATTTTCCGGTATTATGTTAATGATCTCCCCCTCTGCCTCCAGGCGAATACCCAGTCCGGAAAGCGCTGCCAGGGCCCGGGACGCCTCCGGTGATGCCTGGATCGCTTTCACGATCTCATCAGCGGAACGGAAGTCGGCGCTGATCGAGACGGAGCGCTTCACCGGCGTTCCCTCGTCGTAGGCGAGTTGCAGGGTGGCTGCCGCTAATCGGGTCTTGTGGTCCGGCTGGATGTCGAGAGCCTTGGCTTTACCGTCGTAGATCCTGGTGGTTGCCTCCATCGCGTCTCGGATAACTTCCTTGGCTCTCACCCTGTCGTCGTCGGTGATGAGGTCTGCCAGCCTTGCGGACCGCCGGACGACCTTCCTTACCGCGGGCTCGTCCTTGATCGCCTGGGACAGCTTTGCCTCGGAGGCGGAGAAATCGGGGGCGGATTCCGGGGGGCACGTTGCGCGCGCGAAGCCCATCTGGTCCGTTAATTGTTCCCCCTCACTTACGTTATTTAGTGATGATCGCAGGTTGTCCATATTAAGTAGCTTGGTGATTTGTTTGCTCTCACTCTCAAGCGCTGTGATAGTGACTAGTACTCCTTACGGACGGAATCCCATTCACTATCACGGGGGGTAGTATACGTAGTATACCCCCGTGATAGTGAGTCCGTGAGAGTACTATCACGGCCCATGATAGTAAAACCGTGATAGTTCCGTGATAGTGAATTGGTCTGATTCATATTAAGTTAATTATTTTTAATTTTTATTTTAATCAATTTTCTCACTCTTGATTTTTATCTTCGCGTCATCATTGGATGCCCCTGCAAGCTGATTGAAGATTGATTCCATCCAGTCGTTGAGGATGACGGAAGAGTCGCCGGTTGGGAGGTCCTGGGAAGGCAGGAAAATCGTCACGTCCCAGGTCTCGCTATTCTTGACTGCCCGGATCATGAAATTCCCATGGGGAGGCATTTCCAGGATGTGGAACTGCTTGCTCATAGGTTTCTCCACTCGTTCTTCTTGAGGGGTGTGCCGGCCGGGAGGAGGCGGAAGGAATGGAAACCGGCCTTCATGGCGCGCTTGATGGTCCAGTTGGCCGGGATCTGCATGATGCGGCCGTCCCGATCAATGAAGGGGATGGTCTTGGGTTTTATTGGGGTAGGGCGCATGGAGGCTCTGCCTGGGGGTAGATGGGCAGCGAATCGCTGTCAGATTGTGCAGCCTGATCATAGGCGGCGAAAGCATCCATCCAGAGGGATAAGGCTACTTTTGGGACGCCTGGGTGGTTCTGGGCCTTTCCGATGATGGCGGTACCGGTCTCTGCAAGATCCTTGGCGATTGCTCGCCAGGTATCGCGCTCCTTCATGACTTCGAGGAGGGTATCCAGGCATTTATCTACGTCGTTACTCATGATGGGTGGTTGGTTGGTGGTGTCTCCCTTGGGAACAAAGCTGAAGGTTTTTCCGTCGGGATTGGGTTGTTTTTTGGCTATGTGGCGATTGCAAGCTGGGCAGATACCTTTCTGGTATTTGCGATGAAGGGATTCATCCATCTCCAATTGATAGCCGCAGCTAGTGGAGATGTTTCCGCTCAAGAGGATTTGATTCCAGACGAAGAGCCTCATAATTCAGGGTTTTGGCTGATTAGGAATTGGTCGATCTTCTTCCACCTCTTTGCTTCGACGGCATTGGCGGCCTTTTGGAGGCAGACGCCTAGACCATCTCCGCGGCGGTGGGTGAAGGTGGCAATGACTTCGCGGTTGATCCGGACCTCGTAGATTCGTTCTCCCAGGATGTCGTTGGGGTCTCCCCCTCCGATGTTGACGATGGCGATCATCGAACACCCCCCACCCTTCGATTGAGGATTTCAATTTGGTCGCGGAGGTAGCGGAGACAGTTGGCGATCTCTGGGCCTGCTGGAACCATGCTTGTGATTAGTCCTCCGTCGTGGTGTATTTTGCTTTCTAGGAAAGCCAGCTCTCTTTCCAGCGGCATCTCATCCGATGGTTCAGGGAATCCTCTGTATATTTTCACGCAGTCCGGACAAGTCGCGTCATCAGACCGCATTTCCGGAGGATTAGTTGATAGGTATGAAGACCCGCTGTCTTTCCCGCATATTTTGCATGGGACGCTTATCATCATTGGCAACGGGCGGCGGGTGCGGAAGCGGCGGTTAAATATGTTTGCTGGCTTGCCTTGCCAATACCCAGATACATCTTCCCACCGTTCGATTTCAAAAGTGGATGATTCGTCCCCCCGCTGGACAAGCTCTTTTGTGTGGGTGAACTCTCGCCATTCGGGTTTAACTTCGCTCTGAACTGCTTCTCCACACGCCTTGCAATAGGTTCCATTTCCTATTTGCTCGCAGTGCTTATGCTCGCACCCTTTCCGCGCTGGACACTCCTTATTCCCTTCGTGGATGAAACCGCCAGCGTCCCCGAGTCGCGGCACGTTATGAAAGACGCGCTCGCCGCAATAGGAGCATGTTGGATAGCTCACGGATTCCTCTGGCGCGGGTACGAGTGCGGCTTCGGCTTTCACGGCAAGGTCATGCCAATAGTCTGAGTTCTTGCAGCGTAAGGCTTCGGCCTCCCAATGATTTGCAGATTGTTCTACCTTGTTCAGAAGCTCCCTGAGCCTTGCGACCTCGTTCTCTGCTTCTCGCTTCTGGAACATCTGGTCGTCGGCAGACTTGTTGGCGATTTCAAGAGCGTCGTGAAGTCTGTTTATCGTGAAGTCTGCGAGAGAATGCTTTCCCTCTCCAGTTTCGGAGTGTGTGGTTTCGGTGTTCATTTGGTTAGTTGGTTGAGTTGTTCATATTCTGCGTGAAGTTTTCTCCAGTCTTCTATTTTCATACGCCCTACTCCTGCCGAAAACAGCCTCTCCAGCAGCTCGCGGAGCTTCTGGTTCTCCTCTTTAAGATTCCCATAAAGATCCTCCAGTTTAGACCTTTCTTCCTTATACTTAGTGTACCACTCGTTTTGAGCGGCCCACTTTGCTTGATCAAAGCCAGCCTGAAAACTTGGAGTGTGATAAAATCCAGCTTCGATAAAATCACCTCCCAAGATAATATCCTTGAGCCTTTTAACTTCAGCCTCCGCCTTCTGCCTCGCCTCGCGCTCGCGGCAGAGGTCGGTTCTGGCAATCGCATGGCCGTCAAAGGCAAGTGCTAGACCGCAAGACATTACGCGGCCTGCAAAATGCTTCATTTCAATTTGTTCACTCCCGCAGTGAGGGCAGTTTTCGGGGGCGGTCATTTGGTTAGTTGGTTGGGTTCCTCTGGCGCGGGGGTGAGTTGGGCTTCTAGTGCCAACGCTTCAGCCATGTTGTATTCTCTTAACAATAGAATCGCTCGGTTCAGAAGCTCACGGAGCCTTGCAACCTCGGCTTCTAGTTTGAGATTCATTTCTCCGACTGGTTCACAAGCGTAGCAGGAGCCTTGGCATCCTCGTTTAAAGCGATCAAGTTCCTCACGAAGCCTTGCGACCTCGTTGGTTTTGTCTTCGTATTCGTTGAGGATACGGCAAAGCGATCCCAAATCGTAGTTGTCGTACTTGCGGTCATCCCAAAGGTAGTGATGCCCATCTTCAGACATTTTAATTTCCCAGCGTGGCGTTGGTGTGGTGTCGGGGTTCATTTTACTATTGTAGTTTCAAGAATTGTTTTGTTGTTATGACTTTGGGGTGAATAGGCTTTAATCGGAACGGGAAACCGCCCTCGTAGCCAAGCCACGACAAACACCAGTTGCGGAATTGCTGGACTTCAAGGGCTAGATCAAAAAGCCACCAAGGAACATTTCGTACGACCGCGCAGTTTTCTTGTTCGCTCCAGTAAATAGGGCAAAACAAAAACCATCCAGAATGGGATACTAGGTAGCTTTCTACCTCGTTGTTAGTATCGGGGTTCATATCAGTATTCATTTCCACCAAGCCCCCCATTCGTATTGTTTAGGGCTGACCCACATTTCCCTTCCTTTCAAGTAGCCCCAGAAGCGCTTTGTTTTATCCTGGTTCCAATCGCCCCTACAGAGGGGGCCGTATTTAGACTGAGCCTTTTTCATCTCAATGCGGAGGCATGGCATCCGGCAATATGGATGACCAGGTACAGGGAAGCCCACGGTGCGGCGATGATGAGAAGGGTGGCCCAGATTGGAAACTTCTTGGTATTTCCCGTGGCAACACTACAGCCCTCCTCGAACCCCCTGGCAAAAGCGCCTTTGACGCGTTGTTCCGTATCGGGAATTGTCCCGTCGGGATTCAAAAAACGGATCCCCTCGCTAGACCAATATTCTTGAGGTGTCATGGCAATGCCTCTTTTAGAAAGGGATTCCATCGCCTTCGCCGTGATGGCGCTGGGGCTCATTGCGGTCCGGCTGGTCGCGCTGGACCACTTCGCGCCAATTCCCGACGATTGGGGATTGAACCTTGGCTGCCCGCTCCTCCTTGGTGAGGGATTGCTTGATATACCCGTCCCACTCTTCGGTTTTGGAATCGAAGAGGACGAGATCGCAGAAAATGGCTTTATTGCCGGTCTTCTTACGGATTACTGATTTGAACTTGGATTTATCCAAGAGGGTCACGTCGATATTAACTATTTTCATGATGTTGGTTGGGTTTGTTGTTACGGGTGATTGCATTTGGGGCAGCTACGGATATTCAGGAAGTTCTTCTCAAGAACGCTGTAGCAGGAGGGGCATAGGCCTACGGCCTTGACGTAGGCGCTCCAGATTCGGCGGAGTAGTTTCATTGTTGGGTGGGTGGATAAGTTTCGATGTGGCTGTAGCGCCCGGTGTTATTGTCAACCTGGACAAACGGGGATTTCTTGACCTCCCCCCAAAGGCGCCAGAACGTGGGATTGCTCATTCCTGTCTGCTCCTTCATGTAGCGGAGAAGCTCACTGGGCTTACGGCCGCCGACTGTTGCTTTCAGGGCCTCGATGATGTCATCGGGCTTATACTTGTCGGGGAACTGGCCGCTGTTGGCGCCCTTCCCGGCTGCCGTCTTCGGCTGCTTGAGATCGGTTGGATCAACGGCCTCTTCGCGGTGGAAGAGGGGCCAATTCCAGCGGACAACAAACGGATCCTGGGGGGCGAAGTTGCGGAGCGTGGCGTCGATCGTGAAATGCTCCTCCAGGGTGTGAGGGGTCATTGTCAGAATCGCGTCGGGATCTCGGGCAAAGACTCCGGATCCTCCGATTCGGTCCATGCTGTCCTTTGCTGCCTGGTTCCCCTTGGAGTAGTGGGCTCCGAAAGCGATGGCAGCGCCGGTCTTGACCGCGATGGCTTCCAGCTCATTGAGCATGGAGGCAACGTCGCCGGCCTTGTTCTCGTCTCGATCTCCCAGGGCCTTGTAAATGGGATCGAAGATGATGAGATAGTAATCCTCTTCCAGGAGGCGCTTGATAATGTCCTCCGACATTTTTTCGATGCCGTCCACCAGGCCGCGGAGCGTCCAGCATTGGAACATCCCGCGCTCCGGGGTGACCCCCTTGGCAGTGCAAATATCCCCGAAACGCTTGGCAAAGAAGGCGCGCTGAATCTCGAAGTTGATATAGCAAACCTTCCCCTTGGCTGTTGGGTTTCCCCACCAGGGAGTGCCGGTTGCCACGCTGATCCCCAAGTCCATTAGGGAGAATGTCTTTCTCCCCTTGGATGTGCCTCCGATGATGAGCTTGGATCCGCGGTGCAGGAATCCCTGGACGAGTTCCGGCGGCGGGCTTGGGAGATTTTCACCGATGAGCTGGCTCATGTCATCGAGGGCCGGAAGCCTCCCGGCTTTTCCCTTTCCTATCGCCTTGAGCTTGGTCTGGGCGCAGTCGAGGAGCGATGGGAGGTCTGCCTTTGGGGCCTTGGCCTCCCTGGCAATCTCCTGGGTGAGTTCGAGGAGCTGCCTCGCCGTCTGCTTTTCACGGATCGTCGAAATGTACTGCTCGATGTTGGTAGCTGTCGGGACAAAGAACTGAAGGTCTGCAATGGCTCCAGGGCCTCCGACGCTTTCGAGCCTCCCAGCGTCGAGGAGTTCCTGGGTTACTGTGACGAGATCAACGGCCTTTCCCTGGTTCCATAGGTTGAAGATCGTTGAGAAAACGGTCTTGTGAGCCGGGATGTGGAAATCGCGTTCGTCAATCTGCTCGGCAGCAACGGCCATGGATGGCCGCGGCGCCTGAAGGATGGACGAGAGGACGGCCTTTTCAGCGTCAGGGCTAGCGGGGAGGGCATCCTCCTGTGGTTCTGCCTTCCGCTGCCTGGCTGGGGCCAGCCGCGGGGCCGGTTCGCTTGGTGTGCGCTGTAATGGCGCGGGCTCTTGGCGTTGTTCCGGAGGAATGTCGTCCGAGTCTGTAGACGCGCCTGCCTTGAGTGCAAAACGAAGCCCGTTCATTTTGCCTTCGGGACGATGTGCTTATTGACATAGGACTGGAGAAGGTCGCGCGCGCGCTCGGCGTCAACGCGTCCCTCCGGCGTATCCGGGAAGCTGAATTGCTTGATAGGTAGCGGGACGGAGCGCTCTAGCCTTGTTCCTGCCGGCCCCGTGGGGGTGCAGAGGGTCAGTTCGATGTGGATGGGAATCATAGAATGGTGACGTTGTAACCTAGACGGCGATAGACGGCGATTCGCTGCCGCGATTGTGCCGCAAGAAAGTAGTGATGGACATCGGAAAAGTCATGGATTGTTCCATGGGATTTTGAAGATCCCGTGTGGGCGTCGTGGAAAGCTCGGAGAACGCGGCCTGTGCGCTGTTCTGCCTTGGCGGCGCTGCGGCCGGCCGATACCTGGATCAAGACATTCGCCCTGGGAACGTCAAGGCCCTCGTCTGCCAGGGACGTTGCAATCATGCAACGGAGATCCCCGGAGGCGAATCGGGCAATGGCATCCCGGCGCTTCTTGGCTCCCATTTTGGAAAAAACCATTTCGGCTCCCGGGATGAGGGCGGCTAGGGCCTGGCCGTGGTCGATCTTGCCGACCAGGATGAGAACGGAATCGCCCGCGGTGGTGTGCTTGGTGGCTAGATCAACGACGAACGTGTTCTTCTTCTGGTTCTTTTCAACTCCCAGGTCCAGGGCGGCCTGCCAGATTGCGCGGCTTTTCTGCTCATCCGCTCCGCTCTTGGTGCGGAAAAGGAACGGCCACTTCTTTTTTCTCTCCTCAATGACAGGGTAGGCTGCGTCATAGATAGCCTTCTCCATCTCGCTCTTGAAATTGGGGGAGTGAATGAGGACGCGGGCCTCGGTGATCTGTCCGGCTTCTACCAAGGGAGCCCTTTCAACCTCATGGACGATCGGGCCGATGAGCCTGTAAACGTCATCTCTCAAGGCGTCGGCGCGGTCTGGTGTGGCGGAAAGACCCCATCGGGCTCCCTGGTGATGGGTAAGGATCTTTCGATGTTCCGGGGCTGCAATGTGGTGGCATTCATCCAGGATGACCAGGGCGTACCCTTCTAGGGAGGGGCACCCTGCGTAGCAGAAGAAATCCAAGTTGCGCGCGCCCCACCATGGGAATAGGTCAACGGCTCTGCGGCCCTGTTCAACCTGCTCGGTGGTGTTGGCTACCCAGGCGAATCGTGCCAAGCCTATCGGGCCGGTGATGAATCCCGCCTTTTGCAGGGCGGCGGCTCCGATGATGGTCTTCCCGCTGCCGGCTGGGGATTTTACAATCCCGCGGTGAGTTCTCACCAGGGCTTCGACGGCTGGAATTTGGTAGTCTCGTAGGTTCATAAATTGGTGCCGGTCTTTCCCGGCTGTCACCTAGTGATGAGCGCTATAGCGGCTGGTTCCGCGCAGTTACGAAAACGCTCTTTCGGGCCGTGCCTTCCTGCACAGTTGCGGCCATCCCTTCTATTTCGGTGCAGCGGGAGAAGTTCATCAGAGCTTTAAACCATCGGCGCAGGGCTCGACGATCGTGTTGCTGGGGTTGTAGCTCTCGGGGTAGCAGGTGCGGCCGTCGTTGAGACGCTTTAGGTCCATGCCGAACCACATAACTGCCTCCTGGAGCTTGGTAATTCCCAGGCTGCGCTCCCTGCTGGCAGGGAGTTCCTTTGCCTTCTGAAGCAGGGCGTCGATTCCGACGCGAAGCTCTTTGTTGGCAACGATTCCAGCCTCAATATCTTCTTCCATGGTCGTTACAGCTTGATATGGGTCACGAGGGCCCGGATGTGATCGGCGGCTTCCTTCAGCTCGAAGCTGGCGAAGTGCCCGACCTTTGCCAGGAATTCCTCGGCCTTGGCGATGAGGTCTTCCTTTGCGGGGGCCGGGGTTGCCTGTGCCTCCTGGGGAGCCGGAGCTGGATCCACGGGAGTCGGGTTGGGTGTCTCGGGGGCTGCCTCCTGGGGGGCGGCGTCGAGGGTTTCGGGAGCGGCCTGCTCGGCCGGCGTTTCTACGTTGGTGTCTTCACTCATATAATTATGGTGTGTTGATTGGCCCTTGGTTGGTTACGGGCAGATGGGCCAGGTCAGGCCCGTAAAAGGATAAATTACCAACCAGAATTACCAACCTACAGAGGCGGGCAGAAACCTTGCCAAGGTTGATGTCGAGGGTTCGAATCCCTTCGCCCGCTCCACTCCCTACTCTGTAGGGAGCCATGCAAGTCCATACGGATTTGACAAATTGCCAACCGGATTGCCAACTTGATTCATGGCACGACTGGTACGCGGACTCTGGAGACACAAGAACGGCTTCTGGTATTTTTCCCGAATGAGGGACGGGGTTCGCAAGACCGTAGCCCTGGAAACCAAGGATGAAAACGAGGCGATTGTGAAAGCCTTGGAGGTTGTCGATGCTCCCGAGTTGGCAATTTCTGGAACCTGGTTGGCAGAAATCGAGGCCTTTATCGCCTTCAAGCTGAACCGGAACGAGTTCTCCCGCTTCTCCGCTGAAAACAAAAAACTGACCCTGAAGCGCTTCGCAAAGTGGATCGGGGAAAATTCCTCCATCTCCAAGGTTGGCAAAAAAGACATCCAGAAATTCTACGATGAGGAGCGCAAGCGCGTTACCCGATCCGGCGAACAAGTAAAGGAATCCACCGTCCAGGGCTACATGATGTGCCTCCGGAGCTTCTTCTCCTGGCTGCACAAAGAGCGCAAGGCCATTGCGGCCAATCCCGTCGAGGGCATCAGCATGGCGCGATGGGATTACGGTACCAAGGAAGACTACTGCAAGCCGGAGCTGCGGGATGCGCTGCTCTGCGCTTGGAAGAAGATCCCCGCGGAAGTGATGAAGCGAGACCAGGCACGAGAGATAGCTTTTGTTCTCCATTGCGGATTTGAGGCGGGGCTCCGGAGAAACGAGATTATTGAGGCGCGGCCGGCGTGGTTCAATGCGTCTTCCCGCTCCCTTCGCGTGAGTGCCACAGAAACCTTCAGGCCTAAAGACAGGGAGGCCCGATCCATCCCCCTCACGGATGTCTTCCTTTCCTTCCTGAAGAAGTACTCCATGGAAGGGGATTTCTGCATTGCTCCCAAGAAGACCCGCGGAAAGTCGCGCTACAGGTACGATTTCATTGTTCCCTTCCGGCGCTATGTCGATCACGTCGGGTCGGAAATTGGCGAGAGTCTTGACTGGTTGACCCCCCATATCATGCGCCATACCTTCGGCTCCCTTCTCGCTATTGCCGGGGAGAGCCTGGCAAAGATCAGCGAGTGGATGGGAGACGATCCGCGGGTCACGGAACGGCATTACCTCCATTTCAAGGAAGGGGATGAGGCTATCAACGCTCTTCATTCTTTTTCCTCGCCTCGAAAGCCGCAGTCTTCAAAGCGTCAAAGCCCTCTAGGCAAATCCGCTTCCAGCAAGCCAGCGCCTCGTCGTAATCGAAAAGGGTAAGGCGGTTTCCCTGGATCTTGGGGCAAAGCCAACCGGCTTTCCTGGAGTAGTCGAGCATCTGGGGGCCTCCCAGGATGGCTTCGGCTTCCTCGATCCCGATGGCTCCGCGCCTTTCGCGCATGATGACGGAGTGCTTCATAGAAGGTGCAGGCGGGTAAATTCAGCGATGAGCGCGGCGTCGATCAGTCCATCGTGGGGTTTCGTGCAGCGGGGGGACGCCAGGAAGGATTCCTGGGGCCAAAGCTCGCGCGCCTTGGTGAGGGCGAGGGCCTTGGTGTCGCCGGCCTTGCCTGGGATCATCTTCTTCTGCCAGGAAACCGGCGTAATCCGATGGATCGGCAGCCCCTTGACCTGGCAAAGGGCTCGAAGGGCGTGGAATGATCCGGACATGGATGCCGCGGCGCTTGCGCTCTTGGATCCGCCTGGCTCCTCGATGGTGACGACAAGCTCCTCCGGGTCGATATATTCCCAGGTCGTCCGGATGAATTCCCAGATTGCAAAGACATTCAGCTCGTTCCCTTTTCGGGACTTCTGAATGGGCATGACGCTCATGGGTCCGAGTTGTCCGTCGTCGGTCATGAAGACCAGGGCGCCGGAGATGCCGTTGTCGATTCCCAGGATCATTGCAGGGAGAGGGGAGCTGATTTCCTGGATAGGGAGGGGGCCTTGGGCTTCACGACGCTGACCGGCTCCAGGGCCGATTTCAGAAGCGCCTTGGCTTCCTTCTCGGTGATGTCCTTGGTCGTCCGGATGACCTTCGTGAGGTCTTCATTGGTGAGCGGCCGGCGGATCTTGTGAGGAGGAAGCCCCATGTCTTCCAGGATCAGGAGGGCGCGCTCGTTGTCGGTGATGGTTGTCGTCGATCCGGCATTTCCTCTGACGTAGTTGGTCATGCCTCCGGCCTCCATGCGCTTCAGGATCTCTTCTTTGGCTGTATCCTCGATCATCCCGGCAAACTTGATTGCCACGAAAACCTGATCGAGTTGTTCATCGGTCAGCGCCGACAGCTTCTCCACGAAAAGCTCCTTGGGATCCTTGGAAAATTCCTCCAGGACTGCGTACTTGGCGCGGTAGGCATCGCATTGGAGTTTGGCCTTACACCACTTGCATTGCTCCTCTCCGGCGATCCTGGGAGCATCCTTCCGCGGGGATCCGTCCTCATTGTGGGCTCCGTCGTAGATCCGGATGATCAGCTCCTTTGCGGCCTTGATAGAAGCGCGATCGTAGCGGGCAATCGAAACGCGCTGCTCCTTGGAGAGCCTGGGCTGGTTCACCGCAACAAACAGTTGGTCCACGTCCCAGATTTCACCGAGCATGACGGCGTAGCTCATGAGCTGCCTGTTCTCTTGTGCATTGTTGACCGGAGAGCGCCCGAATTTCTTGTCGATGATGACGATGGCACCCTGGTTGTAATAATGACGCTGAAGGTCATAGTGGCCGACAAACAGGGTTTTGAATCCTCTCCTGAACCAGCGCTCGATTTCGCGCTCTTCATTGTAAGGCTCATCGGCCGGAAGCTGTAATTCCTGGAGGACCGTATCAAAGATTTCCTGGTCTAGGCGTTCGGCCAGCTCCAGGGTCTCGCGCTGCTCCTCGGTGAGGGCGGAGCGGTCGAGGGACTTATCCCCGTCCATCTCGTGAAGCATGGTTCCCTCTTCGCTGAAAGGATTGGGGGTATCTGGGATTCCCTCCTCGGCGGCCGCCGATCCAGGGCAAAGCTCCCGTTGGCGAAGGTTGGAGGAGCTGGTTAGGGTTCGGATGATGGTCTCGCTCATTGTGTGGGTTGTTTGGATTTCTTGAATTTGAGGTAGGATTCCTCGGCCTGTTTCACGTCTTCCTGGAAGGCCTCGACTACCAGGCTCCGGATTTCCTCTCGGGACATGACGTTTGGCTTTCCGTAAAGGAAGGAGAGGGCCTTGATCTGGCGTTTGGTTAGGTGGATTTCCACCTTGATCGTCTCGGCGTTCATACCGTGACCCCCAGTTCCATCGCGCAAAGGAGGCGGAACCGGCGCTTCTCCTCTCCGACAAGATCCTCTCCTTCGGCCGCGCGCGCGGCGATTTGTTGCTCTGTCCAGGTGTAGCGCTGCCAATGCCGCTGAATGCTTTCCCAGAGTTGCTTCGCCAGGGAATCGCGCTCTTGGTTTAGGCCCTTCTCAAAGGCCTCGATTTCCCTCTGTGTGCGCTCTTCTTCACGTTCGAGGTCTGCGATCTCATCCCGGAGGTCTTCAATATCGAATCCGATTTCCTCGATCCTCTTTTTTGCTTCGTTGAGTTCTGCGATTGTACTGATTTTCATAGACTGGTGATTTGACGGTTACTTGATTGATTTCCTCCCATCGGCGACTGCCGCGGGCGCTGATTGGATGATGAAGTTCCGGAGCTTCCCCTCGATGTTTCGGAGGTAGCTCTTCCTGACAAAGGTGGCCGGGATCCCGTATTCCTTGCAGGATTCCAGGGCCAACTTCCTGGCGGCCTTGTAATTCAAGAGGCGGTTCATTCTGTTTGGCCCCCGCTCATGGCGAGGCGTAGCTGGCGCATTTCCAGGGAGGTTTCCCTGTGACGGGCGATGATCGAGTCGTACATCCGGATCACGCGGTCATGGGGGCGCATCTTCAGGACCGGACGGTTCAGGTCGTCGAAGATGAAGGATCCATCCTTGTCTCGCTTTACCTCGAAGTGTTCGAGCTGATGGTCGATCAGGGCCTCCTTGTGAGCGTCCGTCATGGCTGACCACTCATCGCCGTCCAGGACGATTTCGCAGTCTCCCATACCCTTCACTCGGTCCTTGAGTGAAAGGATCTTGGATGTTCCCAGGATGCGGTGCCCCTCTTTGGAGAGGGCCGGCGCTTCCTTTTCTGGGTCACGGAATGCCAGGAGGATGTCCACCTTGGCGTCGGCGCTATCCAGGTCGGGATGCCAGCGCTGGATGATCTCCCTACATAGTTCGACTAATGGCTCCGGGGCCATGCTGTAGGTAGTTCCGCTCATTGTTCTGAAATCGGCTCCCGGTTGGACTCCTCCTCGATGTCTCCAAAGACACCTTCAACATCGAGGGCGATTGCCGGCGTGTTGGAGTCGTCGAAACGGCGCAAGTAAATCGGCTCGTCGGCTTGCCCCCCTTGGGGGTGGCGCGTGATGGCGATTGTGTATTCCATGGCAGCGATTCGCTGTCAGATTAGGCAAGCGCCTTCTCGATTTCCCCCCAGTATTCCAGGATGGATTTCTTGGCCTGCTCGGTGAGACTGTCGAGCCCCTGGCCCTGCTTGATCCATTTTTCGGCGACACAGAGGGCAACCAGGTCTTTCTCCTCGCGGTTAATCTCGGCCAGCTTTGCCATGATGATTTCGAGGTCGCTATTCCGCGGGGCCTCGGCCTGCTCCTCCTGGACAAACTCCACGTCAACGGCGGGGGCTTCTTCCTGGGGCTCTTCCTTTGCGGCCTTCTTGCGCTCCTTCTTGGGTGCGGTGGGTTTCTCCTCTTCAGCGGGAGCGGCCAGGGCGGGAAGGGGTTCCTCATGTTTGGTGGCCGGCGCTGCGCTAGAGATGGTAATGGATTGAAGTTCCGGATCATGGGAGATGCGGTCGTGGGTCTCCGGAGAAAGGTCCGCCAGTTTCAGGAGGCGCTTAATGACCGTCTTCTTCGCCATTTCCGAGTAATCGGTCTGCCATGGGCCGGCGTCCGGCGATTGGCTGCGTCGGCGGATGGCTTCAATCTCCTCCTTTGCCATGAAGTCAAAATCATTGTTGCCGTCCTTGTAGGCGATGACAGCGTAGACTCCGATGAATTCCCCGCGTGGGGCGCGGATGTTTACCTCATGGATGAGGTCGCGGTGGAGGCCCTTCTTGATCTCGAAGGTGTCGTTTTCGTGAACCGGCTCCGCGTAGATGCTGGAAACATTCTCGTTCTGGCGGACCAGGCGGACCAGGCCCTTGTAGTCGGGCTGGAACTGGGCCTCCATCTTGCCGGTGCGCTTATTCCAGCGGGGGATCAGGTGGCCGTTGCGGCCGTCCGGGGCGATTCCCATCTGGGCGGCGGTGAGCATGGCCGTCAAGAATGAGGCCTGATCGCATTCCATCAGCTTCGGGTTGCGATTGAGGGCCGTTCTGACGATGACGGTGAACTGGTCGGGGGAGTAGGCCCTGGGGAGGGCGCTCACGAGTTGTTCGCGGATTTTGTCGCTCTGAATGATCAGGCGAAGGTCGGCGGATTCACGGGTTGCGAGTTGGGTGGACATATTGGGGACGAGTTTGGGTTGGTTTATACTGATACGGGGTAGTGAAGAGGGGTTAGGATCCGGCCGTGTTCGGCGCGCTCCTGGCGGCGGCGGGCTGCCTGGGCATTGCCCTGGAGGGATCCCTTTTGCATGGCGGAGAGCTTGGCTGAGATACGCTTTTTGAGTTTGAGGCGTCGGAAAACGCGATCCATGCGTTCCTTTCGGGTGGAATAGACGCCGCGTTTGCGTGCGTTCAGGAATTCGTAGAGTTCCATTATTCGTCGTCGTTTTCGGGCTTCGTGAATGCGACGGCCGAGAGCCGGCCGATTAGGAAGGCGCACAGGCAGGCGCCAAGGACGAGGATGAATTGGGATAGGTTCATGCGTTTTCTTTGGTTAGGGGTGTTAACGAGGGTGATTGGGCGGCTGCGGCCGACTTCTTCATGTCGTGCGCGTTTTTGAGGGCGATGTAGCGAAGGCCGAGGGAGAAGACATCCTCTGTCGTGAGTCCGCATGATTCGCGTAGCTCCTGGAGGAGTTTGCGGGTTCCGCGGGGCGCGAGGATGGTGATGGAATCGAGTCCTGGGGTTTTCATAGATCGGCGGCCTTTTTGGCGCGTTGGGAGGTGCGCTGTTGGGATTTGACCGCCTTCCTCATCAGGTCGCGCATGAACCGAGAGAACGAGACATCGTTTTTGAAGGCTATCTTCTGACATTCCTTGACCAGCTTTGGGTCGAGCGTGAGGGAGGTTTTGCAATAGGGCATTTGCGTATCTTTTCGTCGCTACCGAGTAAATACCGCAAATATACCGCAGACAAGAAGAAAAAAGCGGTTGCGTATCTTTGCGGTATGTTTTACTCTTTAACCATGGCGACAAAGACATCCATTCTTGTGGAAGATGATGTCTGGAAGGCGTTCCAAGCCTATGCCCGCAAGCAGGGGCGCAGCGCTTCGAAACAAATGGAATGGCTGATGCGGGAGGCGATTGCCTCCCAAGGGGTGAGCGAAAAAGTCGTCACCATCCTAGCGGACTCGAATGCCCCCGTTGTAATGCAATCAAACACGACCTCCAAAGCAACCCGCAAAAGATCATCTGGCTAGGCGACTACCTATGAAAAAAGCTTGCTTCATTCTCGGTTGGGCGTGGATCGGCCTGTTATCGTTTGTAGTGGTCTCCGGCCTGCTAGCGATTCTCTTCACCCAAGGGGTTAATTCTTTTTGGCGCATCGCCTCCCCGTGGAATCTCTGCCAATGGATCCTCACCGGGATCTTGGCTCTTCCTGGCGTCCTTCTTGTGATGTGGGGCAAGCCAAACCAACACTAGCCATGAAATACAAACCCGACCTGAATGAGCGCGTGACGATCCGGATCAGCCCGGCGCTACGAAGCGAGACCCTGAAGCTCTGCGAAAAAAACGATCTCGATGAAGCCTTGGTTGTTCGACTCGCGCTGGAGGCCGGACTGCAGATTGCCAAGGAGAAAGGCTTCGTCGCCATGATGGAGAAAAGAGACCAGGGGCTATCCGCGCGCTCTGTGGCAAAGACTCCCCCCAAAAAATCAGGCCCCGTGAAGCATATCATCACACGAGGCGAGGGGGTAGGGTGGGTCCTTAAGACAGCCAAGGGCCGCGAGATTGCCAAGGGCCCCCTTTACTCCATGAAGGCAAAGGCCCGCAAACTCGGCGATTCGTTCCGGATCGAGGACTAATCAACGATTGCCAATTCCCCGCGGCGGATTCCGCGAAGGGAATGGGATTTCTCGCCAGAGGGCCAGGCAATGAGCATGGAGTTGAGGGAAACCCTCTTGATCAGCCCGACTTCCTTGTTCTTGGAAAGGCGGCGCGTGATCTTCATTCCGGCCTTTGGCGCGGGTTTTGAGGCCCTTTTGGGGGCGGTTTTGACAAAATCTTGTCGATTCTCCGATCTATTGACGATTCGGAAGCCTGTTTTCTGAACCTTCCGTTCATTTTGAGGATCCCAGACCGTGAAGGTTTTGACTTCGATTTCACCGGCCCTGATGCCTGGGGCCAAGTGTTCCCTGACGCGCTCCGGAGAGCATTCCAGTTGGCTTGCAATGGTCTCCTGATCATCCCAGCCGGACGGCCAGGCATAGACCTTGGCGTTCATTTTTTGGACGTGTTTTTTCCATTTCATAAGATGATCGGTGCTGTAATGGTGCGGCCACGCTGCTTGTCAAAAAGGAAGAAGGTCTGCTGTGGGGGCTCATAGGCCGCCTTGATCGAAACGGCATAGGCGTTGTACCCGACCAGGCTCCCGTTGCTAACCCACTTGGGGTTTTGCTGTTGGGTGTGCCAGTGTCCAAATACGTCGAGGTCTGCCACTTTCGCTTTGTTCCATGAAGCGATTGCCTTTTCAGTGGGAATGGTGAGGCCGCCGATGCCGCCTTGATACTTCAGGCCGTCACCATGGTGGAACCGGATCGTCTTGCCATACACAGGGACGAAAGAGAGATAGCTGTCGGCCACTACCCATTCGAGGTCATCCCCTGCGAGCTGTGCGGAGAGAATGGAATACAGGAGCCATTCGTAGGAGTTCTTGTACCCCGTCATGTGGCGCGGCTTTTTTGTGGTCCGTCCATGATTGCCGTAGTTGCAGACCACCTTGATCCCGTCGAAGTGTTTTCGAAGGTAATTGATCCCCTCGGTGAGCTGATCGCGCAGCCATAGGATTGTCTCTGTCGGCGTCAGCTCATTGGTCTCTTGCAGCTCCTCATGGATGAAGCCACTCATCAAGTCACCCCCAAGCCATAGGAGCGCCTGGTCGATCTGGCACCCTGCGCGCTGGATCTCTACCAGGCGAACGGCCGACGTGAAGAATTTGCGGATCCGGTCCTCGGCGGTCTTGAGATTGAATTCGTTGAGGCCATTCGTTGAGGCCGCGGTGACGGTTTCCTCGACGTGCCAATCAGAAGCGCACAAGACCGCGATAGCCTCGCCAGAATCCAGGTTGACCGGCTTCATGGTGCGGGTGCTGGCTTTCTTTGACTGAAGGGCGGAAACGACATCCAGTTGGCTTTCCAGCTCCGCGACAAGTTTCTGATAAGACTCGATCTGGCGCTTGTAATCCGAGACCTCGACGCTGAAAGCGCGCTCCCTGGCATCGCGGGCTACGGATCCCCAGTCGGTGGTGGTTTTTTTAGTCATGGTGCTTCGTGGTGATGGGTTTCGGGGCGTGAGAACCGGCCAGGTGTTCCAGGATGGTTGCAGCCATTGGCAAGGTCATGGCGTCATCCTCCCTCATGAGCCTGGCAAGGGATCGAATGGAAGCGAGGCGCCGGCGTAGGTGGTGGAGATAGGCCACGGAATCAAGCACCTCCTCGCGCAAGCTTTCGGCATACCAGGAAGCGCCGCCGGTCCAGAATCCGCCGCCATGTTCTTCCTGGCCGATTTTGTATTTGGCTCGTCCAGAGAGATAGGCATCCCCCCAGATTTCTTCTGAATCTTCTTCTGGGGTGTAAGGGTTCATCGTAGATTCACCCTAGAGGCTGCAATTTGAAACCGTGCGCTGGCCGGTTTGGGTAGAAGGTGTAGAAGAAGCGTTTCTCGCTGCATCCTCCGTTTTTGGCGTCGTGGTTGAGTCCCAGCGCCTTCGCGGCCGCGATGCTCATCTCTCCCAGGTGCGTCGCTGGCCCGATGTCTGCGACGACGGCCGCGATCGTGTTCCGCGTTTTGGAGTCAGTGATCGTGGCGTGGCATCCCAGGACGACTCCTTGGGCGGCACGAGCCAGGGGACCGGGGACGACGATGTAGGGGATCTCCTCCGAGTTGACCCAGTGCAGCGGGGAAGTCTTTGGTTTGAGTGGATTGGCTACCAGGCTCGTTGTGGAAACGTAGAAGCCAGGCGCCGGATCGCCCTCTCCCTGGATGACAGGGTTTCCGGAAAGGTCGGTGACAAGAGCCCACCAGTTCCCGAGGTGTCCGGCATTGGCTGTGTAGTCCAGGCCGGTGTCGTTGGGTCCGTAGGCTCGGGGGGAGCCATCGGCGTCGATGCAGGCCTCCCCTGAGAACGTCACGCCCCCATCGGTGGGGTCTTGGTAGATGTCGAGTCCTGAAATCGTGAGGAGTTTCATTGCTGGGGAGGTTGTTGGAATTGAGGCGAAAGAGCGTCAGACTCTTGGGCTTTCTGCACCGCCTTGCTGGTGCGATTGGCCCCGAAAAATGCCAGGATCCATGTCAACAGCCCCTTGGGGTCGAAAGCATTTGCCGGGTTATGAAAGTGCGACCAAATGGCGTAAACGACGGCCGCGACAAAACTCATGACAAGAACCAATTCCCAAACCCAGAAGGGGACGCGTAGGGAAGAGGGGTTCCCGTTAGACTCGGAAAGCGCGCGTGAAATCCATTCAAACATTTTAGAAGGGGAGGTGAGGGGTGAATTCCGCCAAAAAACGGAGAGCCCATCGCCCGATTGAAAACCCAAGGGCGAATCCCCCGATAAAAGCGGCCGCAATGAAGAGGAGCTGCTTGAGCCCCGTAATCGTCGAGAGAACCGGCCTAAAAGCAGCAACGGCTGTGACGCCGCATCCCATCGAGAAAATCCAAATGAGCGCATCGCGCTCCTTCTCGGTTTGCACCCTGGCCGCCTTGTCTTTGGTGTCTTCGTTTTGCCACCAATCGCGCTGCCCGATCACGAGGTCATATTGCGCTTCATACCAGGAGATTTTCCCGGTGGCTGTTTCGAGTTTCAGCCCCAGGTCATTGATCGTTTTCTGAAGATCCTCCACGGACCGCCTAGTGGCTGGATCTGAAACGGATCGAACGATATTGGAAACCTGGGCGGCGGCCTGCTGCTGCGTCTGCCTGGCGTCGGAAAGAGCGGCATCCACGGCGGCATGGGGGGATGTCGCGGAGGGGCTTACCGGGACGTGAGTGCATCCCGCAAATGAAAGAGTGATGAGCGCAGCTAAAAAAAACGCCGCGATCGTGAATACTCCCATGACAAGCTTTTCCCTGGTGTTTGGGCTCATATTTTTAGGGGGTGTGAATGTGTTCCAGGTCGCGGATCCGGCGCTCATGATCAGCGATAGCCACGTCTTGGCGGTCGTTGACTTTGTTGGCCTCGGCCATTTGGACCAAAACCTTCTCAACGCTCTCCATTCTTCCGCCGAATTTATCTGTTACCTCCGAGAACTCCTTCCTGGAAACAAATTGCGCCTGGAACAAAACCAAGATCACCATCCCGAGAGGAGTAATGAATCCGCCCCATTTTGAAACGGAGTCCATGAAATTTCGGGAAGGCTCGGACATGGCCCGTGGTGGTGGTTAGACCGTTCGTTGAAGGGTGGTATCCCCCCCTGAAACCGATGCTGCCACCTGGGCAACAATGGTTCCGGAAGCCCCTCCCATTTTCCATGTCCTGGTGCCTCCGACTACGAGGGCATTGGTTGGGGAATCAATGATCGTGTCGTGAGGGGGGATTGCGGCTCCTGGGATATTGGAGTCGGAAACCGGGATAAGGGATTCCAGTCCAACAGCGACGGGGAGCCCGTCGGGGCCGATGATTGCTAGCACAACGGGATGTGGGATCTCGCTGCGACTGCCTAGTTTTACGCTTCCGGTGGGGTTTCCGCTCATGGTGATTGTTCCTCCTTCGTCGGTTGTAATGCTGTTGGCGTTCTGTGTCAGTAAAAAAGTGCGATTCGCTGCCACGATTCTTGCGGTTTATCAATGCGACAATCAAAACAGAAAGATTGTCGCCGAATTACTGAGATCGAATCGCGGCGGGGAGATTGTTGGGGCGCTGAATGGGTACGCGTTGCCAGCGCCGCGGTAATAGAGGTTGTAAATCTCGTTTCCGGACAGGGCTCGATTCCACACGCAGGCATCCCCTACGGCGCCGGCAATGGAGCTTGCGCCTCCACCCGGATTACTCGGGTCTGGAACAGTAAAAGAATCCCTGCCTATGTAAAATGCGCTACTTGCGGAGGGAACATCATAGCTTG
>Ga0208388_1000021_pt1 | contig 49174 bp, 56 predicted proteins | sample CryBogCBH18Jul07_FD_185511 | JGI IMG/M metagenome (GOLD analysis project Ga0208388, IMG submission 185511) | Freshwater microbial communities from Crystal Bog, Wisconsin, USA - CBH18Jul07 (SPAdes) (version 2) | ecosystem: Environmental > Aquatic > Freshwater > Lake | place: Crystal Bog...
AGGCCCCTTGTTATAAAATGGTTTTTACTGTGTTACCTACAAATTAAGACTGTGATTGTCCAAATTCATAGATAGGTGTTTCACCGCTTACGCTGATAGGGGCAGTGTTAAAGGCAATATCCACAGACAATTCTAAGTCCATGTGAATATCTTGCACGGTACCGCCAGCGGCTGAGGTGTCTTGTTTTTGCGCCCAACCACGAACGGCATAAGTGAGGCCAATACCTGAGGCATCAGGCACTATGCCAAATCCACCGTTGTAGCTTTCGTAGTCTCCGAAGCCGTCCCTGTTGATTTTTGGTATCCATGGGATAACAGCAAAAGAGGCCTGTGGCAGCACGATGGCGCAACCATTAGGGTAAGCCTCGGCAACTTCATTACCCAATACCTCATGCTCCATAATCCCGTTAGGGTTGTAACTTTGGAATTGGTAAGCCAAGTTTTGGGCATTGCCGTTGCCTTGGTACATGTCAAACTGCGCCTGCTTGAAAATGCGAGGGTCGGCCACTACGTCCAATTTGTCGTAGTATTTGTTTTGGCGCATTACGCTTGCCGCATTTTGGAAGAAGAAATTTAACTGGTCGGCGGAGTTTTCAAAAGCAAAAGTGGTACCATTCCACAAGGCGTTTCTTGCAGCGGTTGTGTAAGGGGCTGTTTGTGTACGGTTATTATGCAGCTGCTGCACAATGTAGGTACCAATACGCTCACGCAATATCCTTTGCTTGTCCATTATCATGTGGTCCAGCAAAGTCATGGTGTCAAACACGTTGTCCATGCCTACCTGCATGTTAATACCCAAAGGCTCGCTGAAGGTTACCCACGAAAGGCTTATCTGCCCTGAGTCGCCTTGTACGCCTGAAGGTGCATAACTACGTGCCGTGCCATTGGTGGCGGCTGTCTTTTTAAGGTAGTACGTGTAAACACTCCTTTTGTCGGATTGTTTTATTTGCTCTACGTTAGCCAGTATGTAATCACTGTACGTAAGAGCTTGGCGCAAAATGGGGTTTTGAAGCTCCCTCAATTCCGCTGCGTTGTATTTTCTGTTAATTTTTGACTGAAAGGCCAATAGGGCCGATGCGACGAAATTTGCCACTGTGTTTAGATTTACACAAGTGAACTAAGCAACCTGCTTATAATGCTGTGGGTAACCTACCCGTCAAATTTTGGGACACCGTCCCGGTGGATTGTGAGGCACCGCCCCGTTGGATTTGAAAAGCACCGCCTTTCGGGGATAAAAGTAGTAAATATTTTATTTACCAAAATAATTTAATAAAAAGCCCCCTGTAAAAACAAGGGGCTTGGCCATAAGCAACATGCACAAGAAAAAAGAAGGTTATATTCCGGAATTAAACAGTTCTTAACACGGTGTCTTTTTCCGGTGATATTTCAATGATATAATGCTCAGAAGATTTAGTTCCTTGTATTAACCCAATCAATATACCGCCATCTGCACAAAGCCGAATACCGTGTACCATGTACGGATTTTGGTCTATGTCTGTTTTTAAATAAACGATTTGCCCAAAATCAAACGGTATGTCAATCGTGGTTATCACTATTCTTTAAAGTCAAAATTTGCGTTGGTGTCGGTAATCTGTTTAAGTAATGCCTGCGCCTGTTGGCCGTTTTCGCTCATACCATTGGCGGCAAGGTGTTCTTTAAATTGTTTCATGTTAGAAATACCCAGCGGGTTGCCCTTGCTGTCGCCGGCTGCCCGTCCGCCAGGTGCAGGGGGTGCAGGTGTTGCGGCTTTACCCAGTTTCCTTTCTTCCACAAAACCCACCAAAGCATCTTTTACTGGTATTGGTTTCATGTCGGTTTGGTTGGCCACTACTTTACCATCACGCTTTACCACTAATTGCCCGTCCTGTTCTGTTATCTCGTTGTTCATCTTAATAATAGCCACCCACTCTTGATTAGTCAGGTTGTCGGGCTTGCGGTCAATCGTGTGGCTTAATATCTCCGTGTCAAGCTGGGCCATCTTGGCCGCTTTAATGGATGCCTCTTTTTCAGCGGTCAGGTTGGTAAGGTTTGCCCGTAGTTGCTCAATAACACTGTCTTTTTCGCGCACTTTGTCGCTCTCCTTAATACCAGCATCGGCAATTACCTTTTTTTGGTATTCGGCAATAAACTTTTTGCCGTCCTTGCTGCCCTCTCCCTCATAATCAAGGCCAACGGCCTCTTTCAGTTCCTTTACAGCAATTTCTTTGCCTGCTTTGATGCCCACGGTTTTCATGCTTTCATCACGGCTGGTCAATTCCACGTCCGTAAACACTTTAACCTCAGGCACATCAAAATCGGCCTCCTTGTCGTCCTTGATAGCTGCAATCAGCTTATCAACATCAAAGCCTTTCAGCAAGGCTTTTAACTTATCGGCGGTAGCTTGTTTTAGCATGTTACTTGTTTAGGAGTATGTTAATATCGGTTTCCAAATCCAGCCCCTGAGCGATGGCCCATTCCTTATAGGTAATCAGGTCGCCGTTTTGGTTAGCGCCTTTTAGCAATAAGAATTTAAACTTACCATCATCACCCGCGCCTAAGGCAAAGGCGTTTTGAGAGAGTGCACCGCGTGGCTCAATAAACTTGGGAGCCAGCTTTTTACCCAACTCCCAGCCGACGATAATAACAGCCTTGGTGCCGGGATTGTAGGGGTTGATGACTTCTTTTTTGATGATGCGGCTTTCAAACTCGTCAAACCACTTGTAAAATGGGTGGTTATCCTGTTCAGCCTTTATTTGCTCCGGCGTTTTGTGCTTTTTGTTAGCAACAACGGCGGCAACTGGTTTGGCGGGGGCCACTGGCGCGGGCGGTTCTTTGTGCGCCGCAGCTTGCACCTCGGCTATTTTTGCAGTCATTTCCGCAATATCCTCGTCAGAGAACTTGCGCCCGTCGCTGCGAAGGGCTTCGTTAAGTTCATCGCCGGTTAACCCGCCATATTCCGCGATGATAGATTCTAAGCGTTTGTAATGGATTGGCATAATTTTTATTTTACATTTTAATAATCCGGCTTTGTTTTTGGTCGTTGGCCGCCTTTAGCTGCGAAAGCACGTTAATTGTGTTCACGTACTCCAAAAGCTCTTTGGAAAGCTTCACCAACTCTTTTGCCGGAATGTTTTCAGTTTTCAAAATGTGGTCTTCGGCATCGTTAGCAGCTTTGCTAACGGCCTGTATGTGTTTTTCTATAATACTCATGCTGCTGCTGTTTCGGTTAAAGAGGCTACCTCTTCAATAATAGAGGCTATTTTAGGCTGCACGTAGGCAATCAATGCCATACGTAAAGCATCGTCATTTTTCATAATCCAATCCATATCCGTTAGTGTGCTTGCCCATTCGCTGAAATATGTCTTACAGGCTTTATCCTCATTGGTAATAGATAAAGCACTCACCTGTGCCACCGTCATGTGTACCCATGGCTCTACCCGCATCTGTTTTAAGGCTACCTGCAATTGGATAGGGCTGCTGCAATACTTGGATTCGTAGTAATCTGTCAACAAGTCATCCAGCACACTTTGCGCTGCACCCGAAGTCCTTGCTCTGTTGTATTTATCCCAAACAGAATCAGGGGCCTCAATGGCATAGCGGTCGCCATACTTTATTTCGCAGCCTTTGTAAGAACTGCCATACATCAACCCGGCGCACAGCTCAACGATAAAGGTTTCAATACTCTCGCACCAATGGGAATAAGCACACAGGGCAATCTGCATGGCGCCATCCTCATGCACTACCTCGGTGGCGGTTTTATCATCCTTGGCCGCCTTTAACTGGGGTTTCATCTTTGGCAATACGCCCCATTTGGTAAAATAAGCCTGTTCATATAGCCTGTCAAGGTCTTGTGTGGCTAAATCCCACGCTTCAATAGGTGGCGTAGAATAACCGTCAAACTGTGTAGGGATGGAGATTTTGCCGTCCATGCTTTCCGGCATGGGGATAACGATTTCATCGCGTACGCTGGAACGCTTTTGAAAACCGGTGCCTTTACAATCGGGGCAATCGTTGCCGCCCACGGCCCTTGTACCTTGGCAAGTAGGGCATACTGACTGCATGCGCCAGTGTTTGGGGAACATGTGCAAGTTCTTCCATATCTCAAACACGCTGTTTTGGGTAAGGATGGAGTTTGCCAGCTCTACAATTACGCTATCGGGGCTAATAAACAGGTCTGAGTTAAACTCGTACATGTCAGATAGCACCATTGCCGGGCAGGTTAAAAACAGGTTAGGCAGTGTTAATTCCGGTATTTCGGTAACCTCTTTGCCATCCCACATCACAATCTTATCCGTTACCTGGTCAACAACCCTGTAATATTTAGACTGTTGCGGCTGGCTTTTCATGCGGTCCAGTATATCACTGGAGCTTTGCGCTTGTAAAGAATATTCCGCAGCTTCTTTGTTGGAAAGCGTAAATATTACCAACTCGCATTTACGGCCGCTCAGCTGGTAGTAAAAAATATCTGCACTGCTTTTGTACGTTGGGTACGGCATACCGTCATTACCTATTTCCAAATATACCAGCCCGTTAGGGTCTATGTGGTAGCCGTCTAATCCTGTTGTGGCAATCCAGCGGCGCAGGCTCATACCTTTACGGATATTCGCACAAAAGGCGGTAAACTGTTTTAGCTGGTTGTCAGGCAGGTTGATAATGGTAGAGCCACCTTTTGCCGAAAACACCTTTGCAATGGGTGCATGTAGCCGGGCGAACATATCCCGGTTAGAACGGGAATATTTTTGGCGGATGTTCTTTTTTTGCTCGGTCTCAAATTCGTCCATCGTTTCAATAGCATCGGCCATCCCTTTGCCAGTAATATGCATGTTAAGCCGCTTTGATTGCTTTTGTGCTTCAATCAATTGCTGCCTTAGCGGATTATTGGCGAATATGTCGTTAAGATTGGCCATACCTGAAAGATATTTGACATTCAAAAGTAAATAAATTATTTACCAAACATAAAAATTTATTGCGTAGTGATTTCAAAGCGTTTTTTACCCCGCTGGTCATTCACAACATACCCCACGGCATCAATATGGTGGTTATAAGCATCCTCAGGGTCATTGGTGTAATTGCCGTACTTATCTTGGGCATAGATGTAGTTATTTATTTCGTGCCATGCCTCGGCGTGTTCTTCCACGCAATACAGCTCCATACCGTCCATTAAGGCAATACGTTGGCTGATAGCGTCTGCACCTTTTACGCAAGGCACCACATAAAAGCCTTTTAAAATGCCCGGGTATTTGGCCGCATCATCTGCGCTCACCTCATGCAGCTTAAACCCGTGTTTAAGTTTCATAATGGCTTTAGCGTCGGCATTATCGGCAATTATCCTATCCGCTGGGGTAAAACCTAAGGTGCAATACAACTTAGCCAATTCCAGTGCGCTCATAGGTTTGTAGTTGATAAGCCGCCACCAACACCGATTTTTGTCAAATTTAACCCCTACCAGCGCGGCAGGGCTGGCGGTGCCAAAGTCTTGCCCGTAATACTCCCTGTATGGCAGTTTCATGTAATCGGCAAACTTAATAGGCTTTACTTTCTTAAGCACTTGCCCTTTGCGCCCACTGGATGAATAGCCTTTGATGGCAGTAAGGTAGTAATGGACGTTATAGTTAGGGTCGTCAGGGTTGCCATAGCTTTCGTAGCGGTTTACCACATGATCGGGCAAATACTCGTTATCTTGGTACACCGAGCAAATAGACACCACGCCGGATATTTCCTTGGGCACTGGTTCAAAATAACCGTCATGGGCTGGTACCGCAACCAAGTTAAAGTATCGTTTTAGGATAAAATGCCCCGTGTCAGGCGTGTTAAGGATGATAATAACCAAACAGCCTTCTTTGCGCAAGCTATCCACAAACGTGTTAAACTTGTCCACGTCCGTAATATCCTCGCCTTCTTCAATCACGGCAATATCAATATCACTGGCACCTTTCAGGTTAGCCCGCTTTTGGTTATCAGAAGCCCTAAAGCCTTTCGTGTAAATAAGCGTTTTGCCGGTTTTCTTGTCTTTTAGCTCCGTCTCATTTTTGGTAAAAAAGCGGCTTAAGGCCCCTTTTTCGTTGGCGGTGTCATACCTCGCCCATATCTCATTTAGGATAGTATCTTTAATCAGCGCCTTTTCATCCCGGATAATTACGCAGCGTTTTTTAAGCATCGTGGCGGAGAAAGCAATAAACTTGCTTATCTCATAGGTCTTTCCGCCACCCCTGCCGCCAATACATACCACCGTGTGGGTTTTTGGCGGCAAATTATAGAGCGGTTCAAACTTTTTGCTTTTTTGGATGATGGCTTCAACTTCCATTATTTGAAAGTGATTTTGATTTTATCGGGCAGCAGGGCTTCGCCGTCTTTGCCTGTTATCTCGGTTTTGGCTGGGGCATAGTCCCCTTCCATCTTGTTCAACTCGGCAATAGCTTTTAGCCTGTCGGCCTGGTCAGGCTCCACGGCAAACTCTTTAATCTCTCCAGCAATTACAAAGGGGCGTTTAACCTTTATTTGGCCTTTGATAATCTTGGTAAGATATTCCTTTCGCTCGTTTGCGCTCATTATAGCCATTTTACGGGCTTTAATAGCCTCGGCGGTGTCTACTGCGTCCAGCTCCTTCTTTATCGCCTGCTTGCGCTCCGTATGCTGCCTATTGGCCTCTTTCCATAGGCGGTCAAAGGTTCGGGTTGATAATTGCCATGCCTTGCCAACCTTTGCCAATGCTTTGCCACGGTCCGCGCCAAATTCAAGTTCTTTTATGATTGCATCAATAATATGTTGGTTTCTGCCTGCCACGCTACAAAGTAAAGAATTTATTTACTTTTACCGTCAAAAACGTAGTTTTAACGCTTTCTAACACCCATTTTTATGTAACAGCACTTCGCGGCCCGGTAATGTGGGGCAACCTGAAATATAAATCCCCCGGCGTTCAATGTGGTGTTGTTTCGCGGCTCATTGGCCATTTTAATGGAAATGCTTCAACCATTTGGAATATTTTTTGGCGTTTTTTGTGAATATTTTTTGGCGAAAAGTGTGTTAGAGAAAATTGGCAGGCCGTTCACACTTCAATAATTTCTATGTTTAATTCGGCTTTCATCAGCTTCTTTTTTAGCCTGTACACGGCCAGTTTTCGAGTAACCGACGATTTTGCATCTTCTACAATTAACTCCCCATTTCGAGTATAAGTAAAATCTGCGATAAATTTACACACAGACAATTCAAACGGCGTTTGGCAGTGCAGGTGCGTTATCTCTCCGGCGGCTTGCATGGCCCGTAATTGAATGTACCTTTTGGCTTCCTTTGTGCTTTGAAACTTTTTCCCGTCCAACTCAACGGGTACGTTATTGTACTTGTTTTTTTTTGGAGTCCGCAGCTTTTCGGGTTCCCCCCACAGGTGCGCATTATCCGGCCTTTGACCTGCGGCGGTGTTTTTAAATTGGTCTAAAGTGATGGGCGCACGCTTCATACAACTTTTTTGTAAATAGTTTCTGTCTTCGCATTAAAATCAACGAGCTGTTTTTTATTGGCAGCTCTTTGAAGCTTACTAACTTGGCGGCGCAAAAGCTTGTTTTCAATCTTTATCCGTTTGCTTTCAGAAATGCCGATTATGGCCTTAAGGTGCATGAGCGGTTCGTAAAACTCTCGGTCCTTTGTAAAAACAGCATTTTCGCAATTTTTTAAGGCTGGCAATACGGTGCTATGGTCGTATCCGCCTAACAACTTGCCAATATCCTGTAAGCTCAAAATGGTACTGTTGTATAAAAAGTACATGCATAGGTGGCGCGGGATGATATATTCCCTTTTCCGGCATTTTGTCGTGATATACTCAGGCGTTATGCCGAAATAATCACAAACCGTCTCAATAATTTGCTGTGGGGTCATACTTATTGGTTATAGCCATCCAAATGGCTGGTTAATAAATTCGGTTTCTAACTTGCCAAAAATCTTTGGCGTTTCATAATTCTCGTGATGCTTCGGTGTCAAGACTTTTTTAGATTTCAAATACTGGCTTCGGCACTTTCTGCACATCGGGTAATCCTGGTCAAACCGGTTGTTTTTAGTTTCTTGGGTTTTACAGATTGCGCACGTGCTGGCCAAGCTGGGGTCAAAAGGTGTTCTCATTTAAAAAAAATTTACTTCTGCACACATTTTTTCAAATTCCGTTTGGTTGTTTTTTTTTGCTTTGGCAAGTTTGACCGCTTTTTTGCCCCTGCAAGGGTTGCAAATGTTGGCCCCATACCGAAATTTTACATCGCCCTCCACGGCTTTGCACTTGGTGCAGGTTTTACGAATTTGATACATTGCTTACCCCCTTAGGTCGTCCCCTTTAATGGTGATATTGTTAAACATTTCTCGCATCCGGCTGCGCACCCGGTACCCATACCGCTCTTGAATTTCGTCACCGCCGATATTGGTCGTAATAATCAAACGGTTAAAAGGTCTTTTGTTCAGGTAGTATCCTTCAATAAAATCCTTAAACCAACACACGTCGGTGCCATAATGCTTGACGCTGGGTGTTTCGCTGCCCATATCATCGAGCAGGGTAATACGGTCGGTGTTGATTTCGCAGAAGCCATTCAGGCGCACCCGTTCCGTTATCTCAATCAGCGAATAGATGACAATCGGGCAAAGCGGGTTGTTTTTTACAGCCTCGATCGTTTTGGTTTTACCAAGGCCGCTGGTTCCCATCACTAGCAACCCTTTTTGGAAAGAAAATCCGAGTTCTGTTTCAAATCGCGCGTCGGCAGCAAGAAAGTAGCACAAGGCTTGTATGTAAGCTGCGTTTGTTTGTTTGTCGTACACAAAGTGGCCACACTCGTTGAGGAAATAAGCTTTTATTTCCGCCCAAAACCGGCCTGCGGTCCAGCTGCGCCGCAATTCCTCGGCTTTTTTCTGCTCTCTTTCCCTTTCGCGTTGCCTGTAGGCTTTATCCTCTAACGCCCATTTTTTGCGTTCATTTGCCGACCGTAACACTTCGGCAATATCAATTTTGGCAAGCCAATCTTGCTCTGTCGGGAATTGGCCCAATAGCTCCATTTTGCGGCCGTAAGATTTTTTTAGCTGCATAACTGCATGGTTTATGGCCGCTTGTTTTTCCTCATCCGTCAGCACCTCACAGGGGTTGGAGGCGGCTACCAGGCTGCCCGGTGTTTCCAGTGCGGGCAGCAGTTCCCCGATTTGTTGTGTCATTTTTGTTAGAATTGGTGATTGAATCGAATTTTTGAGACAAAACCGGCAATTCAAAATTGATTTGTAGCCACGTGTCATGCTCCCAAGCTTTTTTGAAAAAATAGGCCAGCGATTTAAGGGCTTGTTCCTCCGTCCATTCCCGTCCTTTGGCCGCACTTAGCTTTTTTAGCCGGGTGACAATGGATTTAAGTGCTTTCCCCTTGGTTGCGTCAAAACTTGGCGGCGCGGAAAATTGTTTTTCGTAAAAATCAAACCAGCATTTACAAAGCAATTTCCAGTAATCAATTTCTTTTTTTTCAGAGGTGCCGCCCTCTGGCGGCAAATGAGATTTAGAAGTATTTAGTTTAGTCTTGTCTAGTTTATTAATAGTACCCATTTGTGTCGGCTTTGTGTACCCATTTGTGTTACCGTTTGTGTATGCTTTTGCCTCCGCACTTGTGTCCGTATTATGGACACAAAAGAATATTAACTTATATTCTGCGCACAGATTACCGCCGCGTTGCTTCCAGTTAAGGCGTCCTTTTTGCGTGAGTAAATTTCTGGCTTCGTACAGTTCAGACCGTTTGAATCCTGTTTTAGATTCAATGATTGATATGGCTACCGTGAATGATTCTTCCCATCCAGCTTTATTTGCTATGTGCATCAAACTATGCCATAATGCAATTGCCGATTTTGGAACTTGATTCGTTTCGAGCCAATCGTAGAACATGTTTATTTCCGAGATGTAGTTAATATTCCGTTTCAACTTTAAATCTTCTTTTGGGGATATGCTTAAAAACTGACTGACTAACTTAAAAACCTACCTGTATAGTGGAAAATCCCTTACCTGTAATGCCAAAGGAAATTCTTCAATGTTGCCGCCGTGTCGGTCACTCATTTTTAATTGCTTGGCTAAGTGGGTACCCATCTGCTTTACAAAAACAGCTATATTGTTAACTTTACAATCGTTCACGATAGTTTCTATCCAAGATAGCTCACAGGGCCTGTAGCGGTATTTACCTGTTTCATTGCCACTTTCCCCGCCGACAATTACCCAATCAAACGCAGGCAATATGTGCCAATGTTCACCAATTGCTTCAACCGTTGGTTTCCATAAATTAATTTCTCCATGCAACGGCTCCAATGAAAGAAACTTTACCTTGCTTCGTACCATTGATAAATCCACCATTCGCCGTATGCTGCTTTGGCTTCCCACACTGGTGCCCAGCCAAACGTTGTGCCACCCTTCACCCCAATCGAGGGGAAGATGGTCAGCAATGCGCTCCGGCCTTTTGGTAAGTATTTGAAAAATAAGGTGCGGGCATTTCCTAATTATGTCCCACATTTCAGACCTATAGCTATCGATTGCCGGGTGAAACACATCAGTAAGGGAAGAAGTGAATATCAGCGGCCTACCATGCCAAACCTTACTGTAGTTATCTTTGTAATGCAGCGGCATATTAAAGACCGTTTTAGTCCTTACTACTTCTAAAGGATTGTACCGTGTGTTATCAAAGCTATCGCGGTACATATAGCAAAATTTGCAATCCTCGTCAACTTTGGTGCATCCCCTGGCGATGTTCCAAGTAGCATCGGTCCATTGAATATTTGATTTTTCTGCCATTGTTTAAGCTGTTTTGCGTTTATTAGTGAACAAAATGTTTTGTGCCATGGCCTCACACCAAGCCTTTACAACGTGGGGTACCACACTGTTGCCGATAAACTTTTTCTGGTCTGATTGGTTGCCAGCTAAATGGTAGGAAGATGGGAAGCCCTGAATTTTTAAAAGCTCTGTTACCCGCAGCATGCGCATGTTGATGTCGACCAAGCTATACACGGCCATAAACTGCTTAATCTTAACCATGATTTCACTGTCGGTTTCGTAGATACATACTGCCACGGGGCCATGCTCAACCTGTACGAAGCTTAACGGGGCTTTATCTTGCCGGGCTACTATCACGCAGCAGGGCTGGTTAATATCGCACGGGTTACCACCCCACCCGGGGTTTATTAGGTAGTGGTGCCTGCGGCTGGCCATTAATGTCGGTGCAACGCCGTCAACAGATTGCGGGTTGTTGGTAAAATTGCCCGGCAATATGAAAGGGGACACCTCCACCAGCCTGTGCTTATCCGTTGGCATTATGGTTCCTGCGGGTACGTCAATGCTTTGGTTTTGGCTTTTTGAATAATGCTTGTCAACAAAAAATTCAGGTTTCAATAAAGCCAGCTTATCGGCTGTGAGTAAAGTCGGCGCAGGTTCTGTCACCTCATTACACTTGCTGCTATGGTTATAGTTGACTAAAAACTCCGGCTGTACAAGAGCGCAGCGGTCTTTGGTGGGGATGGTTGGCGCGGGGCTGTCAACGCTGCTGATGTTATCGCCATTGCCATAATAGGCAGCAAGAAATTCCGGCTGGGCAAGATATAGCCTGTTTTGTGTCGAAATAACTGGTGAAGGTTCATCTACCGAGGGGGCGTTGTACCGCCCATTTGCGCTGCGGCTGTTGTACTTTACCAAAAACTCAGCCTGCACCAAGTCTTGGTTGCCTCCGGTTGCAGTAAGTGTACGTGCAGGTCCATTAGTGTCCACCAATTTACTGTTAGGTTCACCGTTATGCCGTTGCACAATAAACTCTGTCTGCACCAATGTTTGGCCACCAAATGTGGTTATTGTGCCTGTAGGCTGATCAACTGCTGTTACTTTTCCCGCAGGCCGTCCGCTAAAATATTTGCTTATAAATGCCGTATTACCTTTTGCAATAAACTTTACCAAGCCAGCATATATACGCTCCAGTGTTTTTTCGCTTAGTGCCTTTTTACGGGTAAAAATGCTTTCGCCTTGGTCTGAAAAATCCAGCACTTCCTTTACGGCCTTCCATTGCTGCAAATCTCCGTACATGCCATTTTTGGAAGGTTTTTTTGAATGGGTGGCCGTGGGCCATGCGATGGGTAACCATGGCTTAGCAAACACACCAAACAGTCGGTTGCGGCTGGTATATGCCCCAAAGTTGGCACTGTTTAATTCCTTCCATTCATCCACATAACCCAATTCGCAAATGGACTTCTTCCACCGCATCCAGTCGCTGCCGTTTTTTCGGCTTAAAGGCTTGCCGTTTTCATCCAATGGCCCCCAGCTCATAAACTCAACGACATTCTCAATCTGAATGTAATCGGGGTTAAGGGCTTCAATATACCGGTGCAGATGGTCGGCCAATGTCCGGCTATCGGCATCACGAGGCTGGCCGCCCTTAGCTTTGCTGAAATTGGTGCACTCCAAAGAAGCCCATAAAACCAAATAAGCATCGGGGTATACGGCTTGCCAATGGTTAGTAACAGCTGTAAGTTCAGTTAGGTCAAGCGTCCTGATATCTTCTTCAAAATGCTTCACCTCAGGGTGGTTCATCCAATGGCTTTCAATAGCTTTAGGGTCATGGTTGACACAAGCAATTACCTTAGCGCAATGGTCACCGTCAATGTTTGCCTGGACAAAGCCTGTGGTTGTTCCACCAGCTCCACAAAAAAGATCCACGATTAAAAATGTAGGTGTGTGCATTATGCGGTTTCTTTTAAAAGGTCAAATAATGTTATTTTACATTTCGCTTGCTTCTGTTTCAAATTCCAATTCCTGTTGAACAACATTTTTATTTTTCGACTCGGCAAGATTTTTAACGGCCTGTTTAAAATAACTTTCTTTTAATTCTACGCCTATCCCATACCGGCCATTTACAACGGCCTCAAATGCCTCACTGCCTACGCCCATATAAGGCGTAAAAACAACTTCCTTAGGATTGCTGTATAATTCTACGCACCGGCCAATAACATCAAGCTGCAAAGGGTGTACGTGTTTTTCGTCGTCTTCGTCTTTGCTTTCCCTAAACGGCAAAACATTGTCTATCCTAATATCATCCCATACGCTGGAGGCGTACCGTTGCCAAATAATATGAGAGAGTTTATTTGTTTTTGGATCATCCCAATTTTTGTACTTTTCTTTTAAAAGTTGAAACGAACCATATTTTTTTTCCATGGCCGGCAAAAGAGGCGTAGCCCCCATATATTCAGAAAGGCCTACAGGGTGGGTAACTGGGGTTATAATTTTACCCCGCCTTTTAAATATAAGTAAATAATCCGGCATAGCGGTAAAGCACTCCGTGCTATCCTCTACAATTAATTTGTGCATAAGGCTTTTTACCATTGTCCTCATCCGAACCTTTAAAGGCTCTTTCCAAATAGTTACAGTGTTTTTCCAGTCAAACCCGTGTTTAATGTGAATTTTTTTAACCTCATGCGGAAAATCAAAAAACTCTGTTACCCTTTCGGGTATAAGGTCGGCAACGTGTACGCATGTTATGCGCCCCGGCTTCGTAACCCTTGCGATTTCCGCAACATGAAATTCGTATTGCTTTAAAAATTGCTCTTTTGTTTCACAGTTGCTTAAATCGTTTTCGCTGCTACTGTAGTTGTATAAACCGCCAAACGGGGGGCTATAAATTGAAAGGTCAATACTTTCTGATGGCATTTGAGACATTACGTACATGCAATCACTATTGTATATGGCGTAATTGTCGGTAATCAATTTGTCCTTTATCATGTTATGCTGTTTTTAAAAATGCGGGTAAAATAAATGGCTGGTTAAACTCTTTATCTTTTATCTCGTATGACTTGTTAATATTTGCGTTGAGCTTTGAAAATAATTCATTAGCTTTTTCGCCTTTTGCCACAAGGCTTTGCAAAACCCTTTCTTGGCCCTCAGAATATGGCACATCAACAATAACGCTGCGCTTTTGCCCAAACCGCCAAAATCTTCTAATTGCCTGGTAATATTTTTCGTAGCTAAAATCAGGGAAATAAACAGTATGGTTGCAATGCTGCCAGTTCAATCCAAAAGCTGTCATTTTAGCTTTAGTAATTAGCTTTTTAATATTACCCTCAAAAAAGTTGGTTAATAATTCCTCTTTTTCGTCAATATCCATACTACCCTTAATCTGGTAAGCATCTTTATCCAGCTTTTGCAATAAATCACCCTCCGGATTCAAATTGCACCAATAAACGCTTGTTTCATGTGGGCGGGAAAGTTCTACCGCCATCTCGCACCGGCGTTCAATAGTGCTTTTTTGCTCCATCCTTATTTCGGATTGCGTTCTTGCGGGAATGGTAAACATTGACATCTGCCCGTCTGCCCGTACGTTTATGCCGCCATCGCATTTATGAAAATTTGTAATTAATTCAGGCAGAATATGGCGGTCATTTGAAAACCCTAAATCGGATGGCTGGCGCATTGAAATACTCCATCCGCTAACCCATTCAAAAAAAGCATTTTTGGCGTGGCCTTTCAACACCCATTCGGTGCCTATGTTCATTGGGCTTACGGTATCCTCGTTGTTTTTAAAAAACTTGGTAAGCATGTCGGTATATCCTAAATACCCCAGTGCTTCGCTACTGGTGCCTAATTCTATAAAATCGTTAGGGCTGGGGGTTGCTGTAAATAAAAACCGGTATTTTACTTTTTTCAAAAAACTTGTTACAACGCGTTTTATTTCGCCCTCAAAATTCTTAAGAATACTGCTTTCGTCGCATATTACGCACTCAAAATCGGACGGGTTAAAATAATGCAACCTTTCATAATTGGCTATTACTATCTTTTTTGTGTACTTGCCATTTTTTGAATATTCAATATCATCAATGTAAAATTTGTTAGCCTCTCTTACAAACTGAAAAGCAACGGCAAGGGGGCAAATAATTAAAATAGGTTTATTAGTATGGCGAGCATAATTTACGGCGATAACAAGCTCTATGTAAGTCTTCCCTAAGCCAGTATCAATAAAATCAGCACACCGGCCTTTTTTAATTGAGTATTCAGTAATGTAAGATTGAAAATCAAACATGCTATCCGGAATCCATTTAACAGGTATTCCGTAATTGTTTTTAGTATGTTTTTTTGAAAAAATCAAATCGTTATAAATATCTATTGCTGCCATACTTTTTGCTTTTTAAATAAATTCAGAAACTCGTCAACTATATTGGTTTTGATTACCTAAATATTTCCAGTTGCACAAATGGTTCTTTTTCGACAATTGGCTTTTTAAAGTTGGGGCATGTGCATTTTTCAAATTTGAAAGCATCAGCCATTTCAACGGTGCAGCCTTGCTTAATATACCGTTTTTTATCTTTGTGCCAATCATCATCGGTGTGGCACTCCGGCTCGCAGCATGCTGCAAATACTTTACCGCATGGGCATTTTATTTGTTGTACTTTGTTCATGTTAAAAAAGTTGTGTTTGTAATTGGTGTTTTTTCTTGGCAGCAGCAACGGCCACTTTCTTGGGTTCCTTTTCCTGAATAATTTCAACCGGTCTTTCAATCAATTCAATTGTCAAATCTTCTTGTACTACTGAAAACCGGCCTTTATCCCCTTCCACAATTAGCACATTTCCATGCCTGCTTATTATTTTCACTGTGTCGCCCTGTAAGCCGTATGTTATGCTGGGGTCAAATGTGCTTCGTATCGTTTTTGCAAGTTTCAAAACGGCTGCTTGTTAAAATCTATAAATATTCCAGCATCAGCCACATGTACTGTCTTGCCTGTTAATTCTGTTATTTCACGCTGGAATAATTGCGCATCGCTGTTGCTATCGGAAAGGTGTATAAGCACAATGTTGTTTACCCGGCTCAAATCGTTTGCCCGAAGCAGGTCCTTGCATGTGTTCAGCTCCATGTGTGCTGTCAATATCCTGTTGCGTAAAAACTCCGGGCTGGCCCCGTCTACAACCTTTTTATCAATAATTGCTTGGCTGTAGTTGCACTCAATGATCATGTTGTTTAAATTCTTAAAAACATAACCTGAATAATAAGTGTCCGTGAGAAAAAGCACACTGCCAGTTTCAGGATGGAAAATGATAAAACCCAACGGCTCGGCAGCATCATGCTTCACGTCAAAAGCCATGATTTTAAAATTACCCACTTGGGTTACTTCCTTATTGCCTATCACTAAAGCGCGGCTGCTATCCAATACGCCGCTGGCCGTTAATGTTCCTTTGCTGGCAACAACATTGATACCTGCCTGCATAACTTCGGCAATACATTTGTTGTGGTCGTTATGCTCATGGGTAACCAAGCAACCAGCAACCTTGGCAATCTTATAGTTCAAGGCCTTTTTTATTTTGGCGAAGTCAACGCCACACTCAATAATGATAGCTTCATTGTCATTCTCAAGAATATAACAATTGCCCTTGCTGCTGCTGCCAAGTATTTTTAAAATCATTAGTCCCAGGGATTTTTGTTGTCGTTGTTAAATATTTCTTGCTTAGTAGCCTTAGAGCCAAGGTTTGCCGGCTCGGGTGTTGGCGCAGGCGATGGGTTGGCTTGCTGCACCGGTACCGGGATTGATTCCGCTGGCGCGGCTTGCACATCATCACCAAAACCAATCGATTCTTTATTGGCGTTGTTTGAAATTTGCAGCTTCATTTCCCCCTCGGCCTGTTTACCCTTCATGCTCAAATCGCCGTCATCAAATAAGTCGGCATCACTACTGCTGTTAACAGGTATTTTCAAAGCCCTGTTAATCACTGTGCGGCAGGCCATTTGGTCAGGAAAATTTATATGGGCTTTTGAGTTGCCCTTGGCATTACCCATCATCCAGCTGGCCTTGATTTGCACCATCGTCATTATTTCATACTCAACAGTGCCGTCTTCATAAGTAACAATAGCATAGGCTCCCTTTAATTTGTTGACGTTGATGTTATCAAATTCTTGGTCGTGCTGGGTAACGGTAACTATACCAGTCCGTAAATCGCGGGTATATTTAAACACATCCCCTTCGTAGATTGGCACCCCAACGGCATCAATTACTCCGGCAACCCGTTTGCTAATGGCTATCTGCCCGAAATAGCTTTTTTGCATCAGCAGTGTATTACCCATTACAATGAAGTAACATTGCTTTTTTACTGGGCTCAGGCCTTGTAAAACCATATCCAAAAGCGCATTGGCAATACTCTCAGGTGTACAGCAAGTAAGCGCTGGCACGCCGCTCATATTATTGGTTTGCTGTATCAGCAGCCAAGCGGAGCGCAGGGCATTTTCCGTGCTGTAATTTGGTGGCACGATAATGCTTTTGCTTTCTTGCAGCGCATTCACCTTAAGCATTACGGCATCCAATGTGTTTTCGCCAAACTGCTTAGGCTTTGGATTAGGGTTTGGCTGTTGTGTAACTTCAGACATATATTATTGGTGTTAAAAAGTGAATAATCTAAATGGCAACCCTATCAAAAAGAGCAACGGTTGCGTACTCCTGCGGCTCTACCCTTAAAGCCTTATCGTTGCTCACCACAAGGCGTACCAGCTGGCTTTCCACTTCAATAAGGGTGTTTACACTTTCCGCGTTATCTACCCATATAGGGGCTGAAATATTATAGTGCTGGCAAAGGGTGTTGATGATATCCAGCCCGGCGTTAATCCTTGCTGCGTTGTTTGCATCGCTAAACGGCACCAATCCACCCGGGCCAGGTACTAATGTCTCGCAGCATTCCACCTCACCGCCGTTTATTTGCTTTTCAAAAAGCTTGAAGGATACATATCTAAAACGGCCGTTGATGCGGTTTACCAATGTTTCCATTTTGGCTTTGGTAAATTCAGCAATAGCATTTTCGTAGCCTTCAAGGTCAGCCAGCTGTTGCGCAAATTCGCTTTGCTGCTTTTCCAGTTCGGCCAAGCGGCTTAACGCCGTTTCCCGAGCATCCTTGCTGGCAAGCTGACGTTTCAGTTGGTCAATCTCTGCGGTAATTTCAGCCTTTCGGGTGCGGAAAGAAGATAAGTCAATGGTTGTGCCTGTTGGCTTGCTTAACTCGTATTCAAGCCCGGCAATAATGGTGTTGACAGTAGTATACTCGTAGCTTTCAGAAAGTAAGCGTTCAATCTCTGCCGCCGAGTCAAGATTAAATGCCTCGTGTTCCGCTTTTAATTCGGTAATTTTTAACTCCAACTCGGCGCGCTCAGCTTCCAACGTTTCAATCTCCGTTGTTTTATCAGCGATTGTTTTATTCTCCAAAGCAATCTTGTTGCTGTAGTCGGCACCAGCTTGCTTGATGTCAGCCAGCCGGTTTTGATTGTCAGTGTTGAAGCTTGCAGTAAGCCTTTCTTTTTCCGCCTCTACCTTTTCAGGCGCAAATGGGGTTTTGCAGGCAGGGCAGCAAAATTTACCCTCTTCAAAAACCAGCTGCTTTTCATTTTCGGCCACCCATTCATTTCGCTTGGAAGCGAGGCGTTCAGCGTATTGTGCCGCTTTTACCTTAGCAGATTCCAAGCTCTGCTGTGCGTTGTGAATGGATGTTAAAACAATTGAATTGCGGCTGGTCAGTTCTTTTATAGAATTGGTCCGCACGTTTTTAGCCTCATTAAACTTGGCTTTTACTTCAAATTCAATATTCTGCCGTTCCGTCTTGTGTGCGTGCAGGTTAGCTTGTTTTTTTTGTAGCACCTCATTGGCAGACTGCTGGGCTTTGCTGGCATTAACCATCTCCTCGTCAATCGCCTGCAGGCGGGATTGGCGTGCAGCAATGGCAGCATTTATTTCGGAGTAATCAACCGCACCTGGCATGCTCCGCCGTACTTCATCTATGCGTGAAGGGATAAGCGTTAATTCGTCCTTTAGCTTTTTCTTTTTGGCCCCGATTTCCGCCCGGTATTCCTCAACCGTTTTGCGGGACTTAAAGGCATTACCCAATGCTGCAACCTGGGGGCGGTTTTCTGGTGTGCTTATTTGGTCTAACACAACAGCGTTATCAATATGCCCGGCAATCTTTAACAAGGTCTCCCGGCGCTGTTTCCAGCCGTATTTTGCCGAGTTAAAATATAACGGGTTGGTAACTAATTTGAACGTGTCCTCGTTGATCAGTTCGCTTATTTTGGCAGCAAACTTTGTAGCCTGCATTGGCACGTCATTCCAAAAGAACAAGTTGTCATTGCCGTTAAAAAAGAGATCTGTTCCGCCACGGCGCTTTTCCCATTTTTCGCGGAGGATCTTCTTGATGGTAACCTCTTCATCGTTAATTAGGAAGACACCGCCAACCTCATGCTCCAATTGTGGGATAATCTCTCCGTTTTCGTCCAAAGTCTTAATCCCAAATTTGGAATTGTCGCTGCTATCTTTGTCAAACAGCAGCCAAAAAAAGCCGTCAATAAGGGAGGTCTTGCCTGTGGCATTGTCGCCAAAGACGTTCGTTGACTGGTGCAGGTCAATTTCAAAGTGGCGAATGCCTTTAAAATTTCGGTACCATAGTTTCAATGCTACAATTTTCATACTTTCGTTTTTTTTGTTTTTGTTTTAATGAAGGCGTAGTGTCCATCTACGCTTTTTTTATTTGCCCTGTAGGGTTTCCTTTTTTGTGTTAACCAGCAGCCGTAATTCCAATACTTCTTGGTCTGCGCCAAAGCGCATGTATAAAGTATCTTGGATAAAAAGCTCGCAGCATTCCAGCTGCTCAATGGTGATAGAGCTTGCTATCCATTTTTGTACTGTTTCAACTGCGGTATCTTTTGTTAATTTCATACTCAAATTTTTAAAAACGGCAGGCACTTACCCGGCCCGTAATGTGTCCGGCACCCTCTGTGATGTTGTTGCACTGGCTGGATTCGAACCAGCGTTTTCGGGATTATGAGACCCGCGAGATTGTCCGCTTCTCTACAGTGCGTTATATTCAGGTATATGCGCTTCAATCATTTTTTCAAACTGTTCTACCATCGTCCGGTATTGCTTTGTTTTATAACCCCTTGCTGTTTTTTGGGGTTGAAGAACATGCACCTTTTGGTAAGCCAGCATATTTTGTATCAGTTCAAAATCAAGTAATGCATGTTCATCGCTGATGGCACCGTCCCGGCACACTTTAAAAAGTATTGCATCCTCTCTTTCTTGCTTTGTAATTGCCACTGTATTGATTTTGTTTTTTATAAAGCCGCCCCGCAATCCAACATATATTTAAAGCGGGGCCGGCTTGTGTCACCCGCATTTATAAACCGCCCAGGTAACAAGCGAAAGATTTTAAAAGCCCCGTTAGGAATAACAGGGGCATACTCAAACTAACCCCTTGTCCTAAAAAAACTCTTTAATGCAAATGCCTAAACTTTTTATCCTGTTCCTGAAAATCGTTCGGCACTTTTAACGCCCCCAAATAGCAGGCGGCCATTACTGCCCCGCCAATGGCCATTACTGAAACAATGATGTCAAAAAGCATAATCGTTAGATTTTAAATGTTAGTAAACTGGTTCCGCTTTCCCGTTGGCATTTACTGTAAAATCGCCAATCACGTTTACAATGCCTTTTGCCCGGCGCATGCAGTACTGGTAAGAGTTTTCACATTCCTTAATCTTCATATCGCACCATTCATTATCCAATCCGCCTTTTTTACACGCCTCAATCAATTCCGTTGTAGCTTTCCAGCCCTCGGCGGCCGCTAACCATTGGTTATCCATGTGGGTTATATTTTACAATGAATGTTTTTTTGCTGTACGTGCTAACCTCAACAACCAATGGCAGGCGCATTTGATAAATAAGGCTGTTAGTTTCCTTTACCGCATTATCGCGGCTTGCCTCTGTTGCTTCGTAGATTAAGCAGTTGGGAAACCGTGAGCAAACAATGCCCATGATGTTGAAAAGGGCATCAAAACTGCTCTTAATCTCCTCGTCAATAAGGGCTTTCGCGCCTTTTAGGCTTGCAAAGCAGTTATCGCCAACCTGGTACCCACCTTGCGCCTTTTCTTTAATAATGGCGCCTTTGTACTCAATGTTGTTAATGGTTCTGTTGGCAGCCATAAGGCCGGTAATGTGGTGGTGAAGCGTAACTGCCTCAGGGTGCTGGTAGTGTGCTGTGTGCCTATGGTGTTGTTTTTTAGAAATGGTTTAAAAGGCTTTCTTCGTAACACTCGGCAGCTTGTAAGGCTGCATCCATGGCCGTGTTGCTGTTTTCAAAATCAAGGCCGCCAGTCTCCGGCAGTATATCGCCTTTGGTTTGTAGCTGCCATAATTCGTAGGGGGTTAAATTTTCCATGGCGTTTATTTGATTTGGATGGATGAAACCCGTATCATCGCCCAGCTGTACCAATCACCAATAAATGCCAGTGCAGGGTAAGCTATCACGCTAACATGCGGGGTAACCACATGCAGCATCTTAATGCGTTGCTTTTTTGGCGGTATTACTGTTATCATGGCTTGTTGGTTTTTACGGCGTTGTTAACATCGGCCACTATCCATTCTACGAACAATTGTTCCAGCGGCGTCAGGTCGGGTGTTGTTTGGGGTGTCATGGCTTAGGCTAATATTTCGTTGCGTTCCTTAATACGGGTCTGCAAAAACTTCAACAGCTTGGTGCCAGTATCTACTTTTTTAACGCAACCTTGCAGGTAGCGCATCACTGTCATTATGTCTATTTCCAGCTCTTTAGCAGCTTTGCGCCTGTCTTCGGCGGTTACTTCCGGCTTCAATTGGGTTATGCGCTCGGTCAACTTGTGAATTATCACTTCTTTGCTTTGCATAATTTTTGCTTACTTTGTTACTGTTTTCTATACAGCAAATATAAGAGCATTTGTTCTAAACTACCAAATCTTTAAGAACATTTTTTAGAACTTTTTTTAGAGCTAATTAAAAACATGGTTATAAAACCGGATATATTAAAAAAAACACGCATAGCAAAAGGGCTTTCTCAACAGGAAGTTGCTGATTATATCGGGGTTGCACAACGCACTTATAGCATGTATGAAGACGGTAGCCGAAATCCAAAGGTTGATAAAGTGGTTTTATTGAAGCAAATTTTAGACCTGAATGAAAATTCAAATGTTCTAAATGAGAGCAAGGTAGAGCAGCCCAAAGAAGATTTTTTAACAATCCGGCGCAATAAAAAACTTTTATACAATGCCTTTATGGTGCCGTTGATACCAGTAAAAGCGCAAGCCGGGTACATACGGGCGCACGACCAAACGGTATTTATGGACACCCTTGAAAAATATGCTTTGCCCCCTGGTGTCGACCCGCTGGGCGCAATATGGGCTTATTGGGAAGTGCAAGGCGATAGCATGGAGCCAACACTATCAGATGGTGATTATATACTCGCTACGCAAGTGCCGCGCATGGACTGGGACCAGCTTAGGAATTTTTATACCTATATTATAGTAACAGATGAAAGGGTGCTGATTAAAAGAATATTTTGCCAAAACCCGCTGGAATGGGTATTAATTAGTGATAATGAAGAACGGTACCCCCAGCAACTGTTGCCCGTGGAATACGTCCGGCAGGTATGGGTATTTAGGCGGCACATTAACAGCAAGGTTCCGCCGCCAAAGAAATTTGAAATTAAAGTGTAATCAAAAACCTAAATTATTTTTTATGGAGAAATTTCCATAACTCCACAATTCCATAACCAAAAAACCTAAATATATGCGTTCAGATGATTTGCTTTTAATAGCTGCGTTGGCTTTAGTAGCCAATGCGATTGTGCTTTATTTCATTATTAACTCCGCCACTGCTTCAAAGAAAAAAGTGAAAATAATGGAGGCGCAATTACTTTTGCTTGCTGAAATGGCCAAAAAGCAAGGCGTTGAGGTGGACGAAATCACCAAAATTATTAACCGAGCCAAATAATGCACATTCTCATTGAAAAGCCGCCAAATAACTTGATAAGAGGCACTGTTCACTATGATAATTTTCAATTCATGATTGATAATTATTTGGCAAAAGTAAAATATCAAGTCATGTGGAACCTGCGAAGCATTGAGAAGGAAATAGAAAAAGAGGGCGGCACAATAATTATTAGAAAATTTGGTAAAGTAGACTTAACAGGCTTTTCCCCGGCACTTAGCCAACAAATATTAGCACTTATCGCAGAAGGCATCAAACAGGGCCACTGGGGCTAAATCAACACAATTTTGGACACTACCACCACAGACGGGCGCATGCTGCAACTTATAGAGATGCTACAGGCCAAAGGCATTATCCGCTTTGAAAAAGAGTTTACGGATGCCATCGGCATGCAAAAACAGGTATTGCCAGCCATCAAACGGGGTGCACAGTCTTTTCGTGTCCACCATATCCAAAAAGCCTGTGAGCTGTATAAAGTAAACGCCAACTGGATATTTGGTTTACAAAACACGCCTTTTAGGGCAAAAACCACTTAAGCCATGGATGCCATCGGCTACGCCCGCCTTTCCGACAAAAACGAGTCTTCCAACTCCATCAAATCGCAGGTGAAGCGCATTGAGGAATATTGCGCCGCCAATAAACTCACTTTGCTAAAAACTTTCATTGATGATGGCCGCAGCGGATGGACATTTGACCGCCCGGGCTTTAAAGAGCTGGAACAGTTTTGCAAAAAGAATAAGGCCGTGCAGTACTTGGTTATTCCCCATTTTGACCGATTCAGCCGCACGGACCCAATTGATGCCATGGTAAAGGAGCGGTATTTCCGCGACACGCTCAACGTGAAAGTGTTGCAGGTGAGTGAGCCGGTGGATATTGACGTGAATAACCCCACCTACCTGATTGTAAGGTTTATGCAGGCTTTTGCCAGCAATGAGGAAAGAAACAGGATAGTAGATAGGACCATTACCGGTATGCGCTACAGCTTATCACAGGGCCGGTATTGTTCTAATGCGCCGTTTGGGTATAAAAATAGCCGGGATGAAATGGGCAAGCCTTTGCTTATCGTCGACGAAGAACGCGCCCCGGTGATACGGTTTATTTTTAACCAGTACTTAAAAGGGGAGGGGCTGGAAGAAATTGGCCGCCTGGCAAAAGCCAAAGGTTTTACACGCAGCGGTAATTCAGCCATCACCCGGATATTACAAAACCCGATATATGCAGGGCTGGTAAATGTACCGGCCTATAAAAACCAGCCTGCACGGGTGGTAAAAGGCTTGCATGTACCCATTGTTTCAGAAAATGATTATTATATGGCCATGGACAAACTGAGCGGTAAGAATTTCCGCCACCAAAATAATGAGGCAGTACCCTTGCGGGGGGTGGTTAAGTGCCATTGCGGTAAGCTGTTGACGGCGGCCCCCAGCAAGAGCAAGACGGGCAAGTATTATTGGTATTACTTCTGCAACGACCACCGCAAGGCTAATTTTAGTGCCAACAAAATGCACGGGCAGTTATTGGCCATACTGGATGAATTGACGATGGATAAAGAGAGTGCGGAACGGATTGCAGCGGCCTCCCGGGCTGCCATTAACGAGCAAATTAATACCAGCACTAAACAGCTTATGAAATTGGATTTGGCCATTCAAAAAGCTGGACATGCCATCAGCGCCATTGAAGAAAAGTATCTATTGCAACCCGATATTAGTCAAGCCACGTATAATAAGGTGATAAAGGAAAAGCGCATACAGTTGAACGAATTACAGGCCCAGCGGGCGGCTTTCAGCACGGATGCATATGTTTTATTGGAGCAGCTCAATATCGCCTTATCCACGCTTACCAGCCTGCGCCAGCGGTACGAACAACTGGACGTGCTGCACAAACAAATTTTTTTTAAACAAGGGTTCGGTTCAAACATGACCTATACAGACGGGATATATCGAACTCCATTTATTAACCCCATTTTTAACGCTAACGCATTGGTACTAAAAGAAAAAGGGCTGCTCATTATAGAGCAACCCTCTGAAAATATCGCATTGGATAATGAATGTGCCGCTGGCGGGACTTCTACCGAACTGGCGGCGTTGTTTGCGCTGGCGAAACTATTTGTGGCGTGAGTGCTAAAGCTTAATTTTCAATATTTGGCCTGAAATTTTTACGGTTTTTTAAAGCCAAAGCCTCCTGAATGCTCATATCTTTTTCTTGTGTTGCGCTCCAGTTGTCCCGCATCATACGGGCAAATTCATGGCCGCTTTCAAAAGGCACAAGCATCGGGAATAAATACAGGGCTTCGCACATTTGCAGGTACTGTTTTAGCACCGGCCAAAATAACCCGCGCTCAAAAGCGTTTATTGTTTTCCTTGCCAATCCCGTGCGGTCGGCAACATCTTGCTGTGTAAGCTTAAGTTCTAACCTGCGTTGTTTAAAAAAACCCGCTATATGTAAGCGGGCCTCTTCTAAAACTTGTTCGTTCATATTAATTATTTTTTAAAGACAAAAACAATTTTCTAAGCTTGTCAAAAGCAACCCACGATGCAGCTTTAAATGGTTCGTTTTTTTCAAATTGGGCTTTTATTTCAGCTTCTTGAACGTTTTTTTCTTTTACCCAAGCTGCATAAGCCTTGCCCCTTTTTACCTTCCAAGTTTTCGGTATATAATCAAAAGATTTTTCTGTAATAAAACTATTGTTCAGCTCAATTTCTTTTTGCAAAGTTTCAATTTGCATCAACATTTCTTGCGTTAAGTTAACTTCATATACACCAAAAAAACGGTCGCTATCGGAGCATGTGGCAGATTTCCAATAATCAACATTGGTAGGGTAATTTCTTGCAGCGGGGTATATTTTGCATCCAAAATAATTGCCATTGTGTAATAAAAAAACTGAAGGTTGGTTAAGGTAGTACTCTGTGCTGATGATAACGTGTGCTTGTGTCATTTTGTTTTCGCGGTGTTTATTGAGTTGCCCCCTCATCTGTTTTGTTACACAAAGATAGTAACAAATTTGTTACAAAGTGCAATACTGACAAAATATTTTAAAAATATTTTTTTGGGTTGCTATTTTGGCAAAATTGATACCATGGCTAAAGCGTTGTGAATTAAATAGTTAAATAAAAAATGAGTTGTTAAATACAGCTAAATTAGCCCATGGCTTTAACGGGTGCTCAAAATGGCGTTTTTTAGGCGTGAAAATGGCTGAAACATAATAACTATAAGGAGTTTAACGGGTGCCCAAAAAAAAGCCACCAATTACGGCGGCTTCAATTTCCTGGCCTTACTACTAATGCTTTTTACAAACATTTTCACTCGGCCTTATGTGTAATTTGTAACCATTAAGCTTGCGGACCTTTACCGCCGAGTTATATTAATGTTCGCCACTCCTCGAACTTGTTTTGTTACGCTTAGGTTATTTCGTTGCGCAAATGGGATTTGAACCCATGACCTGTAGGTTATGAGCCTACCGAGCTACCACTGCTCTATTGCACAAAGCAAATATACAAACATTTTTACAAAACAAAAAAGCCACCCTTAAAAAAGGGCGGCCAAACCACTACATGAGAAAAACTAACTATTTAAACGGGTTATACTCCAGCTTGTTTATTAAGTCGGCAACCGGCACATCTTGCACTGTGTCGCTGTTGTCATTCGGAAATATCATGCAATGGGTAATATTATGCGTTGTTAGGCTTATGACGGCCTTAAAACAATAATAAGGCACAAACGCATGGCCTATCTTTTTGCTCCAGCCATAGCCTCCGCAGATAATTAATAAACTATCCGTTTGGCTTTCTTTGCGGATAATAGTTTCCCAATGTTTCCAAATTCCCCGGTTTAAACGGGGTGTTTGTGGCAAGCAGTTGTAAAAATGAAAAGTAAGGCGTTCGCGGTCGCAATCGGCGGCCTCGTCCTCCGCATTGCATAAATGGCCTTCATCATAACCGCTGGCTGCATAATCCGCCGCCGTTGCACTGCTGTCAAGCCCATCCGTGGTAAACCGCATACCCGACCGTGAGCAATCGCCGCCGCCCTGGTACAGCTTATAGGTTACATACAATGGCTCATGCAAATGGTAACTAAAATAACTGGTGTACACCTCGTTTTTAATCACGGTGTCCACGGTTTGCGAATTGCAAATTATTGGTACTATAAGTACCCAGATTAAATGGTAAATATTTTTTTTCATGGTTCAAATTTACTCCCCATTGGGTGTAATAATAATACGTTTACTTTTTTATATTACAACGGGTATAATTTATTTTTTAGGAATTTCTTGTAGGCTGATAAGCTTGTCAATATACCACTTTGCTTTGCGCAAGTCTTCCACGCCGTTTTTTCTTTTCCAACGCCATAAATATTTAATAGCATTGCCAGTACACATGGCCTCTATGCCAGTTAATTCGGTGACAGCAGATTCAATTGCGTCAATGCATTCAATATTGCCGCTGGTATAATGGGCGGGATGGTTTACGTTGTCTTTCATATTAAAATAAATGTGTTATTGTCGCAATACGGCCGTGTTCGGGATGGTGAACAAACGCCTCAATAGCTTTGGGAGCATGCTGGTAACCGTTACGGTGGTGCCAGCTGTCGGCCCCGCTCGCACTTCTCAACGTCTGCACCGTTACGCTCATGTGGTCCTTGCCTCTAAAATGATGCAAATGATTGGTGTAAAAATACCGGTGTTTGCATGCGCCCCAAAATTCCGCTTCGTGCGCCATGAGCAAAGGCAAATCCGCCTCTTTAGCCCCGTCGCCGTGTGATGTACCTATCAGGTTTTTGTAATACCTAAAATACTTTCGGTGCGCCGGGCTGACATTAAAGGTAATGCCCTCACAATTCCTGAACCACGCTTCTATGGTTTGCGCCAGCATAAAACCACTTACATAGTCATGGTTGGACGGGTCATATTGCACGTGCACCGGGGCCACTGTCAATAAGGTTTCTATGCACTCAATTAACAGCTTTTGGGCAATTTTAAAAGCATCAAACCACATTAATTCGCTATCCTGAAAAGTGCCGCTGGTAGTAGTGCTTTTGGCATTGTCAACGTGCAAAATATCATTTCCTATAATCAGTAGTATTTTTTCAGCATTGAAAGAAGCCGCTTTTTGAATACAACCCTCAATGCCAGCTTTTACTCGTTCAATAGCTATTTGGTGGTTATATTCGTCTCCCGTTTCAAAAGCCCGGCAAAGTTTACCTATATGAATATCAGCGGGGGAAATTACCAGCAAGTGGGCATCTTGTATTTGTGGGTATTTTATAATGGGGTACCTGGGCGCGTATTCTTTCATTTCAGCAATAACGCTGTCTTTCAATTCCCATAGATGGATTTCTTTACCCTTTACAAATACCGAAAAATGTTTGCCTTTATGCCAATAGTGCTTAACATCTTCAACAGGTATCCCCTTTTCTTCGCATTCTTCAATAAGGGCTGGGTGGTTTTTATGCCGCTTCGTGCGGTCAAATGCTGGCAACTTGCCCTCTTGGCGTAAAAATGTTTTTTGCTTTAATACATAGCCAGCGGTAGAGTTGAACATTTTGGCGATGGCTTCACTATCCTTGTTGGGGTCTTTTAATATTTCGGCCCGTATTTGGTCTTGCAAAGTTTCTGCCATAACTACATTTATTTAGGTTCCGTCTGTTGCCAAGTTTTACCCATAAAAAAAGTAAGCGTGTCGCTCCATTCCCTGCCCCAAAGTACATGCTCCGTTTTGTGCCGAGAAGAGTAAAGATGAATATTACACAACACCCTTGCGCCTCGGTAGCAAGTACTATATTTAATAACTGTCATGGTGGTTAAATCATCCTCTACAAGTTCACGGTCGGCGGCACACCCTAACGTTAACAGTATCAAAGCGATAAAAATATATTTAGCCATAACTACGGTTTTTAGGTAGGTTTTGGCAAGCAATATTTTACGTAATCCCCAACATATCTTTAATAAAATCAACGCCTTTGTAAGGGTCTTCCGGCCCTTCTATCTTGTGAAACGTAATAAACTTTTTTATTACTATTTGCTTTGCCTCGCGCTGGCTTTCTGCTGTCACGGGCATCCAAAGTTTTTTGCCGTTCAACTCGAAAAAAACCTTGTAGTTTTTCATACACCTAAGGCTTTTAAAGTGTCCGGGCCACATTTACCATCCACGGCCAGTCCCTTGCTGCCCTGAAATAGTTTAACGGCGTTTTCCGTGTGGCCTAAATAATTGCCGGTGATATACTTGGCTTCCAAAAATCCCAAGTTGCATAGCTTGGTTTGTATAAGCGTAACCGCTGCGCCAGTCATAATGGGCGTAGTGTTTTTGTAGATAACCTGCGGGGCAGGTTCAGGTGTTGCCACTGGCTCCAAACCATTACCGCTAAGTAATTCCACTACGTCATTATACAGGCTCGCAAACCCTTTTATTTCGCCCTTGTCGGCCACGGCATTATCGTCGCCCAGTATCCATTTTTTGTTGTATTGGTCATACAACTCAGCTCCGCTGGTTACGCCCGGCGCACCTACAAACATATTTCGGTTTAGAATGTACACGGCCATGGAAGAAGCGCAATCCTCCCACGCTTTAAAAACGCAAAAGCGGCGTTTGTTTTTCATGCCATCCACAAAAACGGTAGTATAGATAACGTTTTGCGCATATTTCCATTTGCCGACGTCGGCTTGGAAATTGAAAGGGTTGGTGCCTGCCGTTACCTTGTTCAAGCGGCTGCTCTCCCAATAAGCAATAGACACATGCGCCGCAACCTGGTCAAAGTTGGTATACAGCGTTTTTGCGTGCGCAATAAAGTCGGCCTGCGGTATAGCACCCATGAACGGCTTAATCTCCGGCAGCTCATCATAAGCATTTGGTACGTCTTGGGTTAATGGGACCGTTAAAATTGTACTCATGCCATTCTGTTTTTCCTCAACCATTGTTGGTATTGGTAAGGGGTTATAAAATCATTTTGGTAAAGCCAAGCGACTATTGTACGCATAGGTTAAATATTGGTGAACAATGCTTTTAAACCTCCGACTTTAAAAAAGTGAACCACTTTTAAACCTATAACGGTAATTAGTGCGCCAATGGCTGCCAGCGCGATTATGCGCCATATATTACGCCTGTGTTTCAGTTGGCCTTGTATTGTATCGTTTGCGCCCTTAGCCTCGGCTAATGCCAGCTTATAGCTGTATGCAGTGTCTGTGGCCTCTTGTAACCTACGCTCGTCTACTAACTGCACCTTTACGCTGTCGTGTATGGTTACTTTTTTTGTTATGGTTTGCGTAACCGTGTCGTGTATGTAGTTAGTATGCTCTAAGTGAACGCCGGGCAAAAATTTATACGCCGTGTCGGTGGTGTTAATGGTGTCGTGTAACAACTGCACTACGCTATTTTTTACGCACGGGTTCAACCTTGCCCAGTCTGCGCCCACTCTATTAAAGGCAGAGGCGTTAACCTCTACCTTTTGGATGGCTTTTGATATCGGGCTGCATCCGCTAAAATGCAGCATAAAAGCTAACAGCACGGCGGCTGCAATAACCCATTTTATTATGCTTAAATAGTTGGGTTCGTTACTTGGCGGCAGGGCTGCTGTTTTCATCGCTGGTGGTTTTTTGTGCAAATTGAGATACCGCTACAATGGTTGCGCCCACCCAAATAAACGTGCTGCCAATAGCGGCCAGCTTAGCGGGTACATTGTGGATGGTGGCAAAGGCTGTACCTAAACCGCCAATGCCCACACCAATCACTTGCAGCTTTTTAAAAAATGCAGGCACATCGCTTGTTAACCTGTTAAAAGCTTCGGGAAAAAAACCTTTTTTCATAATTGTTTATTTTTTGTAGTGATAATGTTTTTTTCTTAACCATTCATTGCGCCATTTCCACAAGGTATATAACCCCGTAACAGTACCGGCGAATATTGCAGCAATACCTGCCAAATCGCTGATTGAGGGGTTAATCCTACCAAGTAGATACAATAGTATTGCGCATGCCGCGCCCCCTTTGCTCTTCCCGTCTGGCCCATGTATTTGCAGGTGCTCCACGTATATTGTTTTTTAATGCTTAGGAGAAAAATTATTAATTGCAAAAAAATGTAGTTTTTTACGGGATAAGCAAATTATTTGCATATAACCCCATCGTTTGTTCAACCGCCCAAACAGTGTTTGCAAATGCAGGTTGCCCGGCTATTGCATTTGGATGTTCCCAAGTCGAACTTGTTTCACTGGCAAGGCAATATGTCGCGTTTGCCGGATAAGCCGTTGATACATCTGAAGCCGCCAAATCCCAGGTTGGATTAGCTGTTTTTAATTCACTAATAGCTGCCGCTAAGTCTATGCGATACGATTGTATAATTGTTTTGCCCGAGTAATCACTATTGCTTCCACTATACGATGCATTAGCCGATGACACGGCACTGTTTGGTATGCCTGGGTGGATAAAAGACCCTTTTGGGTTGATATGGAAATACGCTGTTATAATCTGCTTTAAAGCCTTTTTGTAAATTCCGTCAGTACCATGTGACGGACACAAGTTAGCGGTGCCTGAAACAGTATCATTCATGCCAAGGCTACACCTTACCAAGTTTGCATATTTAAACGGCGTGTCAAGGTGGCCGTTTGCCACCTTCCAAGCCCACTGGCTTGTAGTTGTGCCTGCAATTCCTATATTACGTGTTAGCACGTCAAACCCCGCAGCTTGGTACTTTCTTTGCAAAATCATCGGCCAACTTCCTGTTATAGTTCCACTGGCAAGTTCAACGATTGGAAGAGCGGAGGACAATTCTGTTTGCCCACATAGGGAATCGCCTATTTGCAATATCTTGTACTTTGCATCGTAGTTATCGCCCATCCACAATTGACACCCTTCAAATGTTAGTTGCCAGTTTACACCCGTAGTAGAATTTACAGCCCAATAGAAATCAAGGTATTCCCCACAATTTAGTATTAATGGATTTTTAGAGAAATCTATGGTATAGAAACCACCGCTTGAGCCAGGTATATTGCCATTATAAACTTGGTAAGCTGTTGAAAGATACACCGTGCCAGTAGTACCGTCAAGCGTATTGTTCAAACTTAAATACTTGAAAATATGCAAGTCAGCAGCGCCGGATGCCTGTATGTTGATTTTGTCAATAATTACCTTTTTTCCAAATGGACATTGCACAACAAGAAATTGAGCATTTTCTGCATTGGCTGTAACAGTACCAGGCGTAGCATACAGCCACCCATTCTTATCAGTTATTCCACTACCGGGGGTTCCCCAGCCACCTGTACTATTTTTATCAAGCAATGGTAACGGAAGCCCGTAATGTTGACGCTGCCATTCTAGGGTTGTTGGTTCATTTATCAATCTACTAACTAGTGCTGGTAATGACATATATGAAATGTTTATTGTTGTACGAATTTTGTAAGGTTCCAAATACCTGAATAATAGCTATATGCGTATTGTGCAGGATAGCCGCCTGCATTCACTGTATCATTTGCAACAAAGAATTGCTGCGAAATGGATGTGTTAGTGGTAAGGGATGCAGCCATATTTGCGTAGGTGCTGCATGTCCAATATTGGGTGTTGCCGATTGTATAGTACGAGCCTGTTGCTGTGGTTTTATATGTTATGATGTTGCCAGAAGTAGCGGGTAAAGTATCATTGTAAGTGTTCGTGCCAGGGTCTGCCGGGATAAGATATGTTGTGCCGCTGCCCGACCCTTGGAAATATAATTTTTTGCCAAATGCAAAACCGGGCGATTGATTAAACTTTATACCGTTGTTAGCATATAAGTTTAGTTGATACGGCGAAATATTTAAAGTGGCACCGCCACCTATATAAGCGGAATCGGCACCGTTTAAATTAAATACCATTTTGTGAGGGCCTACAGTGTTGTATGTGGTTGAGCTTTGAAAAATGGCATTATTTGTTGTGATATTATTGTTGGTTAATGTTGTTTGCAATGTAGGAATGGCAGTGGCCGCACTATCGGCAATGCGCCTAGCGGTTTGCTGGCTTGTTACACTGTTTGTATCGGCAAAAAGGGTTATGTATTTGCCTGGTAATGCGGCGAATGCGCTAAGGCCATAGCCGGTACTGATATCGCCAGCACTCCAACCGAAATTGGTTGTACCATCGGCAATGCTATCCATGTTCAGCCGCGCAAAGCTTTTGTAGCCGTTCCAATAATAGCCGGGTGTATTGGGCGGGGTAAGGCTGCCGCCGCCTGCGCTTACAATGTCGGAAGGTTTTAGGTGTATAATCTCCCCACGGCCTGTAGTGTCTTTACCTAATATTACCAACCCGGCGGGGTTGTTGTACTTGGTTAAAAAACGGGTACGCCCAGCACTATCTACCCAAAATGGTTTTATAATACTTGGATTGTTGGTTGAAGCACCAAATAATAATCCCACGCCCGTGCTGTCTAATTGCAAACTGTGGTCAGAAACTTCAATGGGTGTGGGATTATTAATGTAATAGTTATAACGCAACACACTTTTGTTTGGGAAAAGGTCAAATTCATTATAAAAACCTCTTGACGGTGTAATATTCCCTTGGTTATTGAGGAATGCATAATTGGTGTCAAAATGTGCAGTAACACCTCCGATGCCAGTAGGCCCATAACCATACATTTCCCACATGTGGCCGTAGTTATATATGCTGTGGTCGTTGCGTAAGGTGTCGCCATCAGGGACCGTCATTGTATGTTCCCATGTCGCATTGCCAACAACCCTATTCAAACTATCTTTTAAAGCGGTGTGTGTTACATAACCGGTGCCTGTACTATCCTTTTTTAGCAAAAAATACCCCGTTACGCCGGAGGTATCTAACTGTATATTAATGTTTGGATAGCTGCCCGTGACCACTATACCAAGGCTGCCCGTTATATTCACTGGTACCGGCGCTGTGGGCAACGTTGCTAACTGGCCTAAACCATTGATGTATTGGGTACTGTTGCCCGCTGGTATAAGCAGGTAACTTCCAAGCTTGTAAGTCAGGGTAGCGGTGTCAACCTTGCCGTTAACGCGGTTGCTCAGGCTAGTGGTGTCTATGGAAACGCCGCCTGCCACGCCGTAATAATTGCCCCGGCTGTAATAATACAGGCTATCGCCTTTTACAAATACTTGCGGGGTGGTGTCTGCATCATTCCTCACAAAAGCATACTTGCGGGGTACATGCAATGCGCTGTCAGGCTTAAATCGGTTGGCCCATACGCCGTATGTGTTGTTTTTAGATGGGTATTGCGCAAAAGCCGCGAAAGCAGAAAAAAGTATAATGGTGAGGAATAATAGCTTTTTCATGGTATAAAAGTAAATAAATTATTTACTGTTTTTAAATTATTTGCTTGTAACCAATATTTCTTGGTTTAAATCCTTATGTATATGTATTCGCCGGTATTGTTTGGCCGGGTTTCGCTGGTCAAGGCGGAAAAATCAACCTTATAACTTTTTGATGTCTTGCCTTGTCTTGAGCCATGGCCGCCATTGCCCGCCACATTAGAGGTAGACGCGCCTGGCATATCTGTTGTAGTGCCACCGTAAGGAAATAACACATCCGAGTTAACCCCCATGCCGTTTAAATGGGCGTGCTGCATCACGTCTTGCTGCTGGAATGTGCCGGGGCTTGCGCCAACGGCTTTCCTAAACCCGTATGCCGTCAAATCGGGCAGTGTAAATGTTGTGGAACCATCACCATTGCCAAAAAAAGCCTTGTTAATATAATTGCCGCTTCCGTCTTGGTTGCCCCAAATTGATTGTGCAATCAGCTGGGCACTTCCCGATATTTTTGCCCACAACCTGGCATAAGTTGTGCGCGAAACGGTTTGCCCGTTGGCTAATAAGGCATTTAGTTCATTCGGAAAATCGCTGGCAAACTTGCGGCCCACTTCATCCACCCCTATACTGCAATAATCCACCTGCCATTTACTGTTGGCTTTAAACAACTTTAGCTGCTCATTTTGCCCCAGCACGACACTGGCCACAGTGCCATTGCGTTGTATAAGGTCGCTACCGCTGGCAACTATACCCACATTGATATGCGAACCGCCCGCACTGTAGAAATACATCACGTCATAATCCGTCATAGTGCTGAGCGGTGGCAAGGTGGCGGCAAAATAAGCGGATGCCCCTTGTAGATAAATAGCTTTGTTTTTATAGCTGTTATCCAAAGATGTGTTGGCGGTAAGTGTTACCCCGGATGATATTAAAGCAGGCTGCGGGGGTGCTGTTTGTGCGCTTTGTGGGAAAAAATGCAAGATAAACACTTGCCCTGCTTGAAAGGTTTCGCCATCAGTAAGTGTAAAGTTATTATAGCTATCCAAAGAATACTCCGCGTTAGCATCGGGCGGCGCAATCATGGTGCCAGTGCCTCTGTTTTCAAGGCTATAATACCAGCCCGCTAATGAATTGGAAGGGTCGGTATATTTGGTGCCGCCAATATCAATACCGGTGTCGCGTCCGGCCATCAGCACCAAATCAGCCCGTAAGGCAATGGTATTGCTTAAAGCGGTAAAAGTGCCACTGTTACGAACTATACCGCTGGCGGTACCGTCGGTGCTTTCCCACAGCTTCACAATATAGGCCACGCCATAGGTAAGCCCGTCAAACTCTATTTGTATAGGGTCGCCGTACGGCTTTGACGGAATGACTGTTTGAAGCAGTACTGTAGGGGCGGAGGCCGCATAAAGGGCCACCACAAACTGATTGCTGCTTACATCTAAGGTAGCCTGTATGGATAAGTTTACTTTCATGGCTAATTACTTACTTCAAGGTTAATAATATTAGAATTGTCGGTCTCGCTATCGTTGTTCACATTGGGGCCAAAGTAGTTTGCATCTGTGGTGATTAGCATGGTGCTACCACTTGCTGCGCCGCTTGCGGTTACAACAATGCCGTCAATGTCTTTAGCTTGCCGTATTTCTGTTTTCAAATACTTTTTAGGGCTGCCCTCTAAAAATGTTAATTCCCATTCTGCCCCATCGTTTAAAGTGTATTGCTTCCCTTCAATCATAACCGTGTCAAGCATCATGATCCGGTTGATTTTTTTTGCAATGTAATCAGGCACACCATCGGCTAAGCCTATCCAAAGCTCATCCACTTCATACGGAAAGGCATTTAATAGGGTGATGTCTTCAGGCTGGTCAATATAAAATGCCGCTTTGAATTTTGGTTTCATTTTATTGTCAATAAAACCCAATGTGCGTAAAGAAAATGTTTCGCCGTTTTCAAAAATGGCGCTCAGCTTATTGGAGCTGTTGGAATATTCAAATAAAATGGTGTTTGGCCAATCGGATTGTACATTCAGCCCTTCACTAATCATAGAAGCGGTGGCGCCGCCTGTTCCGGCTGTTACCGTCATGTAATACCCTCCGGCCGTAAGCCCTGAAATGTTAATATAGCCCTCCCACAAGTAATAAGGCGTGGAATTAGTAGCTACCAAAGAAAGGGTTGTGCTGCTTATTAATACGCCTTGGTCATTCAGTATATTAACGGCAACAGGCGCAAGCCCATTGGTAAAAAATTGTAGAAAAACAATATCGTTTGTTTGCAGCGGGTTAAAGTAGCCCGTTTGATTAACCCATTTACTAATTTGCTCACTATACCAAAACAAATCACGGTCTTTGGTGTGGTACTTAGCCCCCAGCACTTGCCCGGCTGGTACAAATTGTATGGGTGAAGTAAACGCACACCATATTGAGTTAGGTGCCATAATTAAGTTATTTAAGCCGTCAATTTTTAAATCAACCAAATCACTCAGGTTGACGGCGGGTGATAGCAATAGTTTCCATGTTTGGCTTTCATTTAGTGCCGGCCGCTGCTTTACGTCAATGGGGAAGCCGTACAGTTGTTTGCCGCCGTAGGTAAAAGAAATATGCGCATTGGCTGCCTCGGCCATTAAAGAGCTAAAATTTATAGGCACCTGCGTTTCAAACTCCACATAATAAGGGTAAGCCAATGGCTGCCCAAATGATTGAACCAACACGTCGGCATTTTCGCGGTAGTTAATATTTTGGTAGGTGGTTTCTAAATATTGGTTTTTGGTAAGGGTGAGAAACTGCAAAGACTGGCCCACCTGGTTAAAAATACCCATGGCTATCCGCCCCGCCCATTTCATTAGTAAGCGTTTAGGCGTTAAATCCTCAATATTGTACGGTGCGCCGGGGCCTGTTGTGATAGGGGTATTGCTGTTGGGTAAATTTCCCAATAAGGCAGGGATGCCCGTAATAAAATCATACTGCACCCGTTTGAGCGCATAGGCCTTGATTGTTTTGGACGTAAAGGTTAAAGTGGCATTAGCAATGCCTGCATTCAGTACTTCTGTAGAAGCAACTACAAAAATAATGTCGCCAATCGCAAAATCTTTGCTATATGCCAATTGCACATTTTGCAGGCTGGCCGTGTTGGGGACGGTAACACTTTCCACCACAACCCCGTTAACAAAAAGCCTGAGTGTTACGTGCTGCAGGCTGCCCGTTTGCATGGCCACGGAAAACAAAGAGGATATATCAAATGAAGCATTAATAAGCAGGCTATCAAACAGGAAATATTGAAAACCGTAACTAACCACGGGCTGGATGGCAGGGTTAGGCTCCGGGTTGGTTGGGTTAACTATGGGCATGGCCAACATTTGCACGGCGGTACCGGTGTCTATGTTTATCACGCCGCCACTATCCGCCGTCCAATAACTACCTGCGCTTCCTAATGCAAGATTGCAGGTAAGGTCGGATATAGAACCGTTGAGGCTCATGGATGCCGTGGCATAGATGCTATCACCCTCGCTGAATAACCCCGTTAAATCATATTCAACACCTGTGCCGCTATTGGTGGCCGTTCCGGTCGTTACCGTGTTTACCGTGTTGCTTCCTATTTTGGTGGCCGGGGCATTGGCCGTGGTAACGCTGGTAAGCACACACACACCCTTTACAAAAAGCTTTATGGTGATGGTATCCGCTGGCAGCTTGGTAACGCTGTTATAAGGTAAGCCGTTTAGGTTGCCGGAAAATACAAACTTTAGGGGGATGGTAGCTGAATAGCCAGGGTAACAAAAAACAAAAATAGAAGGGTCGTTAAACATGCCAAAATAACTACCAATCAAGTTTTGGTAATTGATACTCTGCATGCTCCTGTTGGATAATAGCGCAATATTACCGTTGGCAGCGTTCAGCGGGTCGGTTATGCCGTTGCCTGCATACGTTGCCTGCTCAAAGTCATATATAAAGCTGTTAGGGTCTGTGTTGATAATAAAAACATCATTATCACCGCTGTTACGGGTGGTTGAAGTGTCGGCAATATCCGCCCGTAAGCGTTCAATGCCGTAAGGGTCGGCTCTATAGGGGCTGATAATCTCTAACGGCTTTTGAAGTGTTTTAATAGGTGCCACCCATTCGGCGGTAGTATTATACTCATACTTTCCGGCCTTTTGGTCGTACGATTGCGAACGGTACCCGATTTTGAGACCATTAAACATATATTCCTCTGCCAAATATATTTTCAACTTAGAAGCTTCGCCGATATCAAACTGGTTTGCCTCCGTGTTAAATACATACCCCAGCTGCTCTAAGAATATTGCTTCCCCCAAACTATCTAACTGTTGGTTGCCCAATGAAGCACACAGCACGGTTGACATGGCCGTGTAAAAATCTTTAAGGTTGGTCTTTATCGCCGGGCCGTAAGCAATGGTGAGTTTATTACTTGGCTGCTGGCTATTGGTTTGGTAGCTATGAAAATATTGTTGGTAGTTGGCATCGCCGCTCGCACGGATGGCATCGCCGCTGGTAATAACCAAGTTAAGGTTATTTTGCAAAAGCTGGCTGTTAGGCTGGTAGCTAAATACTTGGTCGGTGGTGCTGGCAGCAAGGCAGATGTTTTTAACCAATAGCCTGAATAAGTCCCACGCCGTTACCCCCCAAACAGTTGTTTGTTGAGCTTGTGAAGAAAACGTAAAGCTAAAAGCACCATTAGTAACAGCCATCGGGTGGCGCGTGTTGGTATGGACCAGTGTAAAAAATGCCTTTTCATTGGCGGCTAAATCAAAGGTTTTATCAAATGATATTATTTGGGGGCCTTTGATATAGTTGTTGTACGATAATACCACGGGCGCACGGGTGGCATCGCTCGTGTAAATAATCACGCTGCATATATCTTCTTCATCGGCATTATAGGGCCGCACATTCAATTGTCCTTTGCAACGGATGGTAGTTTTGGAGGTTTGGTAAAAAATATAGTTTCCTGCACCCCCTGCGCTGGCAATAGCCTGCGTTACTTGTGTCGCATTTACCGCCGTGGCAGTAGCATCGTTATGCACCACCCCGTAATTGTCCCCCGTGTTTTCAGAAAAGAAGATTGGCAAAAACCATGCATCGGAGTGCCCAGCATCGCCCGTAACCTGCATAAAAGACACCCTGTAAAAAAAGGTATCCTCCACCCGCATGCCGTCAAAGTTTACCTTAATATTTTCCGGGATACTGCCATCAACCGGTATTTCAAAATTCATCGTTTCGTAAGCCTTCAACAGCTGCACGATGCCGCCCTCCATGCCGTTCAACTCCATGCCCTCGTTGATGATGTCTTTAAATTTAGTAAGGTCAAGCTGGCACTTGTTATACAGCGTGTATTGCGGTTTGGTTGCAGTAAACGGGTTGTACTTAAGGGTGATGAGCGTTAACGGTGTTTCAATGCCCCGCTGCGTGTATAAAAACTGCTTTACAATTTGGTAAGCATCCTTAACAAGCTTCAACGGGGTGGAATAGCTGCGGTTTAAGCCATAGTACACCATATTACGGCCAAAACCAAGCTCAATATTCATCCAGCCGTCCGGCGCGGCCTTAAGGTTTACATCAATGCCACTTTGAATAGAGGCTTTTTGCACATTGCCGTTGTTATCCACATACCAGCATAAGCCCGTGGCCGTTTCCGCAAGAAAGAATATAAAAGGTTTGTTTTGCAATGGGTGTTATTATGTGGTAAAAGTAAATATTTTATTTACTATAATCCCTATTCCTTTACCGACCGACGTATGTAGTCATTCCAATTGCCATCCGCTTTAAAAATAACCGTAGGGGGCTTTTGCTTTTCTACCAGTTTCGTTAAAAGCCTGTTGTTTTGCTTCAATGCCCCGTTAATTTGTTTTAACTCGGTGTTGTCGTGTTTTTCAACAGTAAAATGGTCGGCCATGGAACGCACAAGGGCAATATTCATCAGGTCGTTGATGGTATTTTCGTTGATAGGGGTAACTTTTGAACCTGCTGCCAAATCGGGCAACAACATGGCTTTATCCGCTATGAACGTGCCACCCGGCGTTTGTACCAGTTCTTTAAACTGCCCTTCGCCCACAATAGCAGGGCCGCCCGGGTGAAAGTCGGTACCATCGGCATATTGTGGGATGGGTTTGGCTGCCACAGCTGCAATTTGCGCCGCTCCAATAGCTGCATTAATCGCCACAAAAGGCATACCCCCCGTTAATGGAAATTGCGCTACTGCCCCGGCAATAGCTTCGGCTGTGTGTACAGCAATGGAAAGGATGGCCGCCGCCTTATCAAATTTGGCCTTTTTAATATCTTCCTCTTTGGCCTGTTTTTGCAAAGCCGCTTTTTGCTCGGCGGCTTGTTTTTCAGTAATCAGCAGGGCGGAACGTTTTTGTTGTTCGTTTAAAGTGCTACTATTAATGGCGGACAATTCGGCCTCCCTGCGCCGGTCAATCAATGCTATTTCCGCTTCAATCCTTGCTTTTTTACGTTCAAAAGCACTGTCTTCAATGCTGATAATCGCCGTCATGGCTTCTTTAGAAGCTTCCACCTCTTTAGCCCTTACTCCTTTGGTTATATCTTCGGGCTTGCCTAAGTTGGCCTTTTGGTTTTGCAGCTCGGCCACTTGTTTTTGCATGGCAGCGGTTAAAGCAGGGTTTAAACTACCCATGGCATCAATCTGCTTGTTAATGCTGGCAATGGTGGCATCTATAGCCTCTACGGCATATTTCTTTTGAATGTCTTTTAACCGTTTTTCATAGACCTCTTTGCTAATGGCCCCCTTATTGTACGCTTGTGTAAGGGCTGTTTGCTCTTCCAAACTACGCTGTTGGACAGTGTCAACGGCAATCTGCCCGTTTTCTTTATCTTTGGCCAACTCGGATTTTTTGCGCTCATCACGCTTTTTAATCATGTCCTCGGCAATTTTGGCACTATCCTCGGCCTGTTTTTTTAAACCTGCTTGGTATTGCTCATTCGCCTTGTCCTGTAGGCCTGTAATCGTTTTATTGCGCTCTTGGTCAATTTCCGTAAGCTTGGTGACCGTGGCCACATGCACGGCCTGAGCTGCTTTCCCTTTCAGTTCACCAGTTTTAATTTCTTGTGCCGCTTCATCCTGGGCCAGTTTCTTTTGCAGGTTGAAAAACGTGCTGTAAGCTTCGCTACGTTCTTGCAAGCTTAACCGTTCATTTTCGGCGATGGCTTTTGCTTGCTGGATAGCTTGCTCGGTCAATGCTTTTTGTAAATCAAAGGCGGAGGTGTCGGTTTTTTTATCGCCCTTGCCACTGTCTCCAGCAAAATCAAATTTATTAGCCTTGGCCAGCGTGGCGGCATCTTCCATCAATTTATTAGCAGCGGCCTCAAATTTCTTTTGCAAATCAGTATCCTTTTTTGCCCTATCCGCTGCATCTGCAAGGCCTTCTTTAACAGCATCTCCCATGGCTTTTTTATCTCCAAAACCGTATTTAATACCGGCCCATGACTTTTCCCAATAAGAGGCTTCTTTATCTTGGCTATCAACTACCGCTTTGGCTGCCAGCTCACCGGCTTTTGCATATAAGCCCATGGCCTCGGCTTTCAGCATGGTAAACTTTATATAATTCTCCGCTTGGTCGGCTGTCTTTTTTTCCGCTTCGTTCAAATCTTTTGCATAACCAATGGTTTTGCCGATGGTGTCATTGTAATGCTCGAGCGTCTCTTTTTTATCCAATACCCCAGCATTAGCCAACTTAAACTCTTCTTTCATTTGGTCAACTTGCGCCACCGCTTCGCCCATTTTATCAGTGGCACTTTTTACGGCCTCGTTGTACATTTTCATTGCCTCGGCATCATCTTCAATGGCCTTGCCGTTGTCTTTTGCATTTTCGGATGACTTACTAAACGCACTGGCCAGCATTGGCAGTAAAACAAGAATAGCACCAATGCCCGTAGCCATCAGCGCAAAGCGCAACGCCACCATAGCGCCGCTTAGTGCCGTTGTTGCTACGGTTGCCTCACCTTCTGCCACTGCGCCTGCCTCTGTAGCGGCTGTGTTTGTTGCCTGCGCCGTGGTTCCTTCGCCTAACACAAAGTTTTTAATACGTTGGGCCGCCGCACTTGCAACGGTAGCTATTGCGCCCTTTTTTTGCCATAATTCATTCAATTCATTTAAGCCCTGCATTACCATCATTACGGCAATCAAGCTATTTAACCGCTTTTGCACCTTTTCATCACCATCTGCAAACATGGAAGCAGCACCTGCGCCCACAGCATACGCCCCGGCCAACCCTTTGGCGGCCACCGTGGCAGCTTGTAACGCTGGGGCCGTGGCTTCCATTAGCTTTTGGTTTTCCTTAAAACGAGTTAGCTCCCTTGCCGCATTGGCGGCCTGTGCCTGTAATTCCCTAAACATGGCGGTATCCTGTTGCCCGGTGGATGCCAATGTTTGTAAAGCCCGCTCAGTATTACGCAATTCCATGGACAAAGAAGCAAAACCGTTTACTTGGCTTTCTACCAGTGTGGTCAGCATGCCAATTTCTTGCGATAGCCTTTGCGCCTGTGCGCTTTCGCCTTGGCCGGCCTGCCGCAATTCTTCCAGCTTGGCCACGTTTTCACTCAATCCTTTTTGCAGCACCGTCAACGCTTGGGTAAAGTTGCGCACCCCCTCGGTAGGGTAATTACCTACATTGCCCTGTGAATTACCAATGGATTTATTATGTGCCAATACTTGCTCATGCAGTGCACCTGTGTCGGCCTGTAACTGTTGGCCCATTGGGCTTGCCCGTTGTTCTGCACTTAATGCTTTATAAGCCTTGCGCATCTGCTCTAACCGCTGGGTCATTTCATCAATAGAACCTTCGGCGGCTAATATCTCTTTGTTTTGGCTCCTAAAAACAGAGGTTATTTGCGATATTTCGGTTTTAAGCAGCTCATTTTTACGGGTGAGGACACTCACGCGCTCATTGTAGGTGTCAAAGTCAATACTACCCTGTTTAAGATCTGCGCTATACTCTTTCATGTACCGGCTTATCTCTTGCTGCCGGAGCTTCAAGTCTACCAACCGGGCTGCATTTTCCTGTATGCTGCGGGTATTGTCTTTATAAGCCGCTGATATTTCCCTGTTGGCGGTTAATGCCTCCTGTACAGCTTCCGTGGTGGCCGTATAGGCAGCGTCTGAGCTTTCCATGGCTTTTTTTACATTGGCTGCGGCCTCGGCGGTTTTGGCCGATTCTGCACGGAAAGCGGCCATCCCTTCCGTCATATTCTTAAACCCTTCCCCATTGCCCATGTTCATAATGGACTCTCTTAGCTTGTCCAGCCATTCGGTAAGGTTATCAAATTCTTTTTTTACCGCTGCGGTATCAATGATGCTATCTATCCGTTCTGTGTTTGGCATCTTACTTTTGGTTTAACTGTTTTTCTAAAGAGGCACTATGACGCTGGTAATTTTTAACAATGGATACGAAGCGGCTTACCGTTACCACATGGGTATTTATATGCATTTTGGCGTATAATTCAATCGACACAATAAAATCATCAAAGTATTGCCTGGTTATCGTAACGCCCGTTTCATTACCCCTTAGCTTTTCCAAATCGGCGGTGTCGCGTTCTTGCTGCAGCATCCAGCGTTTAATTTTAGCCTCGGCTTTCCCCAACCATATTTTTTGTAATTCAGGCGTGTCGGGGTAATTGGTATCTATGGCTCCCAGCCCGCGTAACAGGTTATACACTTCCGGCCCTTGGCGGTAGCTGGTATATTTTTGGATGGCCGCCAGCTTTTTTAACTTAAAATCAGCCAAAGCAATTTTTTTTACCAAACGCACGATTTCTTTTTGGGTATCGCTGCCCGTACCGTCTATGTATTGCTCATAAATGTCATGCCATGCAGCGGATAACTCCTCAACCGTAAATGTTCCCCTAATCACCAAACCGCTATAATCATTATCACACAAGCAGGTAATAAATGCATGCAGGCTAAGGCTGAAAAAAGTATGTAATAACCTCGGCAATGGTGTAGCCTCTTGTGATGGCGGTGGTAAAGGCGCACCGGAAATATCCCGTGTCCGCTTTACAAATGGCCAATATCTTTTTTTGCTCATACGCTGATTTTATGGTGATGGCTTTTAACTTGGTGTAATCGCGTTGTTTGGCCTGTGCCCGCGCTATGCAGCCCCAGCATTCCATTTAATTAAAGGTTAATAGTGTTTTTGCTTCAATGGTTTCTTTCAGCTTTGGGAAAAAGGCGTTTTCTATATATACCCCCCTGTGGTCATCATTCAATCCGAAAATAACAGAGCCATATTGTTGCTCTAATTTGGGGGCATAATCCACACCGTCGGCCCCTGTTTCAATTTCGTCTTTAGTGACGTTGCTTTGTATGGACCGGTAAAAATTGCCCGTTAGCTTTAAGTCAGGCACCCCAAAACCCGGGCGGCTGTTTAATTCGTGTTTGTAATTGGCATACAGCTCGTTTCTGTAAGCCCCAATTTCTTCGCCTTTGCTGTTTTTACCCTCAAATAGTTGTTGTTGCTGCTGGTCTTGGTAATCCGGCAGGGTGTTTTGAATGGCATCGTGGATGTCATTTTCAACATTAACCGCTTGTAACCGCTTAAGCATTGCCGCAACTGTAGTCATATAAAACAAAGGCGGTGGTTAGCCGCCTTTTGTTTATTGGGTTAAAGAAATAGGTTTTGAAATCGCCTCGCAGGTATCATACACCAGCCCCAGCGCAGCTTCTTTGTCGGAGGCATTGCAGATGGCTTTTGCCTGCGGGCAGGTGGTAAACTCCTCGCGCTCCATGGACACCACCCATTCAATTAACCAGTCGGTGCCGTCTATTTTTATTGTTTTCATACAATGTTATTAGCTGGCAACGATGGAAACTAAACCAGTGCTTTCGTAAGGAGATACGTTTAGGGCAGCCAACTCGGTAGGGCCTACCAGGTTAATATCAACGTGGCCGGTGCCTACTGTTGGGTAGTTTGTTGCACCTACAACGATGTTAAACCCGCCGCTTACGCTGTCTTGTGTTACGCCGGTAATGGTTAAGCTGGCACCTGTCTCATGGTTTTTTGCAGTCCATGCACCTACGGCCGCCAATTGTGTACCATATAGCGAACTCATTAATGTACCCTCGTTGGTAGTGGGTATCACAGTAAAGGTTTTAGCGGTGGCGTTGGTTTTGCTGGCCAATACCACGTTCTGAATACCTTCCAGTGTGTCTACCACGTCAAAGCCTGGGTTTTTAATGTACGCGCCGTTATCCATTAGGTTAATGGGGTAAAATACAATACTGGTCCAGTATTCGGTATTCTTTTTACCGTCATTAATCATGAAAGGGTCGGTATACAGCTCAATCAATGGAATGCCGGCAATGCCTGCACCATCAGAAGCGGTGTAGTTGCTGCCCCAAAGCTGGTTGTTGCCATCCACAAACAATACAGACCAGTTGCCGCCGTTGAATGAGCGCAATGACTTAAGCAACTCATAGCCGCCCACATTGAAACGGAACGACCATTTGTAAACAGGGTCACGTACGGTCTTCTGTCCGCCGTAGCTGAATTGCTCTACTACCCTTTTTTCGCTGTCGTCTTTGAAATCAACGAACGGGCCTACAGGGTAAATGCGAAGGCCTTTGCTGTCATTCAGTGCATCAGCATTCAGCTTTGTTTGCAAAGTCGCCGCCTGGGTGGCAGTGATAAAATAGTTAGGCGGGCATATAATCATGCCCACAATGTTTTTTATGTCCGCATAGCAAGCCCCCACACCAGTGTTAGCCGGTGCCACAAGGCATTGAAGCGTGTTTACTGAAGCCATGGTAAATAGTTTTTTTGATGTTAAAAATTAGCACGCAGGGTTTACCTGCGGCTGGTATAGTAAAGAAAAATTGATACGGAAACAATGGAAGCCCTGCATATCGCGGTATTTTACGCCGCTGGCTTTTTTCCAACCAGAATACTCTTTAAACACTTCTTCAATGCCCTGCACATACCCGGTCATAGTAAACCCATACTTAATATAAAACAGCAGGCTTTCAACGTCTGCCCGGGCTTCTTCGTCGGCACGGGTAGTAAAAGTTGGTTTTATGCGGTTTAGGTTTACCATAAACACAACAAACACTTTGGCTGTAGAGTCGCCCGCCTTATAAGGCGTTACATCATCCACGCCAAAAAACGAAAGCGCCGCCAACGTATCATCAAAATACACCTCTCTGTAATCAGTAATAGAAGTAAACACTTCCGGCGTAAAACCGTCCGCCGTTTGGTTACGGTATGCTCTCCCAAATTGCTGATACGAGCTGGACGAGGTTCCCCATTTTGCGGATAGCTTGTTATACAGGTATGTTTGCATACTCTGTATTGGTATATCAATACCCGCCGGAAGTGTTTTAATGTTATTCATACTAATAACTGAAAGCGTCAATGATAGGCGGCGGTGTGCCGTATATGTTTACTTGGTCTGTGTCGTGCGAAATGGAAACAGGCTTTTTGCGTGGGAATAACTCGTTTTTTACCCGGGTGGCTTCCTTGGCAATACGCTCTTTCAACCCCGCACTGAATGGGTGCTGCTCCGTAGATTGCGCCGTGTTTAAGTCGCTGTATAACACCTTGGTCTGCTCCGCCATAATACGTTGGTCTTTGTTGGTGCGCGTATTGTTTTGCAGCATCTCAATAACATCAGCGGCCATTTGCAGGCCTATAAGGTTATCAAATAACCAGGCATTATCTACTATCAACTGTGTGTAGTCTCTAAAAGCCGTCATTTGGATGTTAAAGCCATGGGTTTTAATGGTAAAGGATACATTGTTTACATCAATCCCGTGGCCGCTTACCGTTGGCAGCTCTATAGGCACTAATCCAAAGTTGTAGCAGGTGTTAAAGTTTTGGATTATCTCATTGATGGCAACCGCGCTGCCTAAATCATTTTGAAAGTACCCAAAGTAATAACAGCCCGATTTATTACTGTTGCCTGCATAACTTAACATCTGCCCAATATTCACTACCGTTTGCTGATTAGCCAATGCAGATACCGGAATGGTAGCGATAGGCGTAGTCGGCGCGGTGTCGTGAAATAAATACAGGTTAAACGTTACATTGGCATTGAACTTTAGGGCCACGTTATCAATTTGGCAGGTAACATCAAAATGTTTAGACGGCGTGATGCGCACACCGCAAAAAACACCGGTGTTGAGGTTTAAATAATCTTGGCGGCCAAACCTTTCAAACATGAGCTTTTTTTCCAGCATCTCTTTTTTATTGATGACACCGGAAAGACATTTTAAAATAACATCCGTTTGCAGGTTTTGCAAATAGGTATTAAAGTTGGCCGCACCGATATTACTATCCTCCTGAGAAATCCAAATGTTGTACACATTAACCGCCTTATGGATGGCTTCAAATACAGGCGAATAGGTATCGCCACCGGGCCATACATTGTTACCCGTAAGGGTAAAAGGAAAGTCGGAGCGGGTAGGCTGCCGCCAACGCCGCCTGTTCATCAGTGCGGCCATAACATCGGCTACCCGGTACCCATTGCTGTAGATGATTGCCATATTATCGGTTATAAGGGCTTATGTAATACCTTGCGGTGTACGAAAATTGCACGGGGGCGCTCACCGTGCCTGAACTAACCGCCTGCACCAAGTAATACACAAAGGGCACCGTATTTTTAGTAAACTGCGCCACATTGGTATAAGTGGGAGTTATTGGCCCGTTATAATATGCGGTACTGGTAATAGTAGGTGTGCTTACATACACAGCCGAATCGGTTAAAGCAAAGTTTTTGCCATCCGTAGAGCTGAATAAATAGGCTTTACCTGCCAATGTACCGGATAGCTTGTTTACGCTTACCTGAACACCCAATGCAGAATAACCGGATGTGGCTGGTATTAACCTGCTTACCGTGTCCGTATTTGTTAAGGTGTCGCCTGCCTGCGTGGGAAATACGTACGCATACCCGGACTGCGCATGGCAGATACAAACAGAGGCTACCAAAGAAAGAATGAATAAAAGCTTTTTCATTGTTTGTTAAAATATGGGGCTGTTTAGGCCCCTTGTTATAAAATGGTTTTTACTGTGTTACCTACAAATTAAGACTGTGATTGTCCAAATTCATAGATAGGTGTTTCACCGCTTACGCTGATAGGGGCAGTGTTAAAGGCAATATCCACGGACAACTCTAAGTCCATGTGAATATCCTGCACGGTACCGCCAGCGGCAGAAGTGTCTTGTTTTTGCGCCCAGCCACGAACGGCGTAGGTAAGGCCAATACCTGAGGCATCAGGCACTGTGCCAAATCCACCATTGTAGCTTTCGTAGTATCCGAAGCCGTCCCTGTTGATTTTTGGTATCCATGGGATAACAGCAAAAGAGGCCTGTGGCAGCACGATGGCACAACCATTAGGGTATGCTTCTGCAACTTCATTACCCAATACCTCATGTTCCATAATCCCGTTAGGGTTGTAACTTTGGAACTGGTAAGCCAAGTTTTGCGCATTACCGTTGCTTTGGTACATGTCAAACTGTGCCTGCTTGAAAATGCGAGGGTCGGCCACTACGTCCAATTTGTCGTAGTATTTGTTTTGCCTCATTACGCTTGCCGCATTTTGGAAGAAAAAGTTTAACTGGTCGGCGGAGTTTTCAAAAGCAAAAGTGGTACCATTCCACAAGGCGTTTCTTGCAGCGGTTGTGTAAGGGGCTGTTTGTGTACGGTTGTTATGCAGCTGCTGCACAATGTAGGTACCAATACGCTCACGCAATATCCTTTGCTTATCCATTATCATATGGTCAAGCAAAGTAATAGTGTCAAACACGTTGTCCATGCCTACCTGCATGTTAATACCCAAAGGCTCGCTAAAGGTTACCCATGAAAGGCTTATCTGCCCTGAGTCACCCTGTACGCCCGAAGGTGCATAACTACGTGCCGTGCCATTGGTGGCGGCTGTCTTTTTGAGGTAGTACGTGTAAACACTCCTTTTGTCGGATTGTTTTATCTGCTCTACGTTAGCCAGTATGTAATCACTGTACGTAAGAGCTTGCCGCAAAATGGGGTTTTGAAGTTCCCTCAATTCCGCTGCGTTGTATTTTCTGTTAATTTTTGACTGAAAGGCCAATAGGGCCGATGCGACGAAATTTACCACTGTGTTTAGATTTACACAAGTGAACTAAGCAACCTGCTTATAATGCTGTGGGTAACCTACCCGTCAAATTTTGGGACACCGTCCCGGTGGATTGTGAGGCACCGCCCCGTT
>Ga0208388_1000025_pt1 | contig 46824 bp, 69 predicted proteins | sample CryBogCBH18Jul07_FD_185511 | JGI IMG/M metagenome (GOLD analysis project Ga0208388, IMG submission 185511) | Freshwater microbial communities from Crystal Bog, Wisconsin, USA - CBH18Jul07 (SPAdes) (version 2) | ecosystem: Environmental > Aquatic > Freshwater > Lake | place: Crystal Bog...
TAGGGCCAGTCGCGCCAGAAGGTACGGTAGGTCCAGTTGCACCCACAGGCCCCGCTATGGCTCCCGCATTAAACCATGTTGTTCCATTCCAGACCCAGAGATCGCCAGAATCGAGCGTGATGTAAGCATCATCCAATGATGCGCCGGTCGGTAAGTCTGCGTAAGTCGCAACGGAGCCTTTCAGTTTGATCGCGGTTCCCTGTGGCCCCGTAGCACCCATTGGGCCTGATGGTCCAGTAACGCCGGTGGCTCCGATCCCGGTAGCTCCCGTAGCACCAACGGGACCCGTAGCACCTGTGGCCCCGCGTGGTCCGATCAAACCTGACGCACCCGTAGGGCCGACCGCACCCGAAGGGCCGACAGGTCCAGAAGGTCCTGCTGCTCCACGAGGTCCGGTAACACCTGTTGATCCTGTAGGGCCGACCAAACCTGATGCCCCGGTTACCCCGGTCGCACCGCGCTGTCCGGTTAAACCGCTAGGCCCTGTGGCCCCGATAGAACCTTCAGGGCCTTGGATGCCTTGAATACCTTGAATACCTTGAACGCCAGAAACGCCTTGTGGTCCCTGCATCCCGGTGGGGCCGGAAGCGCCGGAAACACCTGACGCACCGCGTTCCCCGACAAAACCTGATGGCCCGGTCGCACCGATAGGGCCTTGTGGTCCTGATGGTCCTGTGGGTCCGATAATTCCTGATGCACCCGTTGCGCCTGTGGCCCCACTCGGTCCCTGTAGCGTTCCGAGATCAATCCATGCAGAACCGTTCCAGACCCAGAAGAATCCGGTGTCGAGAGTCTCATAGGTGTCATTGACCGATGGACCTGTCGGAAGGTCGGCATAGGTTGCCACTTGGCCTTTGAAGTTAATACCGGGACCTTGGGGACCTGTAGGTCCTGTAGGACCTTGTGGACCTTGGAGGAATGTCCCAAGTTCGACAATGAGATCAGGGGCTTCGGTAATGACTTCGATGGATGCCATCAGGATTTACTCGGCAGGGGTTTCTTCGGTGGCTTTGTTGGCTTCTTCAAACTGGAACTTGATCTTCTGCACCAACGGCCAAGCATTAGAGCCAGTAGGAAGCTGTTCCAGTACGGCAATGATTGAAGTGATTTCGTCTTTTTCGAGATCAAGAATCATAATTTATCCCTGTTGTTAATTTAAAGTTACGCCCACGGAGCAGATTTTGTCACCATTTTCGGTGCAATCTGATCCTCAATCATTTTATCCAATGCTTCCTGCAATGCCGTCACCTGATCGATGCCCATTGCGCCCTGTACCCAAGCCTGAGCCTGATCGAAAGTGATCTCATCGAATGGAGTGAAGGGGTCTTCAGGGCTATGGGTAACAGCCTGAGTGTTGTAGATCGTTGCGGTATGCCCTTCGCCATCGTCAGCCGTGCAGCGCCAATGGATGTTGAACACCACATCGGTCAGGGATGCTTCAGTGGGGTAGCAGTCGAAGGCGGGAAATTCCCATGTATAGGTATTGCTCATGCGTTTACCTTTGCTTTGAGTTCGTTGAGTTCTGCGGAGAGTTCTTGGATGGCTGCGGTTAGCACCGCTACTAACTTGGGATAGTCGAGACTTTTAGTCTCTTCACCGCTGACAACTTCAGGAATAATCTCTTCCATTTCCTGAGCGATAAAACCAATAGATTTCCCATCACCCATGTTAGCTTCTGGAGTCCACTCATGAATGATGGGGCGCATCTTGTTGACTTCTGCAAGGCCATAAGGAATTGCTTTATCGTTGGTTTTTAAGTTGCGGTCTGAAATAGTTCTAATGATATTCCCATAAGCATCAACGGAAAGAGTAGTCGCGCCACCTGTCAGATAGTTGGAAAAAATTACTCCATTAGATGCTCTTACAGAAAATTCAACTGTTGTTCCAGTGTAGGAACCGGAATTTGTTACTTGCAAATAATCGCCAGAAAGCCAAATCCCGCAATTAAAAGAATTATTGTAGATTCCTATACCAGAGCGATTGTTCGCGGTAGTGTCGTATAGTCCCAGTAGTGGGGCTGGGTAAGTGCTACCACTTACATATAGCTGATTACCGAAAGCATTGCTTGTAGCTCCTAAATTCAAACGCCCACTCGCATCCAGCGTCATCGCCTGAGTGAAGGAGATTGCGTTTCCTGCTGTGCCGGAGGGAGCGGTGAACCAATAATGCTTTCCTGCCTCTTGTGCATATCGGGATGCCGCAGAACCAGTATTTTTGTATTTCCAAGCGTTATACGCCGTAGCGTAAGCATTCCAAGCTACAGATATATTGGCGTCGTTTACTAGGTCGGTACTGATTGATCCGTAATTAGCAATGTCCATTGCTTTTGCGTTAGCCCACCCACTCGGCGTAACACCCAAGCCAAGGTTGCCGGAGGCATCTTTATAAACCTGACCCGAACCGATGTTGATAACACCCGTACCGCCGGTCAGGGTTCCGGTATAGGCTAGATTCGTAAACGTCCCCGCCGCAGGAGTTGTGCCGCCAATGACGCAATTATCAATCGTGATGCCGTTAAGCGCCGTGATCTGGTTGTACGAAATCCAAGCGGTTCCGTTCCATTGCCATGACTTGCCGTTCGCGGTGTAGATTTGCCCAACGGTGGGTGATGAGGGGAAATTCAAAGCGGCCATGATATTGCCTCAGGAAATAAGGTAGGTGTTAGAACTAACGATTGTCGTATAGAACCCATCCATTTGAACCCATTGGCTTCCGTTCGTATCGGTGTAATAGATGAACATACTCCCTGTGGTCGCGTTCCACCAGAAAGGATACGTGGTCGGATTGGATGGGGGTGACGTTCCGGCATAGATTGATCCGGTGATGCCAGTCGGTCCAGTAGCGCCCGTCAATCCCGTTGGACCTGTTGCTCCGGTTAAACCCGTAGGTCCGGTTGCTCCGGTCAGACCAGTCGGTCCAGTAGGTCCGGTAACGCCTGTTGGTCCAGTGGGGCCAGTTAGACCAGTCGGACCAGTGGCACCTACAGGTCCAGTGGCCCCCGTCAAACCAGTCGGTCCAGTTGCACCTACTGGTCCGGTTGCTCCGGTTAAACCAGTTGGTCCCGTTGCACCTGTCGGGCCGGGAACAGTTGATGCCGCGCCGGTAGGACCTGTTACGCCTGTCGGCCCTACGACACCCTGAGGACCGGTAGGACCAGTGGCCCCTGTAGGCCCAAGTTGGGTATACAGCACTTGGTTGACAGTGACAATAACACCCGGAGTAACCGGGATCGTCGGGCTTGTTCCTGCCGCTATCGTTGCAATTTGAACGGCTGTATTGTTTGCTTGCCAGAAAATCTGGACGTAATCTGCCGCATTGAAATTCGCTTGGAACGTGACCGCAAGGCATTGGCCTCCGTTCGTGGTTCCAGCGGGTGAGACATGAGCGACCGGAACGGTTGCATAGGTATTGCTGTCGGCAATATTCGTGCCATTCAGACTTAACCATACATTCGCGTCATGGATGTTGGCTGAATCCGAATTGGTGAACTGAAGCGTCCAGGTGATGAGATACGTTCCCGCATGGGCAAATGTGATCCTGTTGCCCGAAACGATGCTCACACCATTGCTGTTCGGGTCGGTATTTCCGATGGCGACTGGATAAGCTGTCGTGATGCTCGATATGCTCTGCGTGGTCGTATCGTAGAACGAACCCCAGTAACCATACGCACCACCCGCTCCCGTAGGCCCAGTGGCACCAGTCGGTCCGGTAACACCCGTAACCCCGGCAGGTCCAGTGGCACCGGTTAACCCTTGTGGTCCAGTCGGTCCGGTTACGCCTGTTGCTCCTTGAGGGCCAGTAACGCCCGTCACACCTGTAGCACCGGTATTACCCTGAATGCCCTGAGGCCCCGTAGGTCCCGTTGCCCCGGTAACACCTACACCTGTAGGGCCAGTCACACCTGTAGGGCCAGTCGGGCCAATATCACCTTGGGGGCCTTGGGGACCGGTTGCACCCGTAGCCCCTGCCGCACCCGTAGGTCCGGTTGATCCAGTTAATCCAGTAGGTCCCGTGGGTCCGGTTACGCCCTGAATACCTTGAATACCTTGAATCCCCTGCGGACCCGTGGCACCAATAGGGCCAGTTGCACCAACCGGTCCTGTAACCCCTGTGGCACCCGTAGGGCCAACATAACCTTGAGGTCCTTGCAATCCAGATGGGCCTTGTGGACCCGTTGCGCCAGTTAAACCAGTGGGGCCTGTAACACCAATAGGGCCTGTAGCACCTGTAAGTCCTGTCGGGCCTGTAGCGCCCGTAAGTCCAGTTGGTCCCACAACACCGGTAGCGCCCGTTGCTCCTGATGGCCCAGTAGCCCCGGTAGGACCAACAATAGGCCCAGCGTTAAACCAAGCAGTACCATTCCAAATGTAAAGATCACCATTTGATTGAACGATGTACGCATCATTTGGATTATTGCCCGTAGCAGGAAGATTTGCGGGAGTAGCAACCGTTCCTTTGATATTAATTGATGTGCCTTGGGGGCCGGTAACACCAGTGGCACCAGTTGCACCTGTAGCACCAACTAGACCACTGGGGCCTGTTGCACCCGTCAATCCCGTGGGTCCTGTTGCACCGATAGGACCAGTTGCACCAGTTACGCCCGTAGGACCTGCAACACCACTAGGTCCAGTCGCGCCAATAGGTCCTTCTACGCCTTGGGGTCCAGTCGCACCTGTTGCGCCGACAGCGCCTTGAGGACCGGTTACACCCGTTGAACCTTGAGGACCCGTGGGACCAGTTACACCTGATGGACCTATTGCTCCACTGGGTCCTGTTGTTCCCGTAGCGCCGGTTGCTCCTTGGATACCCTGAGGGCCAGTAGGACCCGTAACGCCAGACGGACCGGTAGGTCCCGATGGACCAGTTGGACCAGAAGGGCCAGTTGGACCTGTTGGGCCAGTTGGACCCTGAAGAACCTGATCTAAAGAAACAATAACTCCCGGCTTTTTGATTAGTCTTACGTCACTCATAGCATTAGCGTCGGTTGGGAGGTCGTAATACGGAGGACGATATTGACTACAAAAGTCGCGGTTGGAAGCACCGTTGTTCCATTAACAAATCGGATATCGCAATAAAGAGGGCCTAGCGGCCATGTCGCTGTTGCTGTTGCGTCCTGATAAAGCAAAAGCCCCCATTTCGTCTCAGGGGCAGTAGGGGCTTGCAATGTCACTACAAGTTCCGCAATCAAAGCATCATTGCCATCCCGCAATTCAGCAGTCGCTTTCCACCCACTTCCTGTTGGCAGAGACGCATATCCACCCAAAGAAAAGGTTCCGCCTTGCTTAAAATTATAGGAGGGAGTGGGAACGGCCATTATTTTTTACTCAGTTGCGCCAGCTTAATCTGTATGTCAACCAGAAGATCGCGCATTTCTTTCCGATCTTGTTTGGCTTCTGCCGCATAGTCAGAAACATCACGCTCAAGTTTATCCAAACGATAGGAGTGCTGTGAGAGCGTTGAACTCATGGTTACGTAAGTGGTGACGATCCCGCATCCTACGTAAAATGCAATTTCTAGCCATTTGTTCATTTCGAGATATCTTCTGGCGGCTTGCGCTTGGTGAACAATGAAATAGCGGCCGCTACTGATAAACCCGCCGTCACGATTGCTCCTTGTTGATCTGGGGTGATCTGTATGCCGAATGCCATTATGAGATAAACCAGTCCACGCCATGTGCTCGCCTCATTGAGTGCAAAACCTAATTTGTCGCCCATTTCAAATCTCCTTTAGTTGGAAGTGCATACCATCTGAACGCTTCCAATAACCGCCCCATTCAAATCCCGCATCAATAAAACACTGAACGAATCCTTCTGACAAAGTAGGGGGCTTATTAAATCCGTTCCAAGCGGCATTGAGATCGACTGCAATTCCCCAAGAATGGAGGCTAGAAGTTGTTCCACCAACCTTCTTCCGAATGTTGAAGCATCCGTTCCATGTCTTGAGTTCCTCTACACGCCCCGTTTGGATGAGATTTTGGAATGCTTTGGTCAAAGGCGCAATCATGATTTTGTTGCAGTAAATCCGTTTGGGGATGACTCCGATTTCAAGTTCTGACGGAACATCCCACATCACCATGAATTTACGTTCATTGGCGGCTGGATCGCCCCATTTTGCAAGACATTGTTTGGCTGTGACCATATCACGCCTTTTTCTTTAGATATTGTACGGCAAGCTCAACACCAAAATTGGCAAGCGATTCCGTTAATTCCAAGCCTATGATTTCAAGCTCATCAAGCACTCCCTTGCGCTTCTCTGCGCCTGAGATTTCTTTGTCGGCCCATCTTAGAACGGTTGCAACAATTCTTTCAAATATGTCTGATCCAAGAATGAATCCTGCAAGCTGTTCGATCAAAAACGTAATGAGTGCGTTCATATCAGTATCCTATCGCCATGACGCTAACAGCAGGGGTACCATTTACAGAAAAAATCTTAACTTGTTGGTTGTTAAGAATTTGATATCCACAATACCCGTTACCTGCAAGTGTCACTGAATCAGCGGTTGAAATACTGATGAACACAGTATTTATAGCATTAGGGAATGCTTCGGCAAATGTGACTACATCGCCAGATGTTGAAGAAGTGCCTGTGGCCCATTGCATTAGGACACCTTGTGGACCGATAGTAAATCCCGGCGAACCAATTTGTGATTGAATTGGTTCTGCCCAATTGCTCAACATATTAAGCTGAACAAGAGTGGATAGAGCGGAAGTGATGCGGCCAGAGGGATCAATCCCAGCGGCTCGTCCGGGAATCAATCCAGTGGGAATGCCAATCGGAGATTGAAGCCTCCAAGACGTATCAGCAGAATTGTAGACAACAGAGATTGGAGTATTTGCAGGAATCTGACCTGAAAGAATAGCCGTACCGTCTGCATTTTTAATCGTGGCCGCACCCAAACTGTTTAGATTCAGGGTAGGAGCCGTAGAAGTGCTGGCGTGAATCGTCGTAAACGTACACGGCATTCCAGAGTAATACGCTGATTCATGCTGAGGAGTGCTGACCACATACGCATTGGCAACCCCGGTATCCGTACCAACCCAAGGCTGAACGAATTGGTTGAACATCCCGGCTGTCGGCTCGTTGCCGCACAAATCACCAATTGCCCATGCTTGAGCGGTAGAGCCTTCTTGACCGCGCTGGATAGTCAGGGTGTCGCCCGATCTCTGAGTTACATAGACGATCTCAAAAATCGTATTAGGTGACGATGCGCTAGTCAGGTCTAGTCGGAAAAATTGCGCTCCAACAACCGGAGAAGGGAATCTGCTTCCCGTTCCCGTAGCCAAAGTGAGAGAGGTTGCGGTATTGGATATCGCGCCAGAGAGCGTCGAATAAGCGTTATTCGCGTAAAGTTCGATGAGTGCGGTCATGCGATAGTCACCGTGTATTGGAACTGGAATGGGAGCAATAATACGCCATCAGCGATACAAACTTGCAGATAAGTCAGAAGGTTAGAGCTTACGCCCGTTAAATTAGATGCCGTGAGCGTAATCGTGCAAGTGGGGAGTGGTGAAGTTGCATCATTGAACGTCACGCTGATGCCGGGATTCCAAGCAGGACAAATGTTTGTACCATTGGTGCCGTACAGGAATCGGGCAATTCGACGCTTTAACCAAGGAATCGAAAAGTTCTTTCCGTCACCCTTAAAAAACCACCATGTCAGAATGCGCTTATAAATATCATCCGGCGTATCGTAGTTGTTCTGAGTTTGATAAATCTGCGTTGTGCTGATTGCACTGACGATATTGGGTGTCGGACCACTGGGACCGATGGCCCCATGATGCTTCACGGACCCGATCTGACCAATCATTCCTGAGATAGTACTAGATGAAAGGCTAGGCCGTGGAAGTCCATAGATTCCCTGCCCAATCCAGTCTAGCAACGCCCCTGTAAGGCCCGTATAGACCGGAAGATTGATAGCCGCGAACCAAGTAACGTAGTTTTGCGTTTGTTGGTTGTAAGACGCTATAAGGGCGGGAAGATCGGGATCGTCTATGTATTGAAAATACAGATACGAAGGGATCGTCTTGGTTGCCGTTACGGGAGCGGTGGGCAAGGTCATAATTTCACCGTGGTCACGCCTGAAGTACCAATGAAATAGTAACCTTCTGGATCACCGACTACGATTCCTGTTCCCGTTACAACCGGAGTGATGACACCGTTCAACGTAATTTGAATGCTGATATAGGTCAGTAATGGCGTTGGGACTACGGAATTGATGGACTCTTGGAACACGTACTGCAGTTCGTATTCATTGATCGGTTGGCCCGGACCAAGGCTGTTGATGTAAGACACAATGGCCGGAGCCGAAAGCGTCTGAACGGCCGTATTTGAAATGGTGTTGGTCGAACTGGTCTTCCATGAAATCTGAACCAGAACGGGTTGCTGGACCGGAGTCACAAACGGGATTACATAGGAATCCGGGGTATCGTAAATCGTGACGTTTTGATTCCTAGGAATGGTCCCTGTTGATCCTACCGTTACCGATCCACCACCTGTCCATGTGCCTGAAGATGATGTTCCAAAGGTGAACGAGAATGGATCAGGAAGCGCCGTAATGGTGTGCGCCCCATTGACTCCGGTAAGGCCCGTGGTTCCAGCAATCGTAATAGATTCACCAATCGTAAACCCCGTCACCAGATTGGTCGTTATCGTGGTCGTACTTCCGGTTGTCACTCCCGTTACGGACATGACCGATCCAGTCAATGAGCTGGGATCGCCGCAGGATTGAAAAATGGCATCTGCAACGGCGGTCGGATCGCCGCCACCTACAATGACTTCCCATTTGCTACCGGACTGCCTGACGCTAATCAGACTTGAAATGACACCCGGAACCCTTTGCAAATAGGTTTTAATGGCCGTGATCGTGCTAGAGCATGACGTAAGCCCCGCATTCAGAACTTGTGATCGATAATCATCGGGTGATTGAACGCCGCTGGAAGGAATGCCCGTAGTCGGGTTAGTGACCGTTAGCGTGATCCCGGTGGGAATAGATGACAGGATATTCGTTACGGTTCCAGCCGGTACGGCCCATGAACCCGAAATGGTCGCTACAGCATAAACGGAGTTGCTAGTACCGCCTGATTGAATGACGGATGCCTCTTGAGTCAGGTATTGGTACGTTCCATCAGAAACCAGAACACCGGCATTGATAACGAACCCCGGAGTGCCTGAGAACTTCAGATAAACAGAAACATTGGTGCCAAGCCCTTGTTGGACTCCATAAATCTGACCAAGCTGATTCAGGATAAATAGGTTCGCCCCGTAAGGGGTCATGCTGTTGACGGTTTCAACCTGTGCCGAATCAATCAGGACTAAAGCCCCGGTATCTGTTGATGCGATATCTTCAATCAGCGTACCCGGAAGATTGGCAGTCAATCCGGGATCAAGAGCAACGGCCCCAGCAATGATTTGCTGATTCAGGCTTGTGGGGGACTGAGGCTGAAGCCCCGCAGAAGTCATTATGATGGGTAGGCTCATGTCGGTATCGGCACGTTGAAGTTAATGATGGAACCCTGCTGGGTGATGATGTTCACCTGATACACAGGGGTCGGCACTTGATACTGATTCAGCGCATTGATTTTGCTGATTTTAAGCGATGCAAAGTATCGCGCATATTGTTGCTGAGTGAAATAAACGGCAAGGTCTGGGAACACTTGCGTGGTAACGCTTTGAATGGCCGGAATGCCATAGTTTGCCCAGAAAGGTGATTCATTCTGATTAAGCTGAAGCACCTGAGCCAAAGCGGTGACGTACACGGCATCGTTATAGCCATTGGCATCCGTTGTGACTTCGTTCCATGTGTAAGTGCCATCAGTGTGATAGGTCCGGCCCCAACATCTCATACCACGTTACCCGTATTGCTTGATCCGGTAGAAACACCCGAATGATGATGCGTCAGGAAATCCTTGCCCATGATCTTGACTGATGTTCCCTCAATGTCAATCGCTCCATTTTTGGCGATAGAGATGAAAGACGTTCCGCTTTTGAGCGTGATTCCTGTAGGCGTTATCGTGACCACAGAATTTTCGGCCTCATCCTGAATGGTTACGCCATTAGGACCATACATCCATACGACATTGATATCCGGGTTGCTTGGCCATCCTTTATTGGTAATGGGCTGAAACACCAGAACCTTGTTAAGGTTGCCAAAATTCTTGAATGTGGCGGGTGTCGATTTTTCCGCTGTAATCTGTTCGGTAGGAACGTCTACAAAAGTCGTGTAGCCTCTGGTTCCAATTTGGATAGGAAGCCTCACGTATTCGCTCATGAATACAGGAATCGTGATCTGAGGGAACTGAAAGGCGTTTTGCACCATTTCAAAGTTGACCGTCACGAACAAACCATCGTCACTGATTGCAATGACAGTGCAAGGAAGCTCCCATCCCATCTGCTGTTGATTCGCTTCATTGCGATAGTCAACAGACTGCGAAAGGTTTTGTACGTATGGAAGTTTTCCAGCAAAATTTGTCATGGCGTGACCACTAACGTTTGATCTTGCGGATAGTAATACATCGCGGAAGTCTGAAAATAACCCGCAATGATGTTAATCGGTCGATTTAGTGCAAGTGTAATGGTCTTATTGTTGGTCGTTTGTACGAAATCGGTGTTGGTGTACGTGTAATCGGCTGATGGGGGACTTCCGATCAGCGGGATCGTCACAACGCGATTGCCGAATTGATCCAAGATAGTGACGTAATTCCGCTGGCCAAATACATTCCATGCAATCGTTGCCGTATAACCCGCCCCATCCAGTGTGACCTGAAGATTGATGGCGGTTTTAAACGATTCTGGCACGTTAAATGTCGTCATGATTAACCCAGCAATGACTGGCCGCCATTAGCGACAGTTTGATAGAACGTATTCAATGTGCCGTTAGATTGCGGCAACGTCAGCAATGGTTGAACGAAATCCATCTGCCAAGAAACCTGCGGTTGATTGGTTTCGCCCGATGAAACATCAACAAAATTCGTCAGAAGGCAGTTGCTGTAGACATAGCTTGGAGTCATGACGGTAAACGTGCCGCCAGCATTGATATGCGCCTGAATCAATCCTTGAAGGGCAAAAATAGTTGCCAGCTTCAATGACCACGGCGTACCGCCACCGGCAGGGGCGTGACCCAGCATAGAAACCCTAAGGGGCCTTTGAACCTGAGCATTAGCCGCTATTTGATTGGTATAAAACGGATACTCAGCAATTTCAGATTCCCATAGCGTTGATCCCGGCATAGGACGCCATGTGAAAAGCGGCTGGGCAAAAGGCTGAATGTTGCCGCCATCAAGGATGGATGACGTTACGGTCCCGGCAACGGAAATGGATTGCGTGATGGCAATGATCGGAATTCCCATCGGGGACCATGAAAACAGTCCACCCGTGAACAGAATAGGACTCCATTCATACGCTAGGGAAAAAGCCGTATTGACTGTTGAATTAACGGGGGTCATTGCACTGTCTCAAGTGGCCCAACGGTTACAAAGCCTACACGTTCTGACTGTGGCGCGGGTTCATTCGGATTAAACCTTAATGGACGTGCCGCATCCACATAAGTAACCCATCCAGTAGGCGATGTATCTCTGAATCTGCCCATGTGCCTAACCCCCATGACCATTAGTTCACCGCTTGATGGGGATACAAATTGATCCCGGATGATGATAAGCGAAGGATTGGCCTGAGTGGGCAGACTATTGGGGTATTTTACTTTGAATCCTAGATTGATATCAGCCCGCATCGGGTGAACGGATTGAAGCATCCCGGAATCAGACATCCATGTGGGTTGGCCTATGAACTCTTGATATTCAAGACTGATAGCGCCTGACGGTTGGGTTCCGTCCTGAAGCAAAAGCAATTTCTGGCTAGGAAGCCATTGCATCATCACGCCGTAGTAATACTGAAAATTCCCGCCACCTACCGATGTGTTGGTTGCGGTCCCAGTGGTTTGCGTATTGGGAGGATTCAGATAGTCACGGGTCATGCTTCTGATAAAAGATGAGAAGCCTTGGAAGTTGCCTTGCCATCCCTGAATTCCACCCGGAGGAGGCGTATTTAACCCTGATCGGATTGATCCTTTGACCGTAACGCCAAAGGGCTTAAACGTGTTTTCTATGGCGGCACTCAACGGACCTTCAGTCCAGCTAAAGCTAAGATTTGAAACGGACCCAACGCCAGTCCCCGCTGACAAATCAAGGCTTACATCGCCATAGTAGTCGCTAGGATACAAAAGAAAATCCAGCACAAGGTCAGTGCCCAACCAATTGGCAAACGTATTCTGAACGACCCCAGCGCCAATGATCCCTGCCTGTGATGGGTTTGCAAGCGGCAATCCCTGCTTAAATCCTGCTTCAATGACGCAATAGGAATTGTTGTATTGAATTGAATCCCTGACCATCGTCAAAGTCGGGTTGTGAATTCGGATGTGCGTTTGAGCGGACAGCATATGACCGAAAGCATTGGCGATTTCAAACTCAACTTCTAAAGCACCCGGATTGAATGTCCCGTCCTCAAAGTGCGAACTGAAGGTATCAGGGAAATTGGGATCATTCCCGGAAACGCCACGTCCCGTCTTTTGATCTACAAAAGTGATCTTGTAGTATCTCATGGGCCTTTACCCGCTCCCGTTGCGCGGACTTGATTGACAGTCACGTCAGAGCCAGCCGGTGCGCTGACTGATACTTGCAGGTTGCGCCCAGCGATTTCAGCATATCGGCGCACATTTGAAACGTATTGCTGAGTTTCAGAAGGCGCATGAGCCAGCCATCCTTCGCCATATCTGCGTTGTGCTTTTTGTACGTTCCCTTCGCCCCAGTTGTAAGCGGCAAGAGCGGCGGTCTGATCGCCGTGGAACATTTCTAGCAAGCGCCTTTGATATTTGGATGTGCCGTGAATTGCTTGATCCGGGTCATAGGGATCAATGCGATATTGACTTGCAGTGCTAGGCATAAATCCCATCAGGCCACCAGCACCTTTAGAGCTTTTCGCTAAAGGATTAAAACGACTTTCAGCCATGCCGATACCGTACAAAATAGTCGGGTCAACTCCCGCCTGTTTGCCGTATTTTTCAAATAGACCGGTATATGCAGACCCTTTCCGCATTGCCGCCGCTTCACTTCCCGTAAGCCCTGCAAGGTCCATGTTAGAGGCAATATGACTAGAAACAGCGCCAACCGGACTGATTCCCATCAAGGTTGCCATTGGGCTTTGACTGAGCTGAGTTAGCATTTGCTTGAATATCTCAGCCGCTTCGGTAAGCGGTCTGATGGCTTCCTTGAAGTGCCGCTCTAGGCTATTTCCAATCTTCTCAAAAACCGGACCCGCAACATCAATGATGGCATCAAATACGGACTTCATGTCCTTTTTGATTCGGTCCCAAAACGCATCCCAATTTCCGGTGCTTAGAGCATTCTGCAAGGCCCACAAATCAGCTTGCAGATGATCGACCACGGTAGATATTCCGTTTGAGCCTTCCATCTTTTTGCCAATCACTTTACCGACTTCCATCAAGGGATCAAGCAATGGCGTTAGGATGTTCATCATGCCGGTTTCGCCTTTCAAAAACCCACCAGTCAGAAACTGGTTAAATTTCTGCCATGCGCCCGGACTTGCAAGCTGAGTTTGCTTTGTGAGTTCTTCGTTTTCCCGTCTAAGCCTTTCCGCTTCATTTTTAGTAGCCAGCATCCGCTGTTGACCTTGAACACCCAGAAACCCAAGACCTGCCGCCTCCATCTGGGATGGCATCATGCCTCCGGGTCTTTCGGCTTGGGAGGTCGCGTAATCGGCAAACCCAAACATGAGTTCATCCTTGCTCATGCCTTTTAGGTCTTGAGGGCTGACACCCAAGAATCGAGATAATCCCGCAACCAAAAGCGATCCGGATTTAGCCATTTCCTCTTGTAGATGACCAGCAACGCCAGCCACGTCCATGCGCTGACCCAAGGTCACGCCCAATCGAGCAATATCCTGAGGACCACCAAACCCAAGTCCTTGAGCCTGATACATCCGGTGCTGTGTTCTTCCAGCCGCGCCGACCATACCGGCCAGAGAAGCAACTGACGCGATACCCGCCAGAAGCCCCCCATGACCGACAATCGTTTTGGTAAGAGAAGTGAATGCGCCGATCAGCTTTTTGCCCGAATCAACGGCAAGGTTGGTAGCCGTTTTCGTCATCTGGGTCGTAAACCCCAAAAGGGCTTCGGTGCTTTTCTTCATGGCTTTGCTGTAAGCGTCAAAGTCATTTGCCGCTTGCCTTGCCTTCGCGCCGCTGACGGTTCCCGTAGCGCCGCCGCCCATCGTCCCCATAGACTTCTTCATAGCGTCAAGGTCTGCCTTAAACGCCCTGAAAGCGTCATCCTTGATATCAATTTCTAAGACAGACGTAATATCAGCCATCAGAACACCTTAGAGTAACGAGAACGAAAGTGTAGGGCATCGTCCCAATCTGAACCGGCAACACTTGAAAAATGCGTTGTCCTTAACGCCTCCATCATATCGGCAACGAAGTGTCCGTAATGCCAATAGGTTCGGGAGTGGTCGATATCGTCGTAGAAGGAAACACTTCCGTAGCATTCGAGGAGGTAAGCTCCAAGCCCAATGCAGTCTGAATCGTGGAAAACCAGACCCTGAACCGACTTGGGAATACATGACGCCGAAAAACAATAAAAAAAAGCAGTTTGCAGAGGATTTCGTCTTTCACATCGTCTGAAACTTCCGCTACGTCAAAAAGAGCGGGTTTAGATGTGTAGATCAATGTAGCCCCGCGAATCTGCCCTAGAAGCTCCTGAGCCTCCTTAGAGCGCCCGATATTCTCTGCGGCTTCTAAGAATACCGATTTGGTCAAAATAGCGTTAGGAACCTTCATAGAAGCCAGTTCATCGTAGGTTTCGGTGAACAGCTTTCTCTGAATATCGTAAACCGGAGTCGGCAGAGGCGTGTGATGGGCAATGATAGGATTGCCATCTTCATCCTCAGACCGGATAACGATGTTGAGTTCTTTGTTGATCTTGGTCATTTCAATTTCCCTTCATTGAATTCCCTGAAAGGATAGGACAGTCAACCCGCAGGGATGACGGGCTTTCGGTGCGCTACCTAGACTGCCCTAACTGGTTAAACCAGATTCCAAAGGTCGTTACTGGTGTTGTATTGACCCTGAATAACCAGAGTAAAGTCAGGCTGAAGACCTGCCATGCTGATCTGGTTCCAGTTAATAATTGAAGCGTTAATCAGGCTGAACTTCGGCATGACAGTCGTATCCGGGACCACCGTGATGTTCCCCAATACAGGGGAATTCTGGATGGCGTTGAGATACTGCGCTGAAATGGCCAAAGACTTGATGACCGCTACCGTGATCTGAATGAGCTGATAAGGCTCCTCAGAATTCACGATGGTGGTCATGCCTTGCATCTGAGTGACCACAGCAGTCTGCGGTGCAATAACGATGCCTTCCTTTGCCTGAAATTGCGCCGGAATGTTAAGGGTTTCATTGCCCGGAACAATAACCGATGCTCGGACTCGGTTCAGGTTGCCGGGGATGAGATTTGGATTAGTTGCCATGATCTACTCCCTAGGCAAATTGCGTGACATTCAGGTTAAAGACAATCGTCTCAAATCCGTACTGAGGCGTGTAAGCCACCTGAAGACCACCGTAAATTTGGTTGGCGTAATCAGACGGATTCAACGCAGTATAGATATTGAACGGGACCGCATTCACAACGAAGTTACCAGCGTAAACGCCAAGCCCTACATTGGTCGCAAAAACCGTAGGATCGAGGTCTACCTGAATCACCTGACCCAGCGCAAGCCCGGATGCAATAGCCGTGTTGCCTACCTGAACTACAACCTGTTGCAAACGGTCAATGCCGTTCTGGTCGTAGTAAAGCGGAGACAATGGGTTATTTGAACCGTTGATGACTGCGTTGGAAATGGCTTGGTTTGACTGAATCTGTACCCAGTCAATGGAGTAAGCCACGTTGAACGGAGTTCCATTCAGCGTCTTGCCATCAATCAGGATGGTATTGCTGATGCCGCCCTCTGCGCCGGTAGCCACAAAGTTGATGTGGTTGGTCAGGAAGGTCGTAATCAGCGCCTGAGTGATCGGCGTATACGCTGTGACTGCGCTCAAGTAGGTGTATTGCGCCGGTGGCAAACGGTTGGTCGGAGTCGGCACAAATGCAGTGTAATACTGCGCCGGTGCGGTAACGTCCGATTCCGTAGCAAAGTCGGCACTCGGTGATTCAATCATGACGAATACGTTCTGAAGGGTGTTTTCACCTTCCCATGACGTATAGGTTGATTGAGATACCGGCAACCAGAACTTAATCAGCGCATTCAGCGTGTTGTGCAACAGGAAGAATGCTCTGAGGTTCGCATGATCCGCATCCATTCCCGGCAGGAAAATCCAGTTATAGATCGTCTGCGGGTTAGCGGTCAGGTATGCAGTGACTTCGCTGATGACGGTAGTCGTTACAGCGGAACCAGTTTCATAGACGTAATAACCCGTTCCAAGGTTGCCTTGCGCCCACCAAGTTGCATCATCTGCGATCAAATCCACTTGCGGTCCAACTTGAACAGTTCCAAGAACGGTTTCTGCGCCCGGATTGCTTGCAATCGAATAATGCAGGGTCGTGGTGTTTACGCTAGTCGCAACGAAATTGCCGTTGTAAGCCGTTGGCGTAACGCCAGCAACAACGATGTTCGTGGTTGACCCAACAGGGATACCATGCGGGTTGGTAGTAACTACCGTGACAACGCCCGTGGTCCAGCTAATCGCTGAAATGTCGTAGGCGGGAATCAGGTAATCGTTAAGCTGACCGGGAGCCGCAATCCACTGCGTCGTTCCTGTAGGAATGGTCGTGCCACCCATAGAAACAATCGCGGCAGTTTGTTGCAACCGATTAGGCAGAGGCGCAACCGTCTCAGAGACGTTGACCTGCACAATGCGGTTGTAATAGGCCATGATTTACCCCTTAGCTGTAAGAAACGGAAACGGTCTGACCGGTTCCGGGAACGATCACGAGGCCATTTGCGAAAGGAAATTCAATCGCATAGGTTCCAACGGTGTTCGGAATAGCGGCGATTTCATTGGCAACAGCGGCGGCTCCGGTGGTAGCCGCATCATTAACGGTTCCAACGGTAGAACCGGCAACAATGACGCTGACGCGAACAACAAAACCATTGCTGGCCTTAACAACGGTTGCGGTGGTGATGTCGAGTGCTGACTTATTGGCTACGCTTAAAACGGTAGTCTGGAAAGGGCCTTGGGGCATGGTAATCTCCTATGCAGGGTTCAGATAAAAATCAATCGGCAGAACGGTCTGAATGTATTGGACTGCCATATCGTACACCGCAGATTGGTTATATGAAATTTCCATCTCGATGTATTTCTGTTGGGCCAATACGTTCATTTCGGATTGAATCCGCTTACCGTCTCTCACGGTGATGCCGCCCTGCATGATGCCGTAGGTTCCTTGCAGGGAATTATTCAGAAGATACTGGACGAAATTCTGAATGTCTCGGTTAATCAGCCCATAAGTGATGAACCTTACACGGTCCTTCATGAGTTGATAGGTGTTGTCTCCATCCGTCCATGCAATCGGTTGTAGCATGGTGGTGTCTTCTTGCTGAATGTCACACACAATGTAAGGTGGTGTAAGGTTTTCAGGAACAAGAAACGAAGGATAGACCGGTGCGTAATCGTTTAGCGCAATCCAAATCGGCAATGAATTAGATACCACAGGGGAAGGCGGCAAATCTTGCGCCGATTGCAGAATCTGTGTCCGCATTTCGGGATAGACAGCCTGTCCGATGTAGTGCCAAAGATTCGCTTGCTCATAACGGTTCGCATGACTTGAGAAGGAAAACTCAAAGTCATCATACTGCCCGAAAAGCATTTCCGATGGTTGCAGGTCATTAAAATCGGCAACTTCTACAGGCGTGGTAAACACCACATTCTGATAAGCCGAAGTCTTGTCGAGTTCTTGCTTTTGATCCGTCTGGTAATGCAATGAACCGGCCACCATGATCGGTTGCTTGCTAAGATCGCGCACCCAGAACACATACCCGTCATAGGGTAGGATCACTCGGTAGTAATAAACAAACTCAATCTCTTGCGACTGGTCAAGAACCGTAAGGCCCGTATTCAGTACGGCCCCAAGAGAGTTGTTCGGGAAATTGCCGGTCAGGTCACTTGGATTCATCTAACACCACGCGAATGGAGTCCTGGTAGATGCCTGAATCTATAAATGATGGCCTAGGAACACCAGATACCTTTGACTTTCCTCGACGCTTGCCGCTTTTGAATCGTGAACTGACGCCCATCCTTGATGCCTTGGTGGGTACTCCGGGCAAGACACCATTAAACGCTTGCATTGAGATGGCTTGCTTCAGCGACTTGGCAATGGCGCTCATGTCATGCTGTGGCTGTCTATTCTTTACGCCCAAAATCTCTTGCATCACTTCCATGCCGATGAACTTTTTGTTCATGCCGACATAGGCATTCATGATGCCGTACTTATTCTCAAGCCAATTCGCAACGTCACCCGTGGTTACGCCATCCGTTTCATAAGCAATATTCTCGACCCCGAAGATGAGTTTCACGCGATCCCCATCAGGCTGAGCGAGCCAAGAGACTGAACAATCGCCAAATACTGACGGCCATAGGGGTCTTTCAGATTCTGAAGGTTTTGAATCGTCAGTGCGTCAAACGCCTTTGGAACGACCATTGAGCTGCTAGTGGATTCGTCGGATGCCGACTGAATCACACCGCCCACAAAAGCACGTAGATTGTATTTCTGCTGATATGGCCCAAAGAATTGCTGGCTTACTGGAAGCCCAGTCGGGTCTTGCCCATTCGCCAACAAAAAACTGGTGGCCAGATTGTAGACCGCAGTGGTGTAAAGAAATTGATCTGGCGGCGATGGGAGATACCGAAGCACCTCCCAGACCAGATTGACCGCATAGTTATAGGACCACTCAATGATAGGCGAACCATCCGGAAGGACGGTGGTATTGATGCCTACGATGTTACGCAGGAATTCAAGATAGCCAGCCAGAGTAGGTCCGTTCATGTTACTTCTTGATCTTGGTGTTGAACTTCTGATTAACGAGAGGTTTGTCCTTACGACCAATGTCCTTCGGTTTTTCTTCAACAATTTCAAGTTCTACTTCACGGACACCTTCGGAAAGGCCCGTTTGATCCTGCTCAATGATCTTGCCAAAAGCATAAGCCGCCTTTTCTTTGGCAAGCTGAACCTGATCTGCCGCGATATCGTCATTGACCTCTTGAGCCAGTTCATAGATATCTGCTGAAAGCGGTCCTTTGGTGCTGTAAACCAAATGGACTTTCTGGCCATTGCGAGTCGCATTCTTTGCGCCAGCCTCATCGACCAGACCATAAATCTTGTGATGCTCAATCACGGACTGAACAATTTCAGGTGATTTTTCAGTAAGCACCTTAACCTGAGAGCCGCCAGCAATATCAAGCGAGAAAATTCTAGGGGCTTCCGGTTCGCGCCAATGGAAGGTGAAATTCTGTTCGGTGACGTTTGCTATGTATAAATCAGCCATTTTTTTCCCTGCTATTTAACCACTCATCAAAATCCTTCGCGCCTTTGCTAGTGTTGCATGAGGGGCAAAGAATCTGAAGATTAGACGGCCAATTTGTTCCACCATTGACTAAAGCAATGAGGTGATCCACGTGGTAGCCAGCCGACACATCTACCTCGCATACCTTGCATTTGCCATTCTGCAATTGAAGGATATCAGCAATATCCTTGCTTGAATGGATGCCCTCTGCATTACGTTTTCGGGCCACATAGTTCCTAGTTTTTGATTTGGCCGCGTCTGGATTTTCTTGCGCCCAATCTTTAATTCGTTGATAGCAAATTTCTCGGTTTTTTTCCAAGTATTTTGCTTGTGAAATTCTTTGTCTTGCTTTCAGTCCTTCTGGATCACGCTTCCTTCTTTCTGCTTGCCTTTTGCAAACTAAATCCTTTTCGCTTAAATATTTTTCTCGCTTGCAATTTTTGCATCGAGAATCAAGCCTATCCTTTGTTTTTGGATGCGCGTTAAATTCTGAATCTTGCTTTTCATTTTCGCATATTTTGCAAACTTTCATTCCCGTCTCCAAGTGATTCCCCGGCCCATTTTATTGAGCCGGGTAACACTTAGCAAACGTTTTTGCTAAATCATGAGTATTGCATTGACAAAATTACAACACCTTGACTTCTAATCCCCCATCCGGGCGTCGCTCGCATTTCAGACAATACATCTAATGCGCCTCCCGCGATTGGGACAGGGATTTCCTTGGGTGCGGCCAAATCGGTCAACATCAAGGTAGTGGCTTCCAATCCGGGTTGCAGTTTGCTGAACTCATTGGTGTTCGGCTGTGAACCAACAAACGGAACCTTGATTTCCGGGATAACGAGAAGAACGGCATCCGTACCGCTCTGGCCCTGACCGATGAGGGTGTCATCGAAACCGAATTCGATTTCGTCACCATTCCAGCCGCCAACGTGTTCGATGGTTGCTGAAGTGGAGAATGAACCCGCGCCGGGACGCTGTACGGAAGTGAGCTGTACGATTGAATACTGCCACTGACCGATAACGCGCTGGGGACCAACGATAACCACACGGGCAGGTTGTCCAAGCTGATTCATACGGGTTTTGGCCTGTACGATCTGCTGAAGGATAAACTGCGCCATCTGACCATTGTCATAGGTGACAACAGTGGTGTTGCCGAATGAATCCGGCGGCAGGGTGGTCTTGGTTGCGCCCGGAGCATTCAGAAGACCTTCACCCGTGTTCTGGCTGTTGAAGCCATACAGGAGGCCCTGACGCAGACCTTGGAAAATACCCTGACGCATTGCAAGGCGCTGTGCATCGGGAAGCGAGAAGCCCCAGACGTTTGCGTAAGCAATGTCATGGTGATCGTAGATCGCCCTTGCACGAAGCAGGTAGGTCGGGGTGCTGATCTGAGTCGCATCAATCGCGCAAGACGGAAGCTGATTGCTTACGTTCTGGTTCGCGAGGAATGAAGATTTCACATTCAGACGCTTGACGTAAACCGCGAGGTCCGTAGGAGACAGGCGCGGCATGATAGTACCGCCGGGGAGCGTAAGGAACGCACCTGAAGGCTGTTGGTACTGGATGATAAGTTCAGGCATCGTGAAGTTCGGGTTGATCTGCACGAAGCCATTAGTGATATTCGCCATCGCTATGCTCCTTTAGATAAGAATGACGGCCACGTTGCCGGTGGTGTTCCAAGTAGCCGCGCCAGTCGTGCCGTTGTAAACAACGGTAGCTGAGTTGCCAGCATTTACTGCGACCAGAGTTGCCTTGAAATCAAACGTACCAGCGCCAGCGGCAACGAGCTGTTGATTTGTAGCATCCCAGCCAAAGGTCTGCGGGTTGTCCGTACCGGCAAGGGCAATGACTGCTGAGTTACAAGCGACAACGATGCGGCTGAGTGAACCCAGACGGACAAAGTTGAAGCCGCCGCCAGAAGCCTGAAGCGGTGCGGTAGATGACGGAGTGACCGGAGCCGCGAAAGTACCCTGATAGGTGGTGAAACCTGCAAGGGTAGCGGCAGAAGCGGCGCGACCAATGGTCGGACCCTGACCGGTAGATGCAGAGTTTGCCGGAGGAGTTGCTTCATAGATAGCAACGCCGCCCCACATGGGAAGGGTTTCAGCCGCCGCTACAACGCCAGCAACAAGCTGGAAACGTGCGGCAGGATCAGCCAGAACATCACCCTGCCAATAGCCCTGTGACTGGACGCTGAAGGAGTCCTGCACATTGGTGATGGCATAAGGATTAAATGGAATGTTAGCCATGATGGTTTATCCTCACTTGTTGATGAAGCCGCCACGGAAGGTGACGCCGTTCGAGAACGTGTCCATCCAACCATGAGGATCAGAGTTTGCAGACGGTTCCCAGACGGACAGGTTGCCCATCTTCTTTTCGATCATGTGGACAGTGCCAGCCTTGATCGGGGGAGCCTTTGAGTATTCGATGCTGTCCGCATAGATGGCATCTTCAATCGGCGCAAACAGTTTTGCATCAGCAATCTTGCTAACGTCAACGTCCTTGAAGCGATCACTGAACTTAGACAGTCTCGCGGCAATACGCTTGCGGAATGCAAAGGCAGATTCACCCGGAACGTGCGTAACCTTGTTGGTTTCGCCCATTGCCATGAATACTGAATCGGCACGATGAATAGCCTTGGCAATTTCTTCGCGCTCATCATAAGCGGCAGGAGCCATTGCCTTTTTCATCGCGGCAAGTTCGCGGCGAAGCGCCTTAATTTCAAGAGAATCAGCACGTGCGGAATCGTCTTTCACTTCTTTCAACTCCACTTCTTCACGGTCATCATTATCGTCGTCGCACTTGTTCATGTCGTCGGCAGAATCTACTTCATGATGTGCTTCTTCGATTTCTTCCTTGACCTCTTCCTTTTCTTCGGGGTCAAGACCTTCATCGGCCTTGTCATCATCGTCCTTTTTACCAAACATCTCATCGATGCGGTTGTGAACTTCATCAAACTTTGCGTCGATCCGCGAAGAATGCTCTTCCAGCAAGCTGGAGATCATGCCGCGCAGGTCTTCGCCCTTGCTTTCTTCTTCCATTGGTTTGTCCTCATGAGTCATAGAATCAAGTCTTACGCCAGTCGGTTCCCCTTGCTTATCCCAGACACCGTTCTGGCATACGGCGATATGGTCTACGTACACGGGATTGCCTTCAATGAGGACATTCCCGATTTTGATGGCCGAGTTGGAAACGCTAACCGCTGGAGAGGTGCTTAACTGCTCCCCCTGCATCAATTTAGATGCCTCTTTATCATAGATTCTAGCGATTGTCCAAACTTCATCACCTTCGATATATGGAAGGACTGAAGTGCCAATGATCTGATTACGGAATGAATCCGTGGTTAAAAGCAATTCTTCAGGGTGCTCCCAAACTACCGGCAAGCCCTGACAGCGAGTCATAAATTCTTGGGTTAAGTAATCGGCGGGGGATTTGTATCCAATTTCACCGGAGGATCGGAGGGCATAGCCCGTACCCGTCACACGAATAGCCCAGAGTGCTACGTCACCAAATTGCTGAGGGCTTGCAAGTCGCTTATCCCGAATGGCTTCCATGATGGAAAGTTCGTTGAATTCCGGCTGAATGCCTTTGGATTCTTCGCCGGTTTCATCATTACGATGAGCAACAAATTTTTTGCCAACGGCTTCAGGAATACCCAGCGTGGATTTACCCTCTGACGCGGCATACATGGCCTTGCGCTGGGATTCTGACTTAAATGGCATCTTTACCTTTCTCCGTCAAGCATTCTTCGGGAACCCTATTAAGCCGATAGACGTATTCATAATAGCACCGACAGAATATCGCCTCTCCAGGTTGTTCCGGCAAATCTTCAAGATATTCATGTCCGCCCTTTTTCACGAACCCATCACGCATCGCTTGAGAATCACGAATCAGGAAGAATTTCTGGTCCAATTCCTTGTGGTCTTCTCGGTAATCATAATTGGCTTCTTTCCAGTGTGAATGCCAATACGCACCAATAGCGCCACAATCAAACGCAACGATTTGATTCAGATTGGATATGAGTTTTTGGGATTGGTCAATGGCAACTCGACGTTCATCATACGGAAGTTGCTTCAAAGGCTTTGCAATATCTTTTGCGGTTTCCCGGATATCGGATAATTGCGCTTCTCTGACTTCGGGAACGGCTGGCAAGGATGACAGCCAGCCATTGAATCGTTGTAACGTGGTTTCGGTTGCCTTTTGCTTGTTTTGCTTGATGAGGGATACCGAGAACATGATCCTGCGTTCCAGTTCGTCCCGTAGTTGGGGTCGTATGGAAGCAAGGTCAAATGCAGTAACGCCTTTGTTCAGTTTCAGCAATCCTTCACGCTCAACTTCGCGAATCCAAATCTTCTCAAGCCGATCCTGAACATTGATGAACGGTTCGTATGCTTCCAGTGCCGCTATGAGTTCAAGGTACAGAAACTCAGAAGGGCCTTCTTCAATGGCCCTCTGAATGATCTTTCTGATCCTTTGAAGATACGTCATTAGTGGACGTGAAGCCCCGGAACTTCGGGTGTTGTTTCGTCGTTTTCTTCTGGCGGCTCATCAAGCCCAAGAATGGAGCGGAATGCAATTTCGTCCGTATCCAGTGACAACTTGTTCGGGAAAAGGTCTTCCGCTTCGTTTAAGTTGCCAATCACCCAATCCAAAAGTTGTGCCTTGTTCTGGCCGGTGCATTCACCGCCAATGGTGTTGTAGACCTCAAGCACAGACGTATAAATATTCTTCTGATGATCGGTGCGTTCTTTCTTGTCAGGCTCAAGAGCCTCAGGCCAGATGGCTTGGAAAGACCGCTTGCATTGCGTGAACCATTGTTCGTAACTGATGTTCCGATATTCGGGAATACGATTCCGAAGTGACTGGAAATAATCAGGACTCCATGCCGTGTGCATGACGATGTTGTCCATGTATTTGTAGATCGGGTCCATATCCAGTCGGACGCGATCAATGTACCCAGCAATTAGCTTGGCATCTTCTGAGCCTTCACCGAATCCTTGGCTGAGTGAATCGCCGGTTAGGAATGAGGGGGGCATATCTAGCGACAGGGCGATATTCTCAAGAATGTTCTTGCGCTGATCCTGATAGGTCAGGTTGTTAAGGTCCAGAGATTCAATGGCCTCATCAGGCATGATGCTGATGGTGTTACCGGTACGGGCAATCTTGAGGATATTGAGTCGCACATCCTGAGCCGCCGCCATCAGACGATCAATGATTGATCCCGGTTGCTTGATTTTGGCAACCATGACCCCGGATTTCACCATCATCAGGTTATCAGCAACCATCGATTGCACAAAAGACTGCAATGGGTATAGGGCGCGGCTAAATACGGAACGGCCTACAAAGCCAAACGCTGAACCCGTATAGCTGAGATAAATCGGGTTTTCGTAAAGCTGGATATGGGTCCGGCTACGGTGATAGGGCTGGCCCATTACGGCGATTTGTTCGTACTTTAGGAACTCAGGATCATTCGGGTTCAATATACCGACCAGTGATCCAGCAGTGTTCAAGGGATCAAGCGAGTTAAAGCGGAATTCCCCGGACCAGTATTGTTCTGGCGTTACAGGGTCAGAGGTCTTGAACCGATCAGAAGTCGGAAGAACGGCAAGCGAAGAAATGCCGTAGATACGCGCAAGGCGCTCACAGTCGGCAATGTAGTAGTCAGCCTGTAGACTATCCCAAACGTCATTGAATCGTTCGATAACGCACTCAGGAGATTCCTTAACGACGATCTCCCGGCGTTTATACATGGCCCTAGCAATGGGGGAATCAACGGTCTTTTTACCCAGCGGGTGATAAAGGTAGATCAGCTTGCAGAGTTCATAGGAAAGCGAATTCCCTGCGGCTATTTCACTCGCCTTAAGAATCTGCAACAGCGGAGAATTGTCATTGATTGCGCCGCCGCCATAAACGTCGATCTCTGCCATGCTAGATACCCATGTTCCCGCCCAAGGCTAGGATAGTCGAATAACAAAAAACGTCGAGAATGTCATCCTGCCGCCTAGCCGCATCCTTATCGGCCAATCTGAATTGCAGAATCTGAGTCAGGAAGTGATTTCGAGTAACGCCCTTATAGCACAAAGTCTTATCGTGTGCATGACGGGTTAATCTTACCTGACCTGATGCCACATAGGGCGATGCGGCCAAAGCCCTTTCATCCTTACCTACACTGGTCAGTTTAGATTCGATGGCGTGGACTTTCTGTAGGCCCATGCGCTGTGCTTGCTGAAGCATGATCGTGCCTGAGCCTTTGTCTTCCACAAATGCGCCGATGTTCCCCCGGACTGCCTGAGTCTCAACGGCCAGCTTCTCAAGCCGCGCATCAATCTCTGGATACCACTTGATGAGGAGATCGCCTTCGATCTGGCGCACGTCCCAGTCCAGAACGATCAGGCGCGGCAATCGGTCTTCGCTCATGTATCCGGGTTGGATGCCGCAATACATGACAGCCGTACCATCGTGGTCGGTTCCTGACTTTAACGCAGAGTCGATTACGGCGAAAACACCACCCATGATCTTGATGGGTTCTTGCAATGGCCGGTCATTTTCCAACATATCGGGAAGCCTGAAGAACGATACCCCAGACCAATCTACGAATTCAGCAAGGTATTCCTGTTGCCAAACTTGCGGGTGTGATCGCTCTTTGATGGCAATCAGTTCATGCGCTGGCAGGTATGGGTTCGTTGATGAAGGGGCCGTGAACTTGCGCCATTGCTTGGATTCACTGATCTGATAGAACCAGTTATCCGGGTTTACACCCTTGGGTGTTGAGAATGCAAACGCATCGCCCGTGTAATCCAGAAGGGTCGGTTCAATAGCCCGTTCCCATGTAATCTGCATTTCGCTGTCTTTGGCGAATGCCGCCTCATCGATCAGCACCCGATGGTATTTGCGTCCACGTCCTGCTTCCGGGTTTTCCAATGACCAAAAATCAACTTGGCCACCTGTGATGGTTCGGATGATGCCTTCGGTCTTATTGGATTCAGCCTTGATTCTCCTAAGCGTGGAGTGAACTTCGCGGTAAATTTCAGATTGGTATTTGTAGCTGGGCGTGAAGATGCCGACATTCATGCCATTAGCGGCAAGCTGTGATGACATTCGATTGAGCATGAACGTCTTGCCCCAGCGTCTACCGCAACAAACGTGATTGAATCGTGCGGCGTTATTGACGATGGCCCTTTGCCCCGGATGAAGCGCAGGGAGGATGACCTGTCGTTCAATCACTAATCACCACATTGGGGTCTTCATCGCCTCTAGTGCTGGATTCATCGATCACGCGAACGGTCGTATTCTGGTCGATTTCTTCCTTGTCCTTCTGGTTCAGGTATTGCTTTCCGAGCCAGATTTGCATTGAGGCATTATTTCCTTCGACTGCATTTTTCCATTGCGCTCGACGTAGTGAAGTAAGTCCGGGGGCCGCGAGTTCTTTTATATAGTCCGCAGCCGATACCCCATATTCTTCATTAATTCTTCTTGCCAATGTGTCATAAGAAACCCTCATGACTCTGGCTATTTCTTCACCTGTAGCTTGTATTAAACACAATTCTTCAATCTGTTCCCAATCACTGGAATCAAATTCTATTTTTGTTTGGAATGGCATCCCACTCCTCCTGTGTTGCATCGTCTATTGAATTACGCTTTGGTCCCATCGTCGGTAAACCACACCAGTATTCAAACTCCCCTTCAGGATAATACTGCCCAACGATGGCAGTTCCGTATTTTGTCCTGAGTAATATCTTGGTTCCGTTGGGAGGTGGATATTCCGATACGGATTTCCAAGTCGGTCTGTATTCTGCTTGGTGTCTCATGGCTTTATCCCAGTCATGGCGCGGTTTTAGCCTCCCACAGCTTGATTGTCAATCGCTTAATTTCGTCCATCGTCTCAGCATCTAGTTCCTTCTCCCATCGCTTCAGCCAGTCCTGCCGATATGCCCTAGTGGGCTGTTCGATCAGAAATCGTGCGCGGCAACAGGTGTTGTTGAACTGGTAGATGGGCTTGTTGGTGGCGCAGAGGCTGCACTGGCTGAAAGTCGCGTCAATCATGGGTTGTAGCCATTTCAGTGCAACCAAGGGCATCATAACGCCATTTTTCTATAGGGCTATAAAAATCTCTTATACGACCATCATCCATAATATATCTCCTTTTTTTCTCTTACTTTATTATTCTTAAAAAGGTTACACTAGGTTACACTATAGGTTAATAATCAATGACTTAGATCAGTGCGACCAGTGCTACCAAGTGCGTCTTACTTGTTGTTAGGGACCAGAACATAGCCAACCCCATTCGATCTCTTGCCTTTCCCTCCATTCATGCGCCGTATGTAAATTCCCGCTGATGTTGCATCAGATGGATTCGGCTTATCAATTCCAACGCTCTCCAAAACGCTCGTAACAGTTCTCCAAGTCCATAGTGATGCAGGATCATCCCATGCCAACTTCGTGGCAATTTTTTCAGCTATGGGGTGCATGACTGTAAAATCTTCGTTGTGTTCATTTAGTTTATTCATTTCTTCTGGCGTCAAAAAATATGATTCTCCATTTCGCCAATGATGCAAAACTTCAGCCCATAGCTGTTGCATATCAATACCGTGACTATGCTTTATGTCTGCACATTCAATCGTCCAAAAACGTCTATTGCCTGTAGGATCGTTTAAATAGTTCTTATTATTCACTGAACCAAAAAATACAGTGCGCCGTGCAAATTGTGATTTCTTTCTGGCATATGACTTTCTGAATACATCTGATTTATTGGTGATAAATGCTTTTAGTGCGGCGATATCTGATTTTTTAAATGTCGCATCTAGCTCTCCCAATTCCACTAGCCAGAATGAACATGCTTGTTCGACTGAATCTTTATTTGATGGATCAAGGATAAATCCATCTTTTACCAAGTCCATTTCTTCCGGGACCAAAGACTTGAACCATTTTGTTTTTCCTAGATATTGATCTCCCTGAAGCACCAAGATGCCGGGAGCGGCTACCCCAACAGGGCTGAATGCTGCGGCAATGGCAGATATAAGCCATCGACGCATCAAAACTTCTTTAAGGTCGTTGTCAGAGTTCTTGACGCAATAGATGGTGTTGTAAAGGTCTTCCAACCGAGACACCCCGTCCCACGGCTTGGACTCAATCCATGTTGCCACTGGGTTGTATAGGTTCTGATCGGCTAGGTAGACAATGAATTCTGAAACCTTGGATGTTGAAAATCCGAAACGGCTACATTCGGATTCAATCCATGCCAGCGTGGCATTGGCCTTGTTGTCCATCGTAAATGATTGACCGGGAATCAGGATTTCATCCTCTTTTGTGATGACGTTGTAGCGGATGTTGACTTGCAACCTGTAAAGGATTTCGCGCAAGTTGTCGATGTGAACCAGTGGCTTTCCCTTGTCATTGCAATGAGGCAATGGCTCAAAGTAATTGGTGACATGAGGGGAATTTATTTCAACATCCGGCGGTGGCTCCCAAAAGGGCGCTGCCTTACAAATGTCAATGAGTTGGGTTCTTGTGCCCCCCATTTGTATCCAGTCGGATACATCGCCCTTGGGGCCAAGTCCCGGCAAATTGATGATGCGAATAGATGTCACAACCGGATGCAGTTTTTTGGCTACATCTTGCGCGTGTTTTTGCCCTGCCTCATCATTATCTGGGATGATGATGACGGTTCTATTGGTGAACCACGGAACTAATTCATCCTTGAAGTTACCAGCGCCACCGTTGTTGCATGTTGCGGTAAGTCCTAACTCATAAAGATTGTCTACATCCTTTTCGCCCTCAACAATCAAAATGGTGTTTTGTTGGGCAAGCATCTCTGGCAGTCGATAAGGGATCGGTGTCAGATGCTTGATGCTCCATGTCCCGTCAGAGGCCCTCTGCTTAAAGGTTCGCGGGTTGGCATAGCGGAGGACTTGATACTGCAATTCTCCGTTCTCATCAACGTAGTTGTACGTCGATTGAAGCGTTCCATTTTGCTTCTGTTTTGGCTTGGGTATGAATTCGGTCTTTGGAATCATTCCTTGATCTTCTAGCCATTTCATTGCCTTGGATGTGGCATCCATCCCGGCCTGATCCATGATGAATTCAAGGATGTTTCCACCGATCTGACGTTCAAAGTCAAACCATCGACCCTTGTCCAGATCAATGGACAAAGATTGGCGCGAACCAAACCGCAGTTCTCTGCCGCCTTTGAATGTTTCTGTGGGTTCGTTGCCTAAGAATTCCCTGACAATCTCAGGGAACAAATGCGTGATATCTGTCATGGTTCCGTCTGCCATTGTCCGTCAAAAAAGATGCACCAGACCATGACGGTGACGGCTTTTCGGGAGCTACCCTAGGTGCATTGGGAAGTTTACATTACAAAAACTGCTTTAACTTCTGAATCCATTCTTCATTAAACACTTCTTTTATTTCTTCAGCGGCTTCCTCCGGTGTTGTTTCTTGGTCAATAACTACATTGTCGAACTTGAATTCAAAGTCGCCTTCAAAGTCGCCTTCAATCATCAAGCCCTCCGTATGTTTTTGTAATTTGTCGATTTTCTTGAGCAAGGATGTTTGCGTCATAAATGTAGTTTGCGTGTCTTTCGTTAATGTGAAGAAATGAGTCTAATCGACTAGCATCATGAAGTATTCCAGCAGCAAATCCGGGTGAACATTTTCCGCAAACATAGATAGCAGATGAATAACCAAAATAAGCAATCCCACTTGTTCCAAATGTCATTGTTTGGTTGCACTGAAAGCAACATATTTCTTCTGGTAAGCCTTGCTCCATAGTCAATCCGTGGCAAATCGTCATAAAACCTCCGGGCAAAAAAAAGCCCTCAAGTGAAGACGCGGTGGTACTCCCAATCCAAAACGACCGGGACGCATCTTCAATTCAGGGCTTTCTATCGGGTACCACGCCGACAGTCCTATTATCCTATCAACCTCAACGCATCGTCAACGCTCCAAGCAATCCCGGCAGAACCCCCGTTGGCATTGACTTGCGCTATGAAGTTTTCCTGTTCGCGAGTGACTCTGCCGCCTTTGGCTTTGACCTCACAAGCAATGAACCGACCTTCATGCAATCCGATAATATCGCTTGATCCCTTGCACAATCCAACGTGCAATCGACGCGGATTTTTTAGAAGCACATCGCCATTCGCCAGTTGAACCGGCTCACCCACCCACGCAAGGCCCGTGTTTTGTCGCCAGACGGTTGCACCTGATGCGGAGAGGGCTAGGAGGATGCGGTTTTGTAGGTCGTGTTCGTTCATACCCCGCACATCCCTTCGCATTCGTTGCCAAACCCCTCCCACATATCCGGTTGTTTTTCGATGATGCTGAAATCGACTTGATCCAACGGTTTGCATGATCGGTGCATAAATTGCTGATCCTTCATTTCGGATGCCCTGTTTCTAATCAACCGATCAATCTCTATTGTTTCCAACCATTCTTCAGGCGAATCTCGTTTAATCTCAACCCACTGCTTGTTTGAGTGATAGGGGCAACCAAGGCAGGATGACTTTGGCGGCATCGGATAGCCGTTCTTATCCATCCACTCCAAACAATGCCATCGCGTCATGTTGAGTTCGATCAAAGGCCACCGATTTTTAATCCATTTGTCCTGTGACGGTTTCATGCGAATAGATTCATCAAGGCTGATACCAATCCACATTGTCACCGATCCTTCTGGTATGCGTTTTCGTGGTTCATATCCAAGCAATTCACGAGTTTTTTTCCTGATCGGCGTGAGTTTGTATTCAGCAGTGCATTGGCGTTGCCCCATGCCCCCCCCTGACATGAAAAATGGAACCGCAGCAAACCGTCCATCGCCTTTAATCGCATTCAAGAGACCGTCTTTGTGCATTACTCGATAAACAGGAAACGGCAACTGGGTTTCAAGCCAATCCAGATATTCCATGACCTTGCGCGGTTCCCAACCCGTATCCGCAAAAATCGCGGCATCAGGCATTGGGCCTATTTCGCCCTTGGCCGCCATCAAAGCAAGCGTACTGGATTGAACGCCAGCGCCTAAACTTAGAATGTTCACAAATACCCCCTAGCCGCACTAAAATCAGGTTTCGCCCCGGTCCTTGCGGCATAAACGTGCGCCGCCCATCCCGCAGGGTCTTTCAATCCCCGGCGTTTGCCGAGTTCCACCAAGTCTCTAAGCGTTCTTGCGCCTCCTTGCTCCTTTCGTTGTGTTCGACGGATGGACTCAATATCCAACTGTTCAAGATATCCTTCATTGACTTCAATGATTCTTGGTTTTCCTTGGATGGGTTCGCCGCATGACGGACACTCGGTTGGACCGGGATTGAAGATGGCATAGCATTTCTCACATTGTTTGATTCTCATTTCATCCGGGTCAGCTTTTTTTCGCTTGCCCCGATTCGGATCACCCTCAAGCGACCATTGACGCTCATCGTCTGGTAGACCATGCCGCGCATAGTTTTGGACGTGATCCAGAATAATCAGATGATCCTTTCCATGCGCCTGACGGAATCCACGCCCATTCCCTTGACACCAGATAATGAGGGATGCCGTTGGCCTGAGCCATTGAACTGCTTCGATGGCGGGAACGTCTACGCCTTCAATCACCAATTCCACATTGGTCAAGACGAGCGTTTCTCCTGATTTCACTCGCGCAAGGATCGCCTGACGTTCTGCGGATGACGTGTTACCGTCAATATGTTCAGCGGTCACACCCGCTTGGTTGTAGGCTTCACAAACGTGTCTGGCATGATTCAGCGTAGCGCAAAACACCACGCATCGTTTGCCATTGGCGTGACGTTTGTAGTGGGCCACTGCATCCCCGGTAATGGAGGGTTTATCCATGATGGCTTCAATTTCTTCAGCCACATAGTCCCCCATGCGCTTCTTCAAACTGGCCGTTTCCACGGGTTTACTGACTCCGAAAATGACATACGGACACAGATATCCGTCACGGATCAGGCTGGCAACCGTAGGGCCTTCGACCATTCCCTGAAAGATATCGGATAGCCCTTTGCCATCAGTTCGCTGTGGCGTTGCAGTCAGGCCAACCACACGCGACTTGGGATAAGCCCGTATGATCTTCTGATACGTTTCAGCCGCCGCCCGATGCGCCTCATCAATGACAATCAATCCGGGTTCCGATACGCGATCCAATCGGCGCACTAAAGTCTGAACCGATGCAACCTGCACCGGAATGCGCGGACTCATGCCGCGACCTGCCGCAATAACGCCATGCTCAACCTTCTGCTCCCACAATGCCCGACTGGTCTGTGCCAGTAACGTATCCCGGTGAACACAAAATATGGAACTGATGCCGCGACTGGCCGCTGTTGCCATCATGTGAACCGTCAAAGCCGTTTTCCCGGCTCCGGTAGGGGCTACCATCAGGACGGACTGGTGGTCGCGTAGGGATTGGCGGGCTTTGGCGATGAGGTCAGTTTGGTAGGGTCTTAGTTGCATAATTTAAAACCAATTTCCTTGACTATCCTGCATTACATACTTTTCTCATCTTGGACATTTTCCCGTCAAAGAACACCCATCAAACCTCGTTCTTTTTGGTTCTTGATGCCAACCCGCATTTTTACATAGCCATTTCCAATTCAGATGATTGTTTAAAATAGCCATTGCTACAACGGATACTAAAAACACAAGAACTATAAGCTGCATAAAAAACCCCATTAGTCCTCCAGCTCCATCTTATCGTCCTGCTCCTTCTCCCAAGCCACTAGGAGATCAACGCATTTTCTGTCAAAAGGATATAGAAGGCTTGGTTCATTATGTGTTGCCAAAACAACCGTTGATACCGTTTTGATTATTTGAAGATCATCGGCTTCTGAAATCCATTTCAGTGTCTCGATGAGATCAAGGTATTTGTCGTATCGGATGTAGGGCATGGATGCAATTCCACTGCCTTTCCCTTGGCCTATCTGCAGAAGGCTTATGACGGGGAATTGCTTGTAGTATTCTTCTTTAGTCATCTATCTTCCTCAGCACAAACTGATTCCTTATCACCAAATCCATATCCTCCACCACATCCAGCAGAATCTTCACGGCCTCATTCATGTCGCGATTAAAAATTTCATCGCCAGTGATAATGGCCTTCGCACAGGCGCCATTCTTTTTTGAAAGGATCAGTTCGTATTCCATGCTTTCTTTCTGTGAGTTGATTGATTTTTTCCCTGCCCTACGCATGGCGTCATTGATCACTTCTCTAATTTTTTCTTCGTTACTCATTTCACTTCCTCCAAATACTCACTCAACACCCTGACCCGCTCATGCCCCGGATTCTGAAATGATCCTTCGCGGAACTTGTACAGGTAAGTCACCGGAATGCCGGTACGCTTCGACACCACGTCCAAACGCCTGTCCTCCAGACGCTTTCGTATTTCATCAATAGTCAACATTTTTTATCCTCTTGGTTGAATAGTTGACAGTCTAAATCCGTTCGTTTAGATTGGCAACCACTGGCAAGCGTTGTCAGTTTAACCAACCATCAGGAGTAGATAATGATTATCGAAGACATGGAAAACGCCGCTTATCACGCGGCTGAAGGCATCAGCAATTCCGGGCTTTCATTGATTGCCCGATCCCCGGCACATTACAAGTTCAAGCCACCGTCTGAAGCCACCCGATCTATGGAGATGGGTACTGCGATTCACACGGCGATCTTGGAGCCTGATCGATTTGCGTCTGAATACGTTCTATTGAAGAACATTACCGACCGGCGTTCATCGGCTTACAAGGATGCTTGCAAAATCCATTCGTCCGAACGTGTCCTCACTGGCACTGAAGCGGACAAAGTTCAGGGCATGGCTGAATCTATTTTGGGCAACCCCCACGCTCAGGCTTTGATCGCACATTCCGAAGCCCGTAAGGAATTATCGGTATTTACCCAAGACCCGGAAACAGGTGTCACAGTGAAGTGCCGGTTTGACCTGATGACTCCGGGCAAGGCTCTTGATCTTAAAAAGACACAGGACGCCCGTCCTGAAGCATTTGCCAAGTCTGTAGCCAATTATCGCTACATGGTCCAAGCGGCTTTTTACAGCGATGTTTGGGAATGGGAAACCGGCGAAAAGCTGGATGCTTTTGGTTTCCTGTGCGTCGAGGAAGAAATGCCTCACGCATCGGCTATCTATGTTCTGGATGACGAAGCAATGGACTACGGCAGGAAGCTGTATCGGCGTGATTTAAATCGCTACGCTGAATGCGTCGAATCAGGTCACTGGCCATCTATTGATTCCGCGCCTCAAGTTCTGGCGTTGCCGCAGTGGATTTATAAGGAGGCGGTATGACTATCCAATACGAACCCGTTCAATACGAACCTCAGCCAAACGCCGTAGTCGATGCAGGGCGTGACTATCTTGTCACTATCAAGGCCATCGTTGATTCACACATCCTGCCCCCGGCAACGAACGTGGAATTAGCCGGTGCGCTAGGTGGACTGAGTAGCATCGTTGATCTGTATGAAACCTTGTATCACGATTATTGGAGGTCTCAGTATGAGCAATGCAATCGCTGAAGTCCGTTCCCAGTTGATGACGATGGGCAGTGAGTTCGGCAAGGTATTGCCCGATCACGTCACTATCGAAAAGTTCCAGCGGGTCACGCTAACCGCTTTACAGCGCAGTCCTGATCTTCTGGCGTGTGACAGGAAGTCACTGTTTGAATCCGTCATGGCTTGCGCTCAGGATGGCTTGATCCCGGATGGCCGGGAAGCCGCATTAACCAAGTTCGGTAACAAGGTGGCTTATCTTCCGATGGTGGCCGGTATCTTGAAAAAGGTACGCCAGTCCGGGGAGCTGTCAACGATCACCGCTCAGGTGGTTTATGAGGCCGACCAGTTCCGCTATTGGATTGATGACCAAGGCGAACACCTTGACCATCACCCGGAGATCATTGGCGATCCGGGGCAACCCAAAGCGGTCTACGCAATGGCGCGGACTACGGATGGTGGCGTATATATCGAAGTCCTGCGGATGGCCGATATCCAGAAAATTCGATCCGCATCAAGGGGCGGCACGATCTGGAATCAATGGCAGGATCAGATGATGAAGAAATCGGCTATCCGTCGATTAGCCAAGCGTTTGCCTATGTCTACCGATGTGGAATCCGTCATCAGTCGCGATGACCAGTTCTATCCCTATCAGGACACGCCCAAGCAAGCGACCAAGGCTGTTGAGGCCCTGACTGTCACCAAGGCCGATATTGTCGATCCCGACACGGGAGAGGTGACGGAATTGAATGTAGTTGAAACTGAAGAAACTATTGAAACCAACGAAACAGGAGAAATTTTCTAATGAACGAGTATGGATTGTGTGATTCCTGTCGGTATTTTTTAGCCGATGGAGAATATGAATCCGGCACTTGCAGACGTTATGCCCCACGTCCATCCGATCACAAGCTAAGTGCCGAATGGCCCATCGTCAACGCATTTGATTCGTGCGGCGAATTTACCCCTATCAATCACTAAGGAAATCACATGGCTAAAAAACTCTACGACCTTGCAGTTAAGACTGGCGAATACACTGTTCAAGGGCAGACCAAAGGTCGATATGAAAACGTCGGCGCTGTCATGCAGTCTGATGATGGCAACAAATTCATCATGCTGAAGCGTGTGTTTAACCCCGCTGGCGTTCCCGACTTGTCTGGCCGCAATAGCGATTCCATCTTGCTTTCTATGTTTGCCCCAAGAGAACAAGAACAAGCGCCAGCACAGACTCAGCACCAACAACAGAAGTCGAATGGTTATGCTCCGGTAGACGATATACCGTTCTGATCTACGCGCCCCGTCAGAGATGGACGTAAAACGCTGCCCCCACTGCCGCCAGATACTCCCTCTGACGGCTTTCCATATCAACCATGCGCGGAGAAACTCGTATCAGTCATGGTGCAAACAATGCAAGGCCGATGCCTTGAGGGATTCCCGATTGCTCCGTGGCCCTGCGCCTGAAACTATCCGGGTGATGCCGCAATGGGGCGAATTCCGCTGGAATGCCAAGCTCACGAAGGCCGATGTGATCCTGATCCGTGGTCTCCTTCCGTGGCTGTCCTGCGCGGAGATTGCCCGTAAGTTTGACGTAAGCCGCCAGTGCATCAGCGATATCAAACACGGTTATTCGTGGTATCGTTTGCGCTGACAGTAGTTTTCATTTTCTCTTCATCCTTTCCCGCCACCCCCCGGCGGGATTTTTTTTGCTTAAAAATGTTGACAGTTAGATTTTGAGGGTTAATAATTCACCCATGCCCCGGTTGTTGGGGCCTTAACCCGGAGAGATGAGATGAAGTTTGAAGCTGGCAAGACCTATACCGCCCGTTCTATTTGTGATTCTGCGACTGTCGTTTCAGTTGAAGTTATTAGCCGCACCGCAAAAACCATCAAGGCCAAGACCTGTTTTGGCATCAAATCTCTTCGCATCTCGGATTGGGATGGCGTTGAAATGGTCAAGCCGTGGGGTTCTTATTCTATGGCCCCTATCGTTCGCGCGGCTTAATGCCGCGCATCACTCGGAACAACAATGAACGACCTCGACACCCCAGACACCAAGCCCGGGTACTGTCCAATCTGCGCTAGACCGGCAACCATTTGGAACGTCATGCCTCGCGCTTGGGAATGTACCTATTGCAACTGGTCTGGTCGCATCACCGATCAGACCCCGTTCATAAAACTAGGAGAGACAAAATGAAAGCGATCGATAAATTTGGCGGCTGGATCATGGACACACGCGCCGGAATGATTTTCGGCATCATCATTATTTTGGCAGGATCGGGAATCTTTATTGCCAAGGCTAGTAAGACGGTCACTTTGTCCGCTTCCGATTTCACCTGCGTCCAAGCCGAGCCTTGGGGTATTTCGACGCGCTGTACGGCTTATGCGAGGGTGCGGTGATGACACCAGAAGAATTAGCATCCAAGCAATACGGATGCCCGGTGGAAGAAATCCCGGAAATTTTTGGAATCAATTATTTGCATAGAACAGGAGAGAACACGGCAACAATCCGAAGGGTGCCATTTCGTAGAGGGATGGGATGCGACTGGCTTAAAAATGCCGAGGAACAAATTCCCGAGTTTATACGCTGGCTCACGGCAGAGGATATGGATGCAGAGGTGAATGTATGACCAGCCAATGCACCCTAACCATCCCTCTCAATGACGTACCCGTCGAAGTTGAATTTGATTTCACCAAAGGCTACCCCGCCACATGGGACGATCCCGGCTGTGATGATGAAGCGGATATCACGGCAGTCATCTACAAGGGCGTTGATGTGTTGCCGCTGATTAACGAAGACGATATGGATGGCCTGTATGACTACATTTACGGCTACAAGGGTGAGGACGATGTATAGAATCCTGTTCGCGTTGGTATTGATTGTCGCCTACGCCTACGTCAGCAATCAGGATTACGAAGACGCTATAGCCATTGAGTCAATCAAATAAAAAGTTATGGCCCCGGTACACATAAACCCTGCGATCAGGACTCTAGTGGACGGTAGCAACGGGGCCGCCCTGATTGGGGGGTAGCCAAGTGGTAAGGCAACGGGCTTTGATCCCGTCATTCCAAGGTTCGAATCCTTGTCCCCCAGCCATTCTTAATGCCATTCTTAATGCCATTTTTAACAGGAGAAAACAATGTCAGAAGTAGAAGTTAAGTTAGACGGTAAAGACGTTCCCGATTACCCGTTTATTGTGTACCAGATGCAAGCCATGCGGACTGCCGCCGAACTGGAAAATAAGGATGCCGATATGCTCCATGCCGCAATGGGCATTGCATCCGAGGGTGGCGAATTGCTTGGAGCGTTTAAGTCGGCTTTCGCTTACGGTAAGGAACTGGACCTTCAGAACGTCATTGAGGAGATGGGAGACCTGATGTGGTTCATTGCCCTAATGTGTCACTCAATGGGCATTACGATGGACTACGTAGCCGTCAGGAACATTGAAAAACTGTACGCCCGTTACCCGGAAAAGTTCACGCAGGAAGATGCGATTGCTAGAGCGGATAAACTGCAATGAGACACAAACACTACGATGTGATCGTCGCGTGGGCGGCGGGTGAGGAGATTGAGTTTAAAAGACCCGGTCACTTATGGCAGTACGCGGGGCAACGTCCTACTTGGGAAGCGGATAACGAATACCGCATCAAACCCAAGCGCGTGAAGAAAGAGGGGTGGATCACTATTGCCCCAACGTCAAATCCTGATTTCAAAGCGTCATTTGGAGTATATGCAACAAAAGAACAAGCAGAATGTTCTGCTGAAGCCTATGGTAGAAAAGGAACTATCTGCATCCCCATCGAATGGGAGGAAGAGGCGTGACCGAACTCGCCATCGTCATCCTTGCCATCGCTTTTGTCATCGTAGTTCTGGAATTCATCGTCGGCATTCCGCTTGATCCCGAGGATTGGGACTGATGGCTAGTCACGGTGATAAATACAAGGAGCGCGACAGGAACTCGCGAACCAATAAACCAGTGGATTACCCGCCTCCCTGTGACCGGTGCTTTAAGTCAGAAAAATGCCAATCTGAATGCGCCAGTTACAGGACTTGGGAAGAACATGGTGTATGAAATGACAGGATACGCATATAAACCAGAAGAAGATGCCATCCTCAAGGAATGGTACGAAAAAGAAGGATTACCCGGAGCAATGGTGAAATTACAGCTATCTGGATATTCAAGAACAAGCAATTCGGTAAGGCGCAGGGCCAGTGTGTTGAATCTTAAATCGCCCTATTGCAGTGCCAATTTTGGACCCGGACCCTATACGCCAGACCCTAAGTTTGAAATGGCATACATCAAAGCCTGTTCGCTAATCAATGACGGAGTGAGGGTCTGCGATGCTTTAAGGATCGCCGGTATCGAACGGAGCCGGTATTACAGGACTAGGAAAGTGAGGGAAGGGAAATGAATGCGCCTAAGAAGATTTGGGTCTGGGATTACGCCGCCGATCAGATGGTCAATGAGAATCCGGATTCGACTGACGTTCCCTACATAAGAGCCGACCTAGTTGATGGATTGGTATTCGCGTTGGAAGGATTGCAGGAATGGGTAAATGGAACGGCTTATGACAAAGCCCGAGCCGCGCTGAAAGCGTTGGAGGAAACCGATGGGAACTAAACATGTGCATTACGATGTCATCGTCGCGTGGGCGGCGGGTGAGGAGATTGAGTTTAAAAGACCCGGTCACTTATGGCAGTACGCGGGGCAATCTCCCACTTGGGGAGCGGATAACGAATACCGCATCAAACCCAAGACCGTGAAGAAAGAGGGGTGGGTGAATGTTTATGAGACTGGTTACGGCAATCTGTTTCCAACAAAAGAACAAGCAGATAACTGTGGATCGAGATACAGAACGGCCTGCATCCGCATCGAATGGGAAGAGGAAGTATGAGCGACAAAGAACTCACCAAGCTGGAATTACAAGAATGCCTTCGTTACGAGGAAGATACAGGGTTCTTTTTCTGGATTAAAAGAAACAGTAAACGCATAAAAATTGGGGATAAAGCTGGAACAAGACCAAATTGCGATGGGTACGCAGAAATAATGGTGAACAATGTTTTGTACAAGGCTCATCGTTTGGCTTGGTTATATGTGTATGGCGAATGGCCTCAAAGTCAAATAGATCACATTAATGGCGATAAGTTCGACAACCGTATTGCAAACCTGCGGGACGCTACGCCAAAGGAAAATTCTTACAATCGCATACGAGCAAGTAAAAATAACAAAACGTCTTTACTTGGCGTGGTGGCAAAGCCGAACGGAACTTTTTACGCTGAGATTAGGGTAGAGAAAAAGAAGGTTCATTTAGGATCTTTCCCCACCGCAGAGTTAGCACATCAAGCATATCTTGAAGCCAAAGAAAAATTGCATGCGATGGAGGCGGTATGAACGAAGACAAAGAATTATTGACCTTGACGGCGAAAGCGGCGGGGATTGAACTCGAATGGGTTGATAGTGACGGCAATTATTGGCTAGGCAACGAAGTGCCTTGGAACCCCCTAACCGGCGATGGTGACGCTCTGCGCCTTGCGGTGAAGTTGAAGATGACTATTGATGTGCGGCTTTGGGATGACGAAGTTCAAGTTCGCGCTTACCACGAGCCGAGTATGTATCACATATCCGAAAAGGGCGACCCCTACGCCGCAACCCGTAGAGCCATCGTGAGAGCCGCCGCAGCTATAGGTCAGGAGATGCCGTGATGCTTACACAAGAGAAAGTCAAAGAACTTTTTTCATACGACCCAAATACTGGTGAAGTACGAAGAAAGGTGTCTGTAGCAAGAAATGCAAAAGAAGGCGCGTTAGCTGGTTGGAAAAACAGCGAAGGATACTTGCATGTCAAGATCGAAAAGGCTTCTTACAAGTTACACAGGGTTATTTGGTTGTATGTCTATGGAGTTTTGCCTACTGGCGTTATCGACCACATTAACAGAATCAAGGATGACAACCGCATTGTGAATCTGAGAGATGCCACGGTGCAGTTAAACAACATCAACAAAGGCGCAAGAAAGGATAGTAAAACAGGAGTGCCGAACGTCACATGGAGAGAGCGCGATAAATCATATCAAGCCGCTTGCAGAAGGAACGGAAAGCAAAACTATCTTGGGTCATACAAAAACATAGACGACGCATTGAAGGCTGTTGAAACATTTAAAGCTGAGATTGGCAGGGGGATGGAATGAATAAGGAAGATATAAAAATTGTTTTGGGCATCCTTACGATTTTCATCCTGCTTGGCCTGTCATGTATTTTTTTGCTTTGGGTAGGGCAGAAGGTGTTGGCATGACCAAAACAAACATCCTCCCCAAACCCGATGGCTTGTATCGACACCACAGCGGTAAGGTCTATCAAATTCTTGAGATTGCCAAGATGGAAGCAACCGGAGAGGTGGTGATTGTCTACCGTGAGCGTGGCTCAATAGACAACGTCTGGGTGCGCCCTGCATCCGAATGGTGGGATAAGTTTAGGGAGGTGGTGTGATGAGTACCGAAACCCGTAGAGCCATCGTTAGAGCCGCGAGTGAGATTGGCAGGGGGATGGAATGAAAGCAAGAGTTCGCCATGATCCTTCTAGCTATAAATACGTTATAGAAATCAAGAAGGGGCTATTTAGTGCTTGGGAATACGAGAGTTGCTCCTATTATTCATCCACGGCAGAAGGTGAAAGTTTTGTGTTTCAAAACATAGAAAAAGCCAAAGAAAGGGCAATCGAACGCGCCAAATATCTTCTTGAAGACACCATTGTCTGGGAGGGATCTTCTACATGAGTACCGCAAACGAACTGTTGAGACGGGCTTATGAGGCTTTGGACAGGTTTGCCATATACGATGTTCCGCTTGGATGTACTCCCCTCTACATCAGACCCTGGCCAGCACGGAAGCCGATGACGGAGGAGGAGATTGCCAAGGGGTTTTTGCCAGAACCAACAACAGGTATGAAAAGATTTAGGGCTGGCATCCGTTTTGCAGAAAAGCACCACAACATCAAATAATGCACCTACACCTTAACAAAACCGCTGATTTAGTGCCCATGACGCTGTTTTTGGCATTTATATTGGCATTCGATCCCAAAATAACGGAAGCCTCATGTCGGAGTCAGACTCAGAAACATCACTTCGATGTGAGGGAAGGCTACCCGCATGGACGCAAGGGATACGTTGTCGATCATGTCTGTGCGCTTGAGTGCGGTGGAATCGATGACCCGGTCAATATGCAATATCAGACCTATGCCGAAGGGAAGGCCAAGGACAAGTGGGAGCGTAAGCCCGAGGGATGCGCTCAGACTTGCACCCCGGAGAATTCGACTTTCGATAGGCGCGTTTTTAACTGCAAAAAAAACCCCGGTGATTAGCCGGGGCTTCTGAAGGAGAGACAGGCGATTCTAAGCCGCCGGAGTCTCTTCTGCTACCTTTTCCGCTACAGCCGCCGCCGCTTCAGTCGGGGCGATATCTTCGGGAGCCGCTACGGCTTCAATGGCTTCGGCCACCGGGGCCACTTCTGCCGCACTACTGGCCAATGAATGGAGGATAGTCTCGAATTCCAGAAACAGGGCAGAAATCCTTTCGTGAATAGTCATAACCGTACTCGCAGTGAATGTTGAAATTGAGATTGTAGATCAAGTCGATGACATTCTTGCTAAGAACATTACTCGGCGTGGTCGTGCAATCTGCGACCCAAGGGTAAGGACTATCGATCCTTGTTTCGAGTCGGTAAGGACACCCGATCAGGAGGCAAGTGACTAAGCCCAAACAAAGCCGCCGCCAATGCCTCAATGGCATATTTCTGATCGTCGGTAAAACTGTAAACGCCAAACGCCGACAGCATGAGAAAAATCCCGCGCCATGTCGACGTTTCCGCAAGTCGTGCCCAAAGATATTCTTTCATCAATTCAACTGAGTCCCGAAGTCGTGTTGACGTAATCAGATACTGAACCCCCGCCAACCATTAGGCGTTGACTCCCGCCTGAATGATCGTCATGGCAACCGATCCCGTTCCCGCCGTGACGGTGACTCGAATCTGATCCACCGGGAAAGCATAGTTCCCATCGGCGTTGGTCGTTTCAGAGGCAACGTCTGGATGATCGAACCAGTTGGTTCCATCGAACGTGTGCTGAACGGTATACGTCACGGTCCCGGTGGCAATGCACCCGAATCCGATATTGACCCCTGATACAAAGCTATTGACGTTGTAAGTTGTCGATGAGCCTGTGCCGGTCTGGGTAAGAGTGATTGGGAGCATTGTGGCCTCTTAGTGTTAGCCGTTGTCGGGAGTTTTAGGATCGGGAGCCTTGGGATCAGTCGCTTGTTGCTTGATGCTCATGAGTAGCGCGGCCACTTCATTGAAGGGGCGAAGCTCAAGAACCTTAACGACATACTGAAGTTGCTCGGCTGTGAATCTGATTGAGTAGTTCATAGTATTAAGACCAGATCGCGTGGGACGGTTCGGTGGAATACCACCCTTTGTGGTTCAAATTTTCGACCTGTCGAAAGATTTTGTCCATCTGAGCGCCAACTTCCTCCAGGGAATACTTGTTCCGGGCTGTGGATGCAATCGCCCGGCGGTTCAATGAAGGCACGTTTCGAACAGCTTCAAGCCAATCGCCCAAGGTTTTGCATCGATAGCCGTTATATCCATGCACAACGGTCTCTGAGAAGGCTCCAAAGTCAGAAGCGATCAAAGGCGTACCGCAGAGCATCCCTTCGACTCCCGCGCCTCCAAAAGGCTCACAGTAGCGCGTAGGCATCAATAGGGCGTAAGCGTTGCGGAGAAGTTCGGATCGGTCCTTGCCGGTGACAGGCGGCTCGACGGTCATATTGATCGGAGCGTCCTGCATAAAGTGATCCAGCCATTCCTTGTTGCCTTCACCTACCAAGCGAACGGGCATATCAACGTGACGGGCAATCTCCTTGATGTGATGCAGTCCCTTGCAATCGATCAGTCGGCCAAAATAGAGTAGGTACTTCCCATCATCGTAAGAGGGCAACCAGTCCTCAATGTCGTACCCCATCGGGCAGACCCATTGATAGTCATTCCCCGCGACCTGTTCCTTGCCTTGATGCCATGACCACCACTGATAGGTTTCATAGACCCGAAGCGGAAACGCGCATTGGGTGTAGCCAATCCCAATCTCTACATGATGAGCATTTGGAAAACGTTGACCCAAATCTGAATGAGTGATGCCAAAAGGATGGCAAATAATATCGCCATCGCGAACGCGCATAGATAGCTCGGGAACCAGTCGTTTACAAAATTCTCGATACAGACTCGAATCCGTTGAAGCTGCTTCATGGGGCTGTTCTTCTTTGTAGAGGGCCTTGAGCCGTTCAAATGTTTCCGCATCCAGAATTTCAACGTGTTCACTTGATTGGGCCTCTGTCCCTGCATTGCTGTATTCGATGACCTCATGACCAAAGGGAAGCATCATCTTCCCAAATCTAACGACGCGACCCGTGAAAGCACAATGTGAAAAATCTGCCGCAGGGATTGTATGAAACAACCCCAATAGGTGTAAACGAGCCATGTTGAACCTCCCTTAGTTCTATTGGCCTGTTAAATACGCTTCCCATACTATATCAATTTGTCCTGATGAGTTTAAACCAAACGCCCACCACTCGAAGTATGACGCCGTTACTTCTCCCAGTATACAACCTACAGCACCACCTGTATTTTCATTTTCACCATTACCAGCATATAAACTTATCACGACGGTTGGTGATTGCGGAAATGCTTGAGAAAAATTAACTCTATTAAATGTTCCTCCAGTGCTAGGATCAGTCGCAATTCTATAAAAATTACTTCCATAAGTAGCGGATGACATCGGAGCACTTGCGCTTCCCTGTTGGGCCTGTCCTACTGCAAATGTGATCGTACCGGAAAGTGCGAAAAATCTTGACGGAACGCTTGTGAATGCTTGAGGGCATACATACACTTGCCCACTATAAATTCCAATACCTTGTGTGGACCCCCCCTGACCACAAATTGCATTTGTCCCAAGTGTTATTGCTGATCCACCATTAATTTGAATAGCTTTGCTTCCAGATGCAACAGCCATTTCATTTCCACCGATGTAGACATTAGATAAGTTTGCCCCTTCAAACTGAATGCCGATGTTCCCATTAACTGTCATCTGATTCCCGGTGATGACAACTTGGGAAAATGAATTAGAACTTGTATTTAATGCAATTGATGATGATGCTGCGGCTTCTAAGCTATTTCCTGAAATAACAAGAATTGAGGTGCTTGGATTCCCAGCGCCTGTCGAATACTGACCAAGGTAGTGATAGGTCGCATTAAGAAATTTATTTCCGATGATTTTCAAACCACCAGAAGAATATTGAGAAATAGTGATCCCGCCGATAGACGACGCAAATGTGCAATTCGTTATGCAAGAATCGCCTGAATCAATGTTATTCGTGTTTTGGATTTGGATAGCAGTCGTATAGTTGTTCCAGTTGCATCCTAAAACAACCCACCCAGAAGCTTTTACAAAATTTAACCCGATTGCCCCGACGATAAATTGGCAATTTGTAATTCTACTATTACCGTTTTCACCAGACGCTGGATTAACAGTTATATAAGATCCACTTGTTCTTTGGGCATTAGATGTAAATACAATGTTCGACACAAAAAACGTTTGAGTAGAACTTATCGTTATTACATCACCTGTTGAGGAACTGGCAACAATAGCACTTGCGTAAAAAGAATCCCCAAGTAAATTTATACCAGTTGTGATAGATAAGCTTGAAACTAAATAACGACCAGCGGGGAAATAAATTGTTCTATTTGGGTTAGAAGTGATTGCGTTTTGAATTGCGGATGTGTCATCAGCCACACCATCCCCGACAGCACCGTACGCTTTGACGTTGACACCGATAGAGGTGCCGTTAGCCCCGGCAGGTCCAGTGGGACCCTGAAGTCCTGTAGCCCCAGTGGGACCCGTTGGGCCACCCGCAGGACCAGTTGCTCCAACAGGACCAGTCACCCCGGTAACACCTGTAGGTCCGATCAAACCTGTAGCACCAATTGGCCCTGTAACACCAGTTGCACCTGTAGGACCGGTAACGCCTGTAGGTCCGGTGGCACCAACAAATCCTTGTGGCCCAATGATGCCAGAATCAGCCTCAACCCATACAGGACCAGTACCATTACCAGCAAAGTAAACATAAAGTGTGCCGCCTACGGTGTCCCACCAAAGGGGATATAAAGCCGGATTCGATGGAGGCGTGGTGTTATACCAAGTAAGCGCACCCGAAAGCCCTGACGGACCTGTAGGGCCTGTTGCGCCGATTCCGGTAGGGCCTGTTGCACCGACTGGTCCGGTCACGCCTGTAGGGCCGACCGCACCCTGATTTCCTTGGATGCCTTGAATACCTTGAGGTCCGGTCGCGCCCGTAGCGCCGACCGCACCGCTAGGGCCGGTCACGCCGACATTGCCCTGTGGTCCTGTGGCACCACTTGCGCCGCTAGGGCCTGTAGCTCCTGCAATTCCGCTAGGGCCAGTTGCGCCGACTAAACCCGAAGCACCTGACGGACCAATGGCACCTGTAGCGCCTGTGGGACCAACACTCCCTGCGGGGCCGGTGACACCTTGTAGACCTTGCAATCCACTTGGCCCCGTAGCGCCTGTTGATCCGATTCCTGTAGGGCCAGTCGCGCCAGAAGGTCCGGTAGGTCCAGTTGCACCCACAGGCCCCGCTATGGCTCCCGCATTAAACCATGTTGTTCCATTCCAGACCCAGAGATCGCCAGAATCGAGCGTGATGTAAGCATCATCCAATGATGCGCCGGTCG
>Ga0208388_1000026_pt1 | contig 46255 bp, 56 predicted proteins | sample CryBogCBH18Jul07_FD_185511 | JGI IMG/M metagenome (GOLD analysis project Ga0208388, IMG submission 185511) | Freshwater microbial communities from Crystal Bog, Wisconsin, USA - CBH18Jul07 (SPAdes) (version 2) | ecosystem: Environmental > Aquatic > Freshwater > Lake | place: Crystal Bog...
ACGCATCACCAGCCTTATTCTCGCGCAATGTTCTACGGCTACAAGTTTAAGGCTGGTGATGCGTTTAAGGTTCGCGTTGGCTGTTCAAACTACAAAGGATTAGGCGACGGAACTGAAAGTTATTTCCGTCTTGCAAGTAAAGCATCATCGTATCTTTACTGCGAGGGCGGCAAAGGCGGCGAGAGTGGCTATGTGCAAGGCAGTGAGAAGAAAGGCTTCACAAAGCCGGGCGACGGCGGTGTTGTGAAAACCGATGGCTTTGACGGCGCAGTAATGTTCAATCTTGATGCAGTGTCAGGCGGCAATGGTTTGCCGGGACTAAGTGTTACGACGCCGCATGGCCCAAAAACTGTTGGCGGCGCTGGCGGCAGTTCCTTCTTGGGAACATCTGGCGGCACTTTTCCTACCTCTGGTTATGGCACTGGCGCGGGTGGTGCTGGCGAAGCAAACAACTCTGGCGGTGGCGGCGGCGGCTACGTTGGTCGTGGCGGCGTTGTGATTATTGAGTATTAGTCCGATGACGCAGCAAGTCTATATCGGAAACTACTGGCCGTTTTTCTTCTCTGGTCTTCGCCAGTTCCAGTATTCAACAAAGGATGGGGCGGTCGCGCCCTATACCACCAATTTCTACTATGACAGCAATCACAACTCTATGGCGCAGGAAAACTATGCTGCCGATGGAACATTTTTAAATAAATGGTTCATGCAGATTAGAACTGCGTTTGGCGTTGCAGAATGGCGCGACGATTACCCAGACGGGCGTATCGTTGTGATGAACCCGCCAATTGGTTGGGGCAATGTCGAGTATGTTCCCGGCAATTACTACAACAAGGTTGAGACAGACCCTTGGCAATGTATTCCAACAATCATTGCCGAAGCTGAACAAACTGTTGTGTATGAGGAATTGTTGCCTGAGTTTGAGACATGGCAGGGAGACAAGTTCAACAATGTGCTTGTCTTCTCATATGCTCAGAAATGGGGAACAAAGGTAAGTGGCGCGCGCTACTGGATGGCAGAAGGTGTTGGTCCAGTTGGCGTGGCGTTTATCATCCAAAATCCTGACGGCACATTCACAACATGGGAACGGTCTGACGCCAAGGTTGTTGAGTTCGGCGAGCAAGAAAGACGCGACATGCTGATTGCTAAAGCGTCTAAGGAAAGTCTCAAAATGAGTGTGGCTGACTACCTTATGGAGATAGCATGATGCTTATGGCTGTAGTTAAAAAAGGCGTTGCAGCGCCTTGGCCGACTGAGTGTCCTTTCATTAACGAGGTGATTGCTGTCGTTATTGGATGGGTAGTAGGATGATTTATGTGCTGATGCTTTGCACATTCATGTCGTCTAGCGGCGAAGTCTGCGAGGATATTCGCCGCTATTCAACCATAGGTGATTGCGTGGCAGAGGCAGACCGCCTCAAGCCAACTGAGGAAAAGCACAAAAGATATATCTGTGAAGGAAGATTGCGTGGCGGCGTTAGACATTGATGAATACGGACGGAAAATTTACGAGCCTGACGGAAAAATTCTGTCTGAGTATCTTGTCGATCGTCGTCATGTCTCTATTATTCGCGGTCCTATCGGTAGCGGCACTTCTTCATGTAGTTGTATCAAGATTGCTATGTTGGCTGCCGAGCAAAACAAATCACCGCTCGACGGGATCAGAAGATCCCGTTGGGCGATCATCCGAAACAATTATCCAGCTCTACGAAACACAACCGTAAGAACGTGGCTCGATTGGTTCCCAGAAAATCTCTATGGGAGATTTAATTGGGGCAAACCAATGAACCATGTGATGAAATGGGCTGATGTTGAATGTGAAGTTATCTTTCTCGCCCTCGATGACGAGTCAGACATTGCCAAGCTCAGATCATTAGAGTTGACGGGCGTTTGGTTTAACGAGCTTGAATATATTCCGAAGATTATCTTTGACGAAGCGGAAAGTCGCACAGGTCGTTATCCTGCGTTAAAAGATGGTGGCTCTAAATGGTCTGGCGTCTTAGCCGATCTTAACGCGCCTAATGAAGATCATTGGCTTGTTCAAATGACGGCAGAGGTGCCTTATCCTGACGAAGTAGCAGAAGAAGATCGATCATACTGGCCAAGCGATTGGGGATATTATGTGCAACCGCCAGCGTTGGTTGAAGTTTTTGCGGCAGATGGCAAGACCGTCAATGACTATATTCCAAACCCAGAAGCGGAAAATGCGCGGTGGCTAGAAGATCATTTCTATTCTGAAAAACGCCGGGGAAAATCTAAACAATGGATTGATAGCCGACTTATGAACCGCATAACATTTGTGGTTGACGGCGATCCTGTATGGCCAATGTTTAGGAGAGAGACGCATGTTTCACCGCGCGGTCTTGAATATAATCCTTCTTACGCTGTCATTGTTGCTCTGGATTTTGGTCGTCGCCCATCTGCTCTTGTCGCGCAGGAAATCGGGAACAGGCTCTACATCCTACGCGAATTTAGAATGTATGGCGTTGGGGCGGCAACCTTTGCGCCAGCTTTAAAAAGATTCCTCGATCAGCATTTCCCCGGAGCGATGTATCGCTTCACTGGCGATCCAAAGGGCCAAGATCGCGGTCAAGCTGACGAGCGAACAGCCTATGATGTTTTCCGCGCCAATGGCATGAATGTCACGCCAGCGCCAGTTAAAAACAATCATATCGAAACGCGCATCATGGCCGTCGAACAGGCTTTGAATGAGCTGGTCAATGGCGGTCCAAGGATTAATGTCGATCCCATGAATTGTCCTACATTGGTTGCTGGCATGTCCGGCAAGTATCAAATGCGCAAACTGATGTTTGGCGAAGATCCTACGCCTGAGAAAGACAAGTATTCAGACATCTGTGACTGTCTGCAATATATGGTTTTGTTCCTTGGCAATGGCCGAGTCCTTAATGGATCTCACGTTAATTCATTGCCTCGCTATGTCAGGGTGGAAAAAGGCCGCAAGGATTTGAGGAAAATTCACGCATGACCAATGGCAGCAACGATTGGTGCATAGCCTTTTGGCGCAACGCCTCGACATGGTATGGCAAACTAACCCCCGGCGAATTTAAACATGTCTCATTGTTTCGCTATATGGTCGAAACAAACACATGGGTCTATGTCGATTTTGACTTTAAAGGGGTCCATATCTTTTCCGTCCACGGAACAGAAAATGGTGTGGCGCCCATAGCCAAGGTCTTATCTGGCGGCGATTGCGCTATTGTAAGGGCCAATGTCAAAGACAGAGAATTTGTATTTCGTGGCTTTGCTACATGCGTTTCATTTGTCAAACATTCATTAGGATTCAAAAGGTGGTGGGTTGTCACGCCTGACCAGCTTTATTGGGAATTGATTAAAGATGGAGCTGAACATCTAAAGAGTTGAGTGCGTCGATCTTAGCCTGAGCGTTTCATACCCTCCCGCCAGTTAATTTTGGTCGGAGGGTTTTTTCATGGGCGGTGGCGGCGGCGGCGACGGCGGCATGGGCATGATGATGATGATGATGATGCAGATGCAGATGCAACAGCAAATGCAGCAACAGATGGCTCAGCAACAGGCTCAGTTCCAAGCCGAGCAACAGGCTCAGGCAGACCAAGCCGCAGCGCAACAAGCTCAGCAACAAGCTCAGATGACCGCGCAGCAACAGGCTGCAATCCAGAAGCAGGTTGGTCAGGTTCAAGCTGACGTATCATCCGGCACATGGAACATGCTTCGCCAGTTTGGTGCGACCAATTCAATCCTTGGCGCAAACCAGAATCTTGGCACAGTCGCGTCGGGCGTTGCTCCTGCTCAGACGGTTATGCCGCTTCAATCGGCCATTAATTCTGGCGCCATTAATAGCACGACCGGGACGGCCTAATGGCTGACATTTTTGCTATTGAGCAACTAGAGCCTGTCAGAAATAGAGAGATGCTACAGATTGCTGTGCGTCGGCGTTTGGCCGATGCGCGCAAACAAAAAGCTCCCTTTGAGTTTGATTTCCGCGAGGGCTACGTCTTTGCAGCGCCTCATCGCGCCATTACGGTAAATTCATCAAGCCCAAAGCCGCAGGGCAAATGGTTTGACATCCCGCAGATCAATACATCGCTTGGCTTTGAGTTGGCTGGCGACTTTCCAACAGTCATTATCAATACGTTTTTCCCGCAAACCCAACAATGGTTGACGCGCCGTCCGGCTTCATTCGTCCCATTGGATCAGCGGATTATGGTCGAGCGGGCCACGGCTGACGCCGACAAGATTATCTTTCAATCGATCCTTGCCAGCAATTTCTACGCAGAGTGCGGCAAGGCTTTTAATCCAGACCTTGCGCTTGGCACTGTGGCGCTATGGATCGAGCAGGATCATGGATGGAAACCACCTGTCGTTCAGTGTGTTCCTATCCGCGAGCTTGAGATTAATGTCGGTCCTGACGGCAGTATTGACGATCGCTTTGTCGTTCGTCACACGCGCTATCGATATTTAAAAGCTATTCTCCCAAACAATGTCGAGATCCCGCCAAAGGTGGTTGAGCGCGGCGAGCGTGATGAGAATAAATCGTGCGTTGTTGTATGGGGATTCTGGCGCATCTACGATGATAGCGGCGTCGAGAAATGGCAGCACACGATTACCATTGATGGCTTTATTTGCCACGAAGCAATTTTAAGAGGCAAAGGTTCCTGTCCGTTAGTTGTTGCGCGTTTCAACGCTACGCCCGATTGGGCGTGGGGGGTCGGGCCTTTGGTTCAAGCGTTGCCCGATCTCCGTGTCGTTGACGAGCTGGCGGCAATGAAAGTCCGTAACGTGGACTTTGCTTTATCTCCACCAATCTCTTTCCCAGATAGTTCATTCACAAACATTCAAGACGGCATCGAGTCAGGCATGGCTTATCCTATTCGCCCCGGCGAAGAAGGAGCTATTAAGAACCTTTATTCATTCCCGCCATTAGATCCTGCGATCTACATGACGAATGAGATTGAAGCGCGCGTCAAGAAATTGTTCTTCTTGGATTGGCCGCAACAAGACGGAAAGACGCCACCAACGGCAACGCAATGGCTTGATGAAATGACGCTCGCACAGCGTCGTATCGGCACACCGGGTCTTGTGTTCTGGCAAGAGTTTTGCGCTGGCACCTTTACAAGATTCCAATATCTGCTTGAGAAATCCGGCGCTGTCGATCGTGTGACGGTTGAAGGTGTGCGCGGCGAAAAGCATGAAATTGCAATGCTGCCTTACAACCCTGCGATCCGTTCTGCGGAGCAGGAAGAAGTCGCGCTCTTTGCGCGCTTCGCTCAGATCGGCGCTGGTTCATTCCCAGAGGAATGGAAGATGGCGACCGATGGTCAGAAGACCTTGAAGAACATCGCCAACAAAATGGGTGTCAATTCAATTTGGGTTCAGCGCGATCCAAACGAACAAGCTGCGGCTGTTGCGCAAATGCAGAAACTTGTCGGCGCATTGCCGCCTAAGCCACCTGCAATCCCACAGGGCGGTGGTGGACCACCAATGCCGCCAGAAGCGCAAATGCCTCAATAAATAAAGGATCAAAATGGTTTTTCCAGATGATGAAGAACGAGAAGGTTTGAAGCGTTTAGGTCTTTATGCAGACGCTCAATATCTCTCTCAGCTTCTTCTTCGCACACTTCAATATGTTGTTCCGGCTGGATCAGAGGCCGGTGCGTTGGAAAGAAATGAAGGTCGCCGCAGTTTCGCGCTCGAACTTCTAACCTTAATGGAACTTAGAGAACAACCGCATGACAGACGACCTGACGCAGCAGAACTCGCTCGCACCCGCACAAGCGGAATTGCGACTGGACAGCGCGGAATCTCCCGCCGTCTCCCAACAGAGAAGTGAACCACCTTCACGCCCTGCTTGGGTTTCTGAGGAGTTTTATGATCCGCAGCGCGGCGTCAAATATGATGAGCTTGGCAATAAGTTCAAAGAGCTAAATGAGTTTAAACGTCAGCAAGATGAACTTGCTGCAAAGCGCCGCGCTGAAATGCCAGAAGCGCCAGATGGCTATGGTGTTCTTGGTGAGGGCGATGAAGTCCCACAAGGATTTAAAATCGATCCAAGCCATCGCATGTGGAAATTCTTGCAAGAAGTTGCGTTAGAAAAGAACCTTACAAAGTCTGAGTATAAGGACTTAGCTAAGCGTTACGTCAATCTCGCCGCAGAGTCTCAAAAAGATTACATGTCTCAGGTTGAGGCAGAGCGTAAACAGTTGTTCACGGCTCTTGGAGACAACGGCGCGCAGCGCGTTGATGCTGTTAAGGTCTGGTTCAATTCTGCCTTTGGCGAAAAGGTCGGCTCGCAGTTGGCTTATACGCTGCACACGCCAGACATCGTTAAATCATTCGAGAAAATTCAAAAGGCTCTCACAAACCAAGGGGCGTCATCGTTCAATGGTTTGGGGCGCGATGGCGTTGGCGGCGGCGACATCGAGGGTTGGGACAAGATGACGTTCGAGCAACGCTGGGCGGCTCGGTCCCAGCATGACCGCCGTGGTGCTAACTAACGAGGTAAACTGAGATGGCTACTATTTATAGCTCCGTCTCTGCTCCAATTACCCTCTTGGAATATGCCAAGACAATGGAGCAGGACAGCCCAACGCGCATATTCGTGGAGAATATGGCGTCTGAATCTGACCTTATGGCAGCAATGCCATTTCTTCCTGCGCAGAACGGTAAACGCGCCTATATGGACATTGCGAATGTCCCATCGGTTGGTTTCCGTGGCCTTAACACGGCTGGCGGCGAAGCAACGGGTCACTTCAACCTCCGTGAAGAAGACACGTTCTTCGTTGACGAATACGTTAAAGTTGACCGCGCGATCCAAGATCGTCTCGGCCCAGATCACGAAGCTCGTCAGATCAAGCTGAAGACAACTGCTCTTGCGCAAATGTTTACGGCTGCTTTTATTAAAAGCGACAACGATCTGAACCCAACGGCTCCGAATGGTATTCAGTCACGTTGCCTCAATCTTGCTACCAATGCAGGAACGGGCGGCAACCTTCTGAACAATTCTGTTACGGCTGGCGGCGGCCCTCTTTCGCTCGCTAACCTCGACATCCTGTATTGGCTCGTCAACAAGCCAACGCATTGGCTGATGCCTCGCGGACTTATGCCTTATCTCGACGCTTCTGCGCGCGATCCACAGCTCACCAACAACACGGTGACTTACGATCAAGCAGATCCGCTTGGTCGTCGCGTTATGCGTTACAAGGGTCTTCCGATCCTGTTCGGCTATGAGCCTGACGATTCACCTGACATGCTGCCTTTCACAGAAGTTGGTGTTGGTGGTGGCGCTGCTCAGACGGCATCGATTTACTGTGTTTCTTTGCGTGACGGTGGCCTTTACTCAATTGAGCAGACGCCTCTTACCGTTCGCCCAGAGGGTCAGTTGATCGGCGCTCCGTTCAGCTCAACCCACATCAAATGGGACTGGGGTATCGCCCGCGAACATCCTCGCGCTGTCGCTCGCCTTACGTCAATCACCGCTGCAAAAATTGCAGCGTAACAAATTGTAAGGAGACAACGACAATGGCACTTGGTCCTTTTATTGGAAACAACGGAGCGCCAGTTCCGTTTAATCCACCAACGAAAGTCGGCACATTTGATGCGGCTACCTGCTTTACGGGTGACATTACGCCTCAGACGTTTTCGGCTTCTGGCTTCTTCACAAGCGGCGGCAACCCTGTTCAGCTCGATGTTGGTCCGGGCCTGTTCGATGGTTACTTCATCATCGATTGGGTTTCGCGCAAACAGTCGTCTGGCACTGAGGAATACACTGTGTATCTTCTCGGTTCTAACGACCCTAACTTTGCCGCTGGCAATGTTGAGATGTTAACGGTGCAGGACTTTGGCGGGGCTCGCTCTGCAATTTCCCCATCGTTCATCGCGGCTGGCGCTTCTCCGGCTGTGGCTACCGGGGAAACTGATTACATTCCAGTTCTGAACTTCCGTTCTGGTATTGTATATCGTTATATCCGCGCTGGCATTGATCTTAACGGAACAGCGCCTAACGCAGTTTGCAATGCTTGGCTAACTTACGACGCTGGTTAATGAGGACGGACAATGGATAGTGGAAATAACTTCTGGGTTACGGGCTATTACAAAGACCCTGTTAAGGGTGTGGTTCCTGTATCATTGCATGGAATCGATCTTGTTGACGCCATCCGGCGTTTTCCAGATCAGTATAGCAAAACCGAAAACGGCTTTGGTTCTGTAGCAAAAGCTGAAGAAAAGAAGCCGACACCTACAAGAGGTTAATTCTTCTTTACCAAAAAAGAGCCGGGGAGAAATCTCCGGCTTTTTGGTGCGTCGATCTAAAAAATGCCGATGGGTAGTGTTCCCGTCATGGCTAACAATCCCAACATCACCTATCCAGACGCTTATCCTCAACGGCGCGTCTATGACATCAGCGACAAGCTGAAGATTCTTAATGAAGCCCTTATCAATACGGGCAATAATCCCGTAAACATTAATGATGACGCTTCTGACGAATGGCTCGCGGCAAACAATGCCTTTGAGCAAAATGTCCTTTATCTTTTAGGTGTTAGAGATTGGAACTTCTCTACAGAAGTTGCTCCTCTTTTAAGGTTGGGCGATAGTTCTTATCCCGGCTATTCTGATGTTTACGCCAAGCCTGTAGACTGTCTCCAGCTTATCAATGTGTGGCGCACAGACGATCAAGAAAAGCTCGATAGTTGGACAAAAGCATTTGGTCACGCAATGGCAGATATTAGGCCACCTGACCTGACCTATTCCGTCATAGGCGACAACATTCACACCAAAGCCCCGAAGGGCTTGATGGCTAAATACTCGCAGTTCCCGCAAGGGGCGCAGGATTGGTCTACTGGATTTGTTGCATGTCTAAGAATGAAGATTGAGGCCAATCTCTATCGTTCATTAAATGAAGATATGCAAAGCTCAGGGGCGTATGACGGCAGGGCTGAGATGCTTCTTAAAGAAGCGATTGCCCGCAACGCCCAAGAAGATTCACCAAAGGTTATGTTCAAGTCTAAGCTACAACATATCCGCACTGTCCGTAGATTTGGGTGGTATCTCCGTTGAGCGGTAAATCAGAACTCGACATTCAAGTTGATTTTTCTGGCGGGCAGATCAATCAGTCTGCTCGACGCAGGACCGACACTGACGTTGTAAAGCAGGGCGGTCAGACTGTCCTTAACTGGCAGTCAACAGCAACGGGCCAGCTCATTCCTCGCCCCGGCAGAGAGATACTTTATTATACCGATTGCCCGCGCGGAGACTTTATCCGTGTTTCGACGGGCGAAGAATTTACGCTGAGATTTGGGGCTAACAAAGTCGCACTGTTTGATTTGGTCGGAAATTCTATTGCCGTATCAAGCGATCCGACAAAGCTCATATGGGATAATAATACGCTTGACCTTATTACTTGGGCTCAAGCGCAAGATACGATCTTTATTTGTTATCCTCGCATGAGGCCATATCAAGCCGTGTGGGATCGAACGGCGCGCAACTGGTCTTTTTACCAGTTTGCTTTTGACGAAGGGCAGGGCGCCATTAAAATGCCGTTCTATCGCAGGGCGGTTCTTGGTGCTGTTATTTCATTTGATAAGACGACAGGGTTAGCAACACTCACTTGTTCCCAGCCTTATTTCTCGGCTGACATGGTGGGGTCAACAATTTCTATTGTTGGTCAGCAAGTAATTATCAAATCTTTCATTGCCAGCAATAAAGTAACGGCGCAGATAAACTATCAATTGCCGGACAGTATCGCGGTCATCGTGGAGGACACGACGCCATTTCTTCCCGGAATGATTTGCCAGTTTGCGTCTGAGGGGATTAAGTTTGAAGTTGGAACCATTGATGCGACGAACAAATCGATTGTTGGCGTATTAACGTCTCAACTCACATTTGACCCGTTGGCCTTTCCAACAGACGCCACGACGAAGCCTGTTGTGGTTAGCCCTCTTGGTTCATCTACGACAACGGCTGTCCCTGCAAAGGCAGATCCGGGATCTCCGACTGTTCAATGGCAGGAGGAATTTTTCTCAGCCAAAGAGGGTTATCCAAGCAGCGTTTCTTATGACCGTGGCCGTCTGATCTTTACGGGGTTTCCTCAAGCATCAAACGCTATTCTTTGGTCGCAGATCAGTTCTCCGAATAGCTTTTGGATTGATAGCATCGCATCTAATTCACAGCCAGGAGCTGGCGCAGATGCCAAGTCTGCGATCTTTGAGCTTGTGTCTGGATCGTCTGACATATTCTTTGTTGAGGGTTGGCAGCAAGGTCAATTCACTTTTACGAGGCGCGGCGTTTACTTTACGCCTATCAGTCAACAATACCCAATGCAGCCCGGAAACGTGACGTTTGAAAAGATTTCAGACGATGGCGTTTCCAATGTGCGGCCAACAACGATTCAAGACGCCATTTTATTTATTAACGCTGGCCAGAACCGCATTGCCGCTATTCGCCCAACGGGTTCATATACTCGTCCTTTCTTGGTCCAAGACTTTACAGACACCCATACCGACCTGTTTAAAAATCCAACACATATCACAGTTAGAACTGGCGATGGCGTAAGGCCAGAGCGTGTTGTTTATGTTGTGAACCAAGATGGCGGTCTTGTTGTTGGCAAAGCCGTCTTTGATAATGAAAACTTATTTGTTGGCTGGACACCTTGGCAATCCAAAGGGCCAGTTAAATGGGTTTCTGCCCAAGGGCCGAACGTGTTTTACACAGTCGGGAATGTCGGCAATGTTGGGCCTTTTTACACAGTTCAGCTTGAAACTGAGCAGCTATATTTGGATGATGCGCTTCTTATTAATTCAAGCAATGGCAACGCGAATCCACCAACAGGCTATGGCCCGTTTTATAAGTTCCCGACAGGAACAATGGTTACAATTATGGATGGCAATATCGATTACGGCGAGCGGCCTATCGATATAAACGGCTTTGTTGTGTTTAGCCCTAATGAACAATTGCCAAGCCCAACTTTAGTTGGCGGCACATTTGTCGCGCCAGTGTTTGAACCATTTAGCTATTTCCAAAAAGTCGGAGATAGAACAAAGCGCATTGGACTAAATCGCGTATTTATTAACGTGACCAATGCCACAGATTTTACGCTCAACAACAAAGTATTTCCCTGCCAACGCTTTGGAGACGATGGTTCAGCGCAGCCTGTTCTCCTCGATGGCAGTTTCCGTATTCGTCCCTTTGGTCGGGGCTGGCAGCAAACTGTTACAGTAACGAAGCATCGCCCCGGTCCATTTACTCTGTGCGAGCTAACATTAGAGGTATCAAACTAATGGGATCGGGAGCTGACACACAATTAATGTCAGGCTGGATTTCAGCTCAAGGCATTATGATGAACTCGCAGGTCGATGCTGCAAACATTCGTCAGCGTGGACAAGACGCATTATTCCAAAATGAATATGCGGCAGGTCAAGAGCAGTTGGCTGCTCGTATGACAGACCTAAAAGCAACGCAGACTGATTATGCAATGAGGCGAAGAACCGCCGATGACATGGCTAATGCAGATGCAATTATGGCGCTATCTGGAACAGACGATAGCTTAAGCCCGACAAATTATGCTGTGAGAAATTGGTCACAAGGCCAGTCAGATCGACAAATACAACAAGCAAATTGGAACTCTCATATGGACTCTGAGGGTCAGAGATTTGCTGCAAACATGGACATGATTCAAGGTTATAAAGAAATGGACGTTGCCGAGTATAACTCGATAGCGACGTTGGCTTCTGGAAACATGGCTGCAATGGGAGCTTTGCTTCAAGGTATTGCGGCGTCTGATAATGCAAATACAGAAAAAGCGAGTGCTAGGACACAGTCTATGATTGGGTTGGCAAGTAGCGGGCTAGGGTTGATTGGAGCGTTTATCTAATGGCTAATATGCTGAATCTGCCAAACGCAGAAGAAGACAAACCAATCCTTGCTGACGTTCAAGAGCCACAGTTAGAAAATTCTATCTTTCAGCGCGGCGATCTTAAATCAACTGGCGATGGCATGGTTGCTCTCGCTCAGGGCTTGGCTGCTTATGGTAGCGCGCAGACCAACAGAGAAATATCCAGCATCAAGAATAGCGCCTCTATTGGCGAGGCCGCTATGGGCGGTCTTGCTCAGATGGCTGGAAAGTTAAAGCAGAATTTCAAAGAGCAGGGCGGCGAGGATCAGATTGCATATCAGGTAGATCCTGAGTCTGGTCGCATGAGCGCCGTTGGCCCCGGCCAGCCATTTTCTGGCGCCAATGATATGTTCTCAGGCGGCTCAATTGGCGATGATCTTCTTGGCGGATTTTTTAAATCAAGCAGCGGGTCTGGAAATTATACAGCGCCAACTACAGAAGAAGCTGGTCAGCGGCCAGCCAATATTGGCGAGCGTAAACCCGGACAAGTGACAGGCCCCGGCACAGTCGCACAAGCAACCATTGTTGCTGGACCTGCGCAGCATTTGCAAAATCTACAAAACGACCTTCAAGACATTGCAAACGAAAACGCTTCTAATCCATCTGGCTATTTAAAAGCATCAAATGAATATCTGGCTAAACAATATGAACTTAGCACATCCCTTGGCAAGGGCGGCATTAAAGCCTTTGAACATGCGACTAATTTTGCTGGACAGCTTTATCGCGGCATATCATCTAAATACACAGCGCAAAAGCTAAGGGGTGATTACAACGATACGTTAGCGCGCAATGACTCGCTGACAAATGATCTATATAGCACTTCGCGCACTTATGATGATTCCAAGCAAAGTTTTGATGATTGGTTTAGCAATAGCCCGCAATGGAAAGAGCTGAACAATAACGTCGCTGGCATTTCAACAAACCCGGCGCTTAATTCTGATTTTGGTCAGCAAAAAGCCGCTAATTATTTAGAAGCTGTTAAAGACACCGCTCGCCAAGAATATGTAATTGGCAAGGCTGCATCGATAAGAGATGAAAAAGGATATGACGCCGCCTATGAATGGTTAAAAAACGAGACGATTGAAAATAAAAACTCATCGTTGTCGCCTGAGAAAAAGACGACTGCTTGGCGCGCTGGCGTTGCTGAAATTAACGCTCTTAATGAAACGCAAAAAGCAGAGCGATCGGCTGCGGCATCTGCAACGCAAAAGATGATGACTGATTTAAGAAATGGTGGATTTAAAATTATTCCCCATCAAGACATATTAAATATGGCTGCGGCTGCGCGTAAGGCTCATTATCCAGAGGGAGCCTTGGCGCTTGAATCTTTAGCCCGCATTAATAATAGCCGAGACGTTCAGACTGCTTTTCAGTTGCCAGCCGTTAAAGCCGTGGAAACATTGTTTGGCCCCGGCGGAAAATCTATTGTTACATCGACTGCTAAATCAAACATAATGGACACAGCCCATAAAAATGGGATGATGAATTATAATGAGTTTAAAGATAAGTTGATTTTAGAAAAAGGAGCCACGCCTCAAGAAAGAAACCTATACGACGATCATCTTGAAAACCTTTGGGGCAATGGCGGCATCGATAACCCAGACGGTTCTCGTTCGACAATTGAACAGGCAATTGTTCAAAATCCGGTAGATGGCAAATTTTACAATGTGCCGACCATTTGGAATGGCAAAAGGCACACTGAGACTGAGGCGCTTAATAGGGCTTATGCAAAAGGCATTGAGCGTTATCCATCAAGCGATGATCCAAAGGCTTTGGATGAGCGTTATTTAAAAGACATTCATCCATATTTTGACCAAGACGTTCAACGCTATAGAGGTGAAAAACAATCTCGGCCTTATATGTTTCCAGACCAAACTGGCGGCTTTGGCTCATATAAATCTGGAGATATTCCATTAAGTGGATCTGCTGCTCACTATGGCGAGTCATATGTTGTTGGCGGCATGAAGCCTGAGTTTAGAGATAGAGTTGCGGCAATGATGCGCGCCGCTAAAGCTGAAGGTGTCCCGCTCTCAATTCATTCCGGCTTTAGAAGCCAAGAGCATCAAGATAGATTATTTGCGCAATCAGATGGCTCTGGACATTGGGTTGCTAAACATTCTCATCACACCAATGGAGATGCGGCAGACCTTTCCGGCGATCTAAATTGGGCGCAAAGAAACGCTCAGCGTTTTGGTCTTCACTTTCCTATGTCATGGGAGAAGTGGCACGTTGAGCTTGAAGGGTCGAGGGGCCAGCAACAATACAGCTATTCGCAAGGCCCCGTATCTAACAGGTCTGTTGCCAATGCTATCTTTGGTCAAGAGAGCGGGTGGAATCCTAATGCAAGGACATCCGTTAATGGCGCCCACGGCATAGCGCAGATTACGCAAGGCACCTTTAATCAGTTTGCGCAGCCCGGAGAAAACATCAGCAACCCTGAGCATAATGCTCGCGTTGGTCAGCGTATTATCGATCATTATATGAAAAAATATAATGGCGATGTTTCTCGCGTTGCTGTCGCTTATTTCTCAGGCGAGGGCAACGTGGCTCCTATGGGCTACGCTCAGCCATACAAAGAAGATAAGAAAGACGGTAACGGCAAATCCGTTTCTGGCTATGTGACTGATGTTATGGGTCGTCTGTATCAAGACAGATCCGGCTATGGAGCCAACCAAGGTTCTTATATGCCAAGCGGCCCATCTGGACCGTCGCCCATGACTGAGCCAATGAATACGACATATGCTGGACCAAGTTCAGCAATTCCATTTACAGTCGATGAAATGGCCCACAATATGTATCTTGGGTCTGACTTTGTGAGAGATAAAGTCAACGATCTGAATACAGAAGCAGGAACATTAAAAGGTTTATTGCCGGGGATTGAAGATAATTTGCGTAAAGGAATTGCCCCAGATCAAGAAATGGTCGCATCAGTTATGCAATTTGCAAAAGCATATCCAGAAAAGCTGCCCGGAGTTTTTGAAAAGCTGTCAGCTATTTCTGAAGCATCTCAAAATGTTTGGAAACTAAACGGCAAAGACTTAAACCAATGGCTAGATCAAACTTATGAAATGGCCAAGACAAGCCCAGACCTTAGAACACAAATACTTGCAAAAGAAGCCAAGGCGCAGTCTGAAGCAGCTTTAAAATTGCAGAACGATGATCCTTGGGAATACGGTTATCGATCTGGCGTATCGAAATCCAAACCAATTAATTGGGCTGAAGCAACAAACCCACAACAGTTTGGCGCTCAAAATGCTGGTCAGGTTATTGGGACAGCAATGGATCAGCGTAAACAATTTGGTGCTGCTCTTAAAGAAAAGATCGGCACTGGAAGTTTAATGGAATATGTTTATCCAAAAAAAGATTTAGATGCTCTAGCAGATACGCTTGACAATGCCGATGGTTTACAGGTTTCGGAAATACTTGGCGGGATTCAAGCCAATGTTTCTAGTCCGCAGGAAATGGCGCGTATTCTTAGCAATAAGAACGTAGTCAAATCATTGTTTGGTTTATCAAAGTCTGACGATATTAATCGTGCTTTGCCCGCAAACAAGTTCCTTGATTACGCCCATGATATGGGGCCAGTTGTTTTTAGTGGGAACTTTGGCGAGAAGTCTGTAAATGACATCAAAGCCTTTATGTATAATGCTAGATATAATTCTGGGAAAACCGCTGTTGAGCTTCAAAATAGCCAGCGTGAATTAAATACAAGCGATCCTGTTTATCGCGCAAAAGAAAGAGAGGCAGCAAAGGCCGCTCTTGATTTTACGCCAACCAAAGTAATGTCTTATCTTAAAGACAACAAAGCTATTGAGTCTATGTCAAACGATAGCTTTTTTCATAATGTGGCAAAAGATTCTCCAGTTTCTCCAGACAAATTCAGCAAAGAAAGTGGCGAAAATGCAATGGTTGATCTTTTCCGTAAACGATACATCAGCGCATATGCCAACAATGCAACAGATAAAGGCGCTAAGGAAATAGCGGCAGCTTATGTTGGAGACTCATTTAAAAGATCATCTTTTAATGGCGGTCGTTTGCTATGGAACTCTCCTGAGAATGTTTACGGAGAACATCCAGAAATGCTTCAGCCTTTTACGCAAGGGCTTAACAAGTTTGTGTTTGATAATGCGATGAAGCAAAATATCAGACTTGATAACAATGCTATCTTTACGCCGCAAATGGCGGCTGGATCTTCCGGAACATTTGGATTTGGCGCAAAGCCCGGAGCTTATCTTTTGTCCGACAAGCAAACGGCAAATGAGCGCATCGACATGAAGAACCCAACATACATGATCCAAGTCAAGGACGTTGATGGCAAGTGGCACCTGCTTTTAGATCAAAACAAGAAGCCATTGCGCTATGGTCTTCCTAATGAGAGCGCGCAGCAACAGATGCCTGTTCCAAACTTAGGTCAGTAATATGGATGAAGAAGAAAATGTATCTCTGCCTGAGTCGCCAACAGCGTCAGGCAGTTCAGCAACTCCTGACATTAATGAGCGTGTAGAGAATGAAATTTCGGCGCGTCAGGTAGAAGAAGCGCCAGCATTAAATCCATATCAAGTTGCTCAGGCTGATGAGCCGCAGTCTCAACCAGAAACTCAAGATAATGTTATGTTTACGCCGCCAGATAATTCGCGGCAAAAAAGCATTGAGGCGACACGGCAACAAATTGCTGAGAAATACCCAAACCAGACTGTAGCGCCTCAACCACAGCAACCAGCGCCAGCGCCTCAAAAAGCGCCAGAGGCTCCTAAAGATTATACGACTTGGGATTACCTCAATGCCCTTTGGCATGAGAATGATTTCTATGTTCTCTACGACACATTGCGCGATCAATATAACAATGGCGCCATTGATCGCACACCTGACCCTAACTTTAATCCCATTGAGGCAGCTCACGGAACATGGGCTGAAGGTAAGTTAGATCAGCTCGTCAATTTGCATAACAGGTCTGAGTTCGACAGCTTCATTGCCGAGGGGCAGGAGCATATCGATAACGACAAGATATTGGAGAGCATGGGTTGGTCTGGGGTTCCTGTTAGGTTTCTAAACGGGATGGTTAGTCCGGCGGCTGTTATTCCCGGCATGATGGGTCCAAAGGCTTGGTCGCTAGGCGCTAAGATGGCACTAGGCGGCGCTGTGGCCGCTGGCGCTATGGAGCCTTGGTATCGCGCCAATGATCCAACGCGCACCAATGAAGATTCATTAATGGCAATATCTGCCGCCGCTGTGGGATCTGTCGTTTTAGGCAAAGGGTTGGCCTATGCCGGAGAGAAGCTGGCCCCCGTCATAGAGCGCATAAAACAGGCGCGTGGTGAGGCTGAGCCTGTTCTTGGAGATGAGGGCAGGAATGTTGTTGTAAACCCTCCTGAGAGCGATTTTACGGCCTATTCCAGCGACAATCCATTTGGGCCAGAAGCTCCTGCCGTCACGCAAGATATGAAGATGCTGAACGGCGAGAAGGTAAAGACCGATGGAGAGAACCTTGCACCGCCAGTAACGGGCGAGATGAACGGCGTTAAGGGCGGCATCGAGGTCGCGCCAGAGACGCCAGAGCCTAAAAAAGCATGGGTCTATTCTGAGTATAAAGGCGAGCAGCCTCAGACAAAGGCCGATGAGATATTGCAGGGCAGGGAGCTTGACCATGCCACGGTCGGGCCAAAGATGCTTGAGCCTGTTTACGACAAGGCTGGTCAGATCATTGAAGGTATAGCGAGGACAAAGGCTGGCGGCATTGTTGCCGACATTGTTACGCCTCTTGGCCGCATGTCTCATGTTGTTGGCAATAGTATTGTTGGCAACATAATGGAGAACAGTCATTCAAAGGTTGCTCGCGCAACTTTGCTTGACATGGCAGACACGGCAAGACGATCGGCTAACCAGCAACTTGGAGAGCTGAGAACCTTAAATGGCGGTTCGATTGAAGTTGAAAAAGGCATGGCTCAAGACATTGAGCTGTATAATTCAATCAGAGCTGTTGACGAGGCTTATGCCGAACATCGGTTTGGCAGCGCAGATAAAGAGCCAACATTAAGAATAACGGGGTCTAATTATTGGGGCGTCACCCCTAAGCCCGCCGAATCTTTATCATATGAAGAATTTAATGATCGCGTCTTTAAGGCTCTCAACATGGGCGACAAAGACGTAGGAGCTGTCAGCCCAGAAGAAGCATTGCCGCAAGTTGAAAACGCTGCAAAGGCTGTCAGAAAAATCTTTAGTGATTGGCAGCAACGCGCTCAAAAAGTCACGATGAATGACGGGTCTAAGCTGTTAGCTGATGAGCTTGGTAGCCCTATGGGTGCAGAAACATATGCGCCGCACATATACGACCCTGTAAAAATCGATAAAAACCCTACTGGTTTTATTGATATGTTTTACAAAAGCCTCAAGTCTCAACATGAGGCTCAGGTCGCATCGCGTGAAAAGATCAGCCTTTATCATAACGCATTAAAATCATCTGATGAGTTTATCGAGACATTAAACAAAATCATCGATGGTGGTCAGGAAAATCTCGACAAGCTCGCTATTCAGCAAGAAGAAGTCAGGCGCTTTAACAAGTTTGCCTATGCGCGATCGGCTGATCTAAGCGCGCCGATTGATACAGCTCGCGCTAATGTCAGGAAATTAACCGATTCTATTCAGCCGCAGCTAAATAAACTTGAGGCTCTTAGAACAAAGATTGGCGCTGAGAAAGACAGTCTACCTCATATCAAAGAAGTAGAGAGCCAGATATTCGATCTCATCAATGCAAACGCTAGACTTAAAAACACCAAGTCTGCGTTTGAGCATGTTGCTGGCGCTGAAGATTTAGTTAATCACATTGACTCTTTAATTGAGTCAGCAAAGGGCGGCATTAGAGGGGCGTCTGAAAATGCCAAGCTCGCTAATTCAATGCCAGATGCGGCGACCTTAAAAGCGTTAAGGGCTCAAGCTGCAAAGATCAGAAAAGAGATTGCGCCTTATACCAAGGCAATCAAAAAGAATAGAAACGACATAACAAACCTTATGGCTTCTCGCGGCGATCTCGCCAAGGGTGGCGCTGTATTTGAGACTGAGATTAGAAACCGTGGCAATACATTGGCCAATAAAGAGTCGGCCCATATTGCTACAGTTGATGAGGCTAAAAGAAAACTATCCGAGGAAATAGGCCACAACAACAATATGCGCGAGTTGCTTGAAAAGCATGTCGGTGAATGGGTTGGCAAAAGCAACAAAGAAGCAAAGGCAGCTTTGGCTGCAAGAGCTGAGGCCGAGGCAGAGCGTAACGCAAAGATCGAAGAAGGAACGTATCAAGGTCGCGGTGAGCGTCTTACGACTGCTGACCAAGCCGTGGAATCTTTTGCTCGTCGCGTCATGCGCAGAACAGACCTCGATCTAACTGGCAAAGAATTAGACAATAATCTTCTAAAACAAGCCAACGAGATTGCTGACGATATTAGATATTCATCTAATAACCGACTTAACTATGATGGCGACAAAGCAAATCATGGCCCTGTGTATCAAGCAGATCCAGAGCTGCGCGGCGGCTTTAGGGGTAGAACTGTTCCAATTCCTTTCGATCAAAAATCTAAGTTTCTAAAGTCAGACATGCGCGACGTTATGGCGTCATGGTCAAGGACTGTTCCAACTGACGTTATCTTTGCTGAAAAAATGGGTAGTCTTGATCTCGCTGAGAGAAAGTCTCTTATCGATAATGAATACCTCGACCTTAAAAGAGCGGCAAATCAACGCTTAGAGGACGGTGAAATAAGTAAAGAACAACATTTGAGGTTGATTAATAATTATTCCGCACAGCAAAAGATCGACAAAGATCAGTTGACTGTTGTTGCTGAGCGGTTGCGCGGTATTCATGGCTATACGCCTGACATGACCACCAACATGGCCGCTGGTTTTGCCAGAGACATGCAGAGCATTTCTACGGTTGCGTCTCTAGGTCGCGCCGTTCTCTCCTCAGTCGTTGACGCTGGCGGCGCTGCGTCATTGCGTTGGGGTCTTGGCAACGTATTTAAACATCAATACTTCCCAATGATTAGAGCTTTGGCTCAAATGAAGCCGGGGATGTATGACGCTGAAGTTCGACGCCAAGCAAAAGAATTTGGTCTTGGTATAGAAACGGCGATGACCCTTATGCGGGCTCAGTTGCCAGAGATTGTGCAGGGTCCGGGCAATCCTTTTTCCAAGTCACTTGCCTATGGAACAAGCCGCTACATGATCCTCAACGGTCTAATGCCTTGGACCGATGCGATGAAATCATGGGGTGTTACTGCGGCAACGCGCGTCTTTGGAGAGGCCGCGCAGCGTGTCGCTAATGGCGCCCATACCGCAGAGGACTTGCAAAGACTTTTTGACGCCAACATTCCGGTTGATGTCGCCAAGGAAATTGGTCGCCAGTATGAGAAACATGCTGCCGACAATCTCAACATTGGCTTTAGGTTCGCCAATATAGACAAGTGGGACATGACGCCAGAGGCGCAAGAAGCCAAGCGTTATTTTAAGATGGCGATGCGCCGTGAGGGTAACACGATTGTTATGACTCCGGGGGTTGCTACAGCTCCTATCTGGACAAGCCACAAACTGCTCGCTCCTGTGTTCCAGTTCAAAAGCTATGCTTGGCGCGCACATGAAATCATGGCTACGTCGAACATGCAGAATCTTAATATGAAGCTGCTCGGCGGTTATTTATGGGCTGGCGGCTTAGGGACATTAGCCCTTTACTTGCAGAAGATGGATCGAGGCGAGGAATTTCCAGATGATCCAATGCAGGTCATCAAAGAGGTTTCCGATCTTGCGTCATTTGCGCCGATCTATAGCGACATCAACAAGCAGTTTTCATCTGCAACAAATGGCAGGTTAGACGCTTGGAGATTGGCTGGCGTTGATAGCCCATATATGCGCGCTGGCGATAGGACACAAATTCAAGCTGTAATGGGTCCAGCCTTTGGTCTTGTTGGCAATGGTATTAATGCTGCGATAGATGCGGCGTCAGGAAACGCTACTGGCTCGACGTATCACAATCTTAGAAAGATGATGCCGGGGCAAAATCATTTCCTTGCTTGGCCTTTGTATGATTTAGGCGAAGCTGCGGCGGTTAGTGGCGCAGATGTTAAGCCGACTAAGAAACAAAAGACCATGATGGAAAATTGGGGCTATTAGTCGGTGCGTTTAATCTGGGGTGAATGACTGCTTTTTTGTCTCGGTAATCAAGAGAGAGAAGCATGTCCTTACCACCCGTCCCGCCAGTAGCAGATGCCGACCGAATTGCTGTTTACACGAATACGGGACCAGTTTCTTTTGTTGATGTCCCTTATCCAGTTTACGGCGGTGCGGAGGATCTTCTCGTAAGATTTAACGGGTTGGATCAGAACCCGAATGTTTGGACTTTATCATCTAAAAGCGGCCAAGACCTTGCATCATTACCGCAACCATTAACTGATGCGCAGATTAATTTTGTCTCTCCGGTTCCAGCATTTACAAAAATTGAAGTTGTCGGCGTCATACGCCCTCGACAACTTGTTATGCCGACTGCTTCTGGCATATCGCGCCGTGAATATAATTATGAAAACGGTTATGTCGTCACAGCGTTGCGCGAAGCCTATACGCGCATAAACAATATTCCCGCTGGACCACCCGGACCACAGGGCCCGCAGGGAAAAGACGGATTAGTTGGGCCGCAAGGCGTCCAAGGATTGCAGGGCCAAGACGGGCCGCGCGGCGAGCCGGGCGAGGTCGGACCAGAAGGAGCGCAGGGAAATTCTGGACCTCCGGGCCAAACGGCAGATTTACGTTTTGCGGTTGCTAATAAAACTCCAAGCGATCTTCCCGCTGATGGCTTAATTCCAAAGAACTTTGATAGCCCCGGTATTCCTCCGCAGGATGTTCAATTCAGACCCGGAGAAGCTGTCGTCTTTGGTGCGGCATATAATTATCATGTCTATTCTTACGTTGGCGATTTAATCAATCGCACGACTGTTACCTTTAAAGCTGGCGATGCGCCGTCAACATGGGCAAACCTTGGCGCTGTTGCTGGCCCGCAAGGTGTGCGCGGACCTAAGGGCGAGACAGGGCCTCGCGGATTTGACGGACAGGTTGGGCCGCAGGGTGTGCAGGGATTGCAGGGCGTTGCTGGTCCCGCTGGTGTTCAAGGACCGCCCGGAGAGTTTGCAACGGTAACGGGTAGTTTCTCTACTGCCACGCCGTCAGAATTGCCGCCAAGCGGATTAATCCCTGCTAACTTTGATGGCCCCGGTAAACCGCCGAAGTCATATCAAGTCGCCTATAATGATGGTTTGATCTACACGCCAACGGGCGACATCTGGGTTTATGTTACGGCCAATGAATATAACCTTTCTGGTTGGGTTAATTCTGGTCATGTGCAAGGACCGCCCGGCCCCGCTGGCGAGCCGGGAATACAGGGTGTTCGTGGTCCCGAAGGGCCTCGCGGAAATGATGGCGCAGATGGCGCTCCCGGAGACCCCGGCGAGCGTGGTCCTCCCGGCGAGCAAGGAATACAAGGCCGGGACGGTGATCGCGGTCCTCCCGGATCTACAGGCCAAGCTAAGGGTGAGTTTGTTAATCGCACACCTGACGAGCTGCCAGCCAATGGTTTAATCCCGAAAGACTTTGATGGTCCCGGTAAACCTCCGGCTGATATTCAGTTCGCCGCTAACGATGCGCTTATTTACAACGGCACACAGCAACCACAGAATACTGGCAATCTTTATATCTTCACTAATAGCCCCGGTTTTGAGGTTGATGGCTGGATTAACGCTGGTCGTATCGTTGGCCCGCAAGGAAAAGAGGGACCGCAGGGCGTTGCTGGGCCGCCGGGAAAAGACGGCGATGTCGGAGAGCGCGGCCCGCAAGGAGAACCCGGCCCGCCCGGAAAAGAGGGGCCTGTTGGCCCAGAGGGACCGCCTGACGTTAATTCATTAAAGAAAGACGCAAACCTTTCTGACTTAACCAATGCTGGCCTTGCGCGTGAGAACCTTAATCTTGGAACTGCCGCGATATTAGATGCTGGCGAGCTGCCGAACAATGTTGTGCAATTAGATGAAGCTGCGCGTCTTCCCGCAGTTGATGGCTCGTTGCTGAAAAACCTTCCCGGCGGTCAAGGCGGTGGCGGTGGTGCAACTGGCGCTGGCGGTGATGAGGTGTTCTTCCTCAACGATCTTGTCGTCGCGCACTCATACATAATTCCTGACAGTAAAAACGCTGGCACATTTGGGCCTGTGAAAATCAACGATGGCGTTACGGTTGAGATACCGAGCGGCAGCGTTTGGACAATCATTTAAGAGGCGGCAATGGTTAGCGCGGTTGGACTTGTAAATGCACAGGGCGGCAAGGCGATACTTGTATCAAATGATAGCCCGAATACGACAACTGTTAAGATGCCAACCGTTAGCGGTGAATTAGCCATCGTTGGCGTTACGACTGGTATTCCAAGCGGCACTGTTGTTTTCGGAGCGTATCCAGCTGCGCCTGACGGTTGGTTAATATGCAATGGGTCATCTCATCCTATTGCAACATATCCTAATTTACATGCTGCAATCGGCAATACGTTTGGCGGCGATGCAACAAACTTTAATGTCCCAGATTTGCGCGGCGAGTTCATACGCGGATGGGATGATGGGCGCGGTGTTGATCCCGGTAGAGGTTTTGGTTCAGCGCAAGGAGACGCGATTAGAAATATAACGGGTAGCGTTGGTCAGCAAAGTAACAGAAATTGTTTTGATGGCGGCACAGGAGCATTTTATTTAATTGGTGGTGGCAACTCTGCGGCGGCAGAAACAGCTAATCCTTCGCCTAATCTTCTTGAATTTGACGCTTCTCGCGTTGTTCCAACTGCGCCAGAAAATAGGCCAGTTAACGTCGCCCTTCTTCCCATCATTAAATACTGAGGTTCACAATGGCTGTCACACTAAGCGGTAGTGGGATAATTGGGCGCGATACCCAGCAAAACATAAAGCTGAATGGCGATGGTTCTGTCGTGTTTGAGGAACCTTTGCCAACACAGTTTTATCATTCGCCCACGCCAATAGATGCTTCGCAGCCTTTTAATGGAATATCGCCTGACGCGCGCATGATAAGCGTAAGTTTGTTTGACGTTGCTCATCCGTCGACTGCGTTTTGTATTCAGCTTGGGTTTGATGGAGGGTTTCTAAATAATAATTATAACTGCGTATCTACATTTTTTGCTGACGGCCTCGGAAGTGGATCTGGACAATTTTATCAAGGAATAGCGTTTTATGGATTTTATCAGTTTCCCCTTGCTGGAAATGTAAGGTTTGAAAAATTTGAGGCCAGCACTGTTTGGGCCGCAAGTGGTCTTGTTACATGCCACACAAAAGTCGCCAATGTTGTTACAGCGGGCAGGGCATTGATGGGCGCGGTAACAAAGCCAACAAATAATTACAGTATTCGCGTTGTCGGCGTTGATGGTTCTACTCAATGCACTGGTCAATATAGCGTGATCTGGGGGCTATAATGTCTGAACTGCAAACCACAATCATCAAACATCCGTCGAGCCAAGAAAACAATCTGACGCTTAATGCAGATGGCTCTGTTGATTTCTATAGCCCTACAAGCGGCGGCGCTGCCCCCGGCGCTGTCATGTATTACGCTATGCAAACGCCACCTGCCGGATGGCTGGTTTGCGATGGGTCGTCACATCCGATTGCAACTTATCCAAACTTACATGCCGCTATAGGCGACACGTTTGGAGGTGACGCCACAAATTTTAACGTCCCGGATTTACGCGCAAACTTTATCCGTGGCTGGGATGATGGAAAGAACGTAGATCCTGCGCGCGTGTTTGGTTCATTCCAAGATGATGCTTTTGAAAGTCATGGTCACGGCGTTAATGATCCCGGTCATGCTCATCATAAAGCGTCTCAATCTGGCAGTAACGGCGCGAACAATGATCCTGACTATATAGCGTGTGGCATTTATGCCAACGCATATGGAGAATTGTTTACTCGCGGATCCGACACAGGCATTTCAATAGCCGTAAATGGCGGTAATGAAACGCGCCCCAAGAACGTCGCCTTGTTGCCCTGCATAAAGACCTAGCATGATTGATCTCGCCGTCTTCTTTTCCGCTGTCCGTAAGACGTTATTTCCTAACGGCCTGACTAAGGGTCAGGTCGATGGGATGGAGCGGATCATTAAATGTTGGGAAGATGAATATTCAAAAAACAGATGGAAGATCCAGCTCGCAGAGTTGGCGTATATTCTGGCAACAATCTATCACGAAACTGGCAAAGTTATGCGCCCCATAAAAGAGGGCGGTGGCCAGCAATATCTAAGGTCAAAGAAATATTATCCCTATATTGGCGTCGGCCTTGTTCAAGTAACATGGGCTGCAAACTGGAAACGATGGGGGATTAGCTCAATCGAGGATGGATTGAGCTGGCCGATTGCTTTGCGCGCCACGTTTGAGGGCATGGCAGAAGGGGCTTTTACTGGCAAGAAATTGTCCGATTACATTGGCAATGGCCGCAGAGATTACGTTGGTGCGCGCCGTATTATTAACGGCACAGATCGCGCTCAATTGATTGCTGGCTACGCTGAGAAGTTCCGTGAGGCGCTATTAGCTGCCGAGCAAAAACAACCAACGCCAGCGCCAGTTCCAGAAGCGGCGACGGCAGATTTCCGCGCATGGTTGTTGGCTGCGTTGCGTGAGGATGAGGAAGTAAGAGAGGCGATCCTTGCGCTGGTTTATCCAGGCGAGGAACTCACTGACGAGCCAAATCAAGTATCGGAGTTAGATCCAATGGATGAGCCTCACGATGAGTATGGCCCAGAGATGGCCTATGCCGACAATGATTATGGTTCTGCGTAGCGTTGTCGCAGCTGCGTTATTATTTTTTGTTACAACACCCGCATATAGCCAAGCCAACAATAACGCTGCATCGACAAATAACACTAGCACGACTGACTTAGCTGTTAATTCTGGGGCAAACGTAAACCAACCATCAGTCAGTATTAGTCGGATACCCAGACAAGCCCCCGGCGCGATAGCTCCTGGCATGGCGGTTAGCGCCGTTGAAACCTGTCTCGGCAGCATGACCTTTGGAGCCAGCACTATTCTTGGCGGCGTTTCAGTCGGTATCCCAATGGAGGATAAGCAATGCACAAACCGATTAAATGCCAGAATGTTAAGCCAGCTTGGACAGGCAACCGCTGCTTTAGTCCTGCTGTGTCAGGGGCGTGATGACATTACACGTGCGTTGGCAGCGGCGGGGCTTTTCTGCCCTACTATTGAAGCGTCAGAAAAGAAACTCAGCGATCATCGCCAAACTGAATACATGGGCGAGATAGCAAAATATATAAATGAGCAATCAAAACAGCAAATAGAAGAACAGGCAAAAGAAGCTGCGCAAGAACAAGACACAAGAACTGATAGCGAGAAAATAGAAGATTTATTTTACGATAGCCAGGGAAACGCATTTAAAGCGCAACAGTTTCCCTCAGACAAACATGCCAGATCCGCTGGGGCAATCAAGTCAGATAGTGGAGAATGGGTTGTCCCAGTTTTCACTAGCCGGGGAGGGCGGTAGTTCCCTCTAATTTAAGGAGTATGGACATGAAATATCTTGTAACCCTGGCAGTTGGGTTGACTGTCGCTGGTGCTGCTAATGCACAGCAATTTACGGCCCCTGCGCCTGTAAACGCTGGCTCTGGCGCTACTGGTGGAAATTTCTCCAATGGTGGAAATTTCACATCAATGGGCGGTGGCATTGTTAATCTTAACTCTGCTACTGCGCACCAAGGTTCGGCTGGTGCTGTTGGCACGTCCAACAACACGGCGTCTCTGACGGGAAATGCTACTGGTAACATTACTGGCAGCATGACTTTTAGCGGCTCCAACACAAACAGCGCCAACAACTCCAACAACGGAACTTGGTCGCAAACGAACACTGGGTCGCTTAACGGCACACAGAATACGACTGTTGGCAATACGACTAACCTGAGCGGGAGCGGCACTAATTCCGCTGGCGCGACGGGATCGACAAGTCCTGCGTCAATCACTGGAAGTAATAGCAGCACGTCTGCTACGACAACCAATGGCACAACGGGCCTGACGAGTGGTCAGACACAGAACACGGCTCTGAACAATACGTTCGGCGGCTCGTCAACTGGTGCTGGCACACAGACGTTTTCCGGCAATCTTAACGCTACGGGTAGCGGCACTGTATCTGGCTCAACATCATCAAATGTTGTTGCCAGCGGCCCAGGCACGATCCAGGGCGTTGCTCAGAATACGTCTAGCGTATTTGGTGGCGGTCAGGGAAATTACGGAACCGGCTTCTAATAATGGGAGGGGGGAGCAATCCCCCTAACTCTCATGGACAAACCACAACCACCACGCAGAAACTACCCGACAAGCTATCCAGAACCTACCCGGTATGACCAGGATAGTTATCCACAGGTTAGCAGCGGAACTGTTAATACCGTGGCGGGCAAAGTCTTCGAGGCTTATCGGATCAACCCGGTCATGATCGCAATGATCGTCTTGTTGCTCACAATCCTTGGCGCGCTCGGCTGGTATATGATGCGCAATGATGATCGCATCTATAGCTATATCGCGCTGCGTGATACGCGAGAGAGAGACTTAAATGATCGCCTCATCGAAATGGCTTTGAAGTGTCGGGATCAGCCCGCAGACAAGTCCGCATTTCCTCAACCAAACTTTCCTAATTTAACTGGCGGCGGCAAAGCATTTGAGAATAACAGCGCCGGATCTAAGCGTTAAAAAACAATGAGTGATGGTTACTTCCCAAGCTGTATACGAGGGTTCGATTCCCTTCGCCCGCTCCATAAAATCAATCACTTAGAAAAATCGTTCCGTCCAGTTCCGTCCGGTTGACGCCGGAACGATTTTACCCATTAGAAAGAGCGAGTCTTAGCTCTGCAACACGCTTTGATTGAGCGAGTTTTTTACCGCGAATATATCGCAATGTTGTGCGCGCATCTGAGTGACCCATTGTCTCTCGAATATCATCCAATGTGCCGCCAGCTTCACTTGCTTCAGTTGCGGCGCCAGAACGTCCATCCATTGACCAAAGGTCTTTCGGCAGACCAGCGGCGTCAGCAATCTCTCTCCATGCTGGCGAGTAACAACGCTCTGCATATGGTTTGCCTGACTTCTCATTAATGATGAGCGGCCCAACGCGACGATCCTCTGGCACATCGCGCAATAGTTTAATTGCCATCTCTGTGAGCTTTAAATCGTGAGCGACAATCTGGCCCGTTTTGGTCGTTGCCTTGTTGACTTGCCAATCGTGATCGATGTCGGCCCATGTCAAACCATTGGCCCATTGATTGCGGCCAATCACATAGCTTGAGCTTGGACCCTTGCGCGGGATCGGCAACCATTCACCAATGACATCCTTCTGGCGAAAGGCACATTCAAACTGCATAGCCGTTGCAAGGGCTAGGGAAGGTCGCTGAAGCTCGATTGCCTTATTGATAAAGGTAAGGGCCTGTTCGCGCGTCATGGAGCTGGAGCGAGGCTTAGGCCGCTCAAATTGCGTATTGGATAGGATGGCGTGGACACGATCGCAGCCCTCGATCTCGGCGGCGACTCCAAATGAAAAGACTCGGCGCAGCATTTCGATCACGCGATAGGCGGTGTGCAGTCTCTCAGGCCCGTCTTGTCCATCCGGCCAGCGGGCCTCGTTATACCAGCGGCGCAGGATGGCAAGGTTGATTGATTTAATCTCGACGGTGCCGATACGCGCCTCGATCCAATCGAGCGACTGAGAATATGTTTTGCGCGTGTTTGGCTTGACGCGACAATTAAACGGGCTCTCCGGCCTGAGCCGGTATTGTCGAAATAGCCCGATAATATCGAGCTCGTAGTTTGGATTTATGGCGCCGTTTTGTATGTCCATCCATTCGCGCATCTCTGCCGTGTAAATTCGGCAGAGAGATATGATCTCGTCATCGCTGCCGTGGAGTCTTCTCGTCTGCGGCTGATAGCCCATCTTCCGCGCGAGCTTTGTGACTTCCCAATAGTATAAGATTGTCCCGTTTCTTAATTTCTTTTGGACGAGGCAGGGTGCTTTTAAATCCGACATTAGTTTTATCCTTTTCCGCTGGAACGGATTGGTTTGTTCTACGCTCTCTTGCGTAGAGAAAATCTTGTAATGCTGGCCAATGGCGCCGTCTATTGAACAATGGAGACCGTTGCGGCAGTCCAGATCGCTCTAAAACTGCCGCGACTGCTACCCATTCTTCTAGGGTCATCCCTAGCCGGACAGCTATCTGCGTATCTGTGAGATAGATGTCAGACATTTGTTATCCCTTTAAGTTGTTTTTAATCTCAGTCAGAGGATCAAGAAGCGACATAAGCTCAGGCACAACATTCAAAACAGTTGCCATTGCTATTGCTCTTTTTAACAACGCTTCAATGCGCGTTACCTCATCAATCAAAGCGCCAATTTTTCTTTCCTTGCTATCTTGAGCGAGGTTTTCAATAGCGACGTATGATCCAGCTTCACTTGATCCCGGTTTGGAAACAAACTTAGGGCTGATTAGTTTGATACTATCGACAACGACCTCGACGCGATGGACTCTGATTAATTGAGACGCTCTAATTAATCCGAGTTGACGAATTGCATCTGTGCCGTCCCAAACAAATTCACCATGAAGAATATTGTTTGGATTTTTTGCAGCTTCAAAAACAGCTTCGCTGCGTATTGTTCCATCTGGATCAGCGCATAAAAGAATAGCTTCTCTTATCATTTGCGCTTTTGTTGTTTTTTCAATTACTGACATTTTTGACTCCTTTAAATTTTAAAACCTTTCCTGCCAGACCTCACCCGTCGCCGCCATACCCATCCACACCGCTCCTGCCTCGCCTCGCCAGAACATGCCATGTCGTTCCCGACCATACCCCGCCATGCCTTTCCTGCCTTGCCTCTCCGGGCCACGCCAGAACGTTCCCGTCCTCACCCCGCAATACCTTTCCATTCCTGCCTCGCCTGGCATTTCCACTCCCCGTAATTCCTCGCCTCACCCCTCCTGCCGCGCCGAGCCTTTCCCTGCCATTCCTCGCCTCACCATTCCTGCCGCGCCCCGCATTACCTTTTTGCACCAAACCTCGCCCTTCCATTCCTGCCTCGCCAAACCCAGCCGCACCTTTCCAAGCTTGTCCTCGCCCCACCTTTCCTGCCGCGCCAATCCGTTGCTCGCCGGAACATTCCTCGCCCCACCTTTCCTGCCTTGCCGCAACCCGCCTCTGCGCTCCGCGCCACACCTAGCCACCCCACTCCTGCCTCTCCGCGCCGCGCCTCTACGCGCCAAACCAGACCTTTCCTATCCAGCCTTGCCTAGCCTAATGTTTCCAGAAGTAGCCCTTCCTGCCTTGCGTCTCCGGTCCTGTCCCAACCTCACCTCACCTGCCGCGCATAAAAGCTGCGCCAGTTTCCCGGCGCAGCCCATCTCAATTATTCCGCTGCAATTGCATAACTGCCGGGAAGTGTTGGACGTAGTTCACGCTCTGCCGCTGCATCAAAGAACCACGACATCAATTCATCCGTCTCATCATCAAATGAAACAGGAGTTTCAATCGCGCCTATCTGTGCTTCACGACCTTGATGCTGAGTGATGCGCAACCAATCAGCGTCATCCGCAGTAACCAAACGAAAACGACCAAAGCTGCCACCCTTTTGTGGGCGCCAATCGCCAATTCCGACAATCGTTCCAGCCGCAGCCAGAAGGTTCAAGACTTGGCTCTCTTTGACCAAGTTAGAAACAATCTGAATCTCCAATGCACAGGCCCATTCTCTAAAGATCGGACGGGTGCGCATATCTGGAACACTGTTCATCCCGCTACTGCGAACCATGCGGCAGAACATCGATGGCAATCCATAGAAATGAACTGTGTGCGATGTAATGCCAGTTAAGCGCATGATAGCAGCCCGTGTTGCTCCGGGCATATCAACCGCCGCTTGACCTATTGCTTTGTGGAAACAATTTGTCGGCAAATGAACAGCCGTTGGATAGTTTTCAGAACGGCTCATATACATGCCGCTACGAAACTCAGCGATAGGGTCGTGCTTTAATGACGTAGCCTTTTCAGCGCGGTTCTTTTTTGGCGCTGGCATAAGCATTTCTTGACGCGCTTTTTCACTAAAGCGGTTCATGATTAAGGGCGTCTCGCCAACAACCAAACAATTAAGTTTGCGTGTGTGCAGCTCTGTTACTTCTACTTCTACTTGCTTTGCTTTAGCCATTTTAATGATCCTTTTTTCTGGCAGTTGTTTTAGTCACCGTAATGAAATTTCCGTTTCTGTTTAAAACGGAATTTCGTCGTCAAGGTTGTCAGGCGTGACTTGAACCTGCACCTTTTTGGTTTCGCCGTCTTTCAGCTTGAACTTTAATGATAAGAACTTGCCGCCGTTGCGACCTTCGCGCTCTTTAGCGTCGATCCAAAACTCAGTTCCATCAAACCAAACGCCAGATCCACGTTGCTCTGGGTGCCAAGACTCAGTCTTGCGCTCGTTTTCGCTTAATGTGCCTGTGCCTTTTTTATCAAACTCAGCCATGACTTATCCTTTCAAATCTGTATCGATATTGTTGAACTCAGTTCTGATCGCTGCTTGGTCAGCAACGTCCATGCGATCACGCTCTTGCTTTGTGTCTTTCGCCCAAACCTTGAGCTGTTCGCGCGTTGTTATGCGCGCCAGTTGTGCAAGATATTTTTTACGAGCCTCGGAAGATTCCTCCTCCGTCATTGGAATTACTGGCTCAGCCTTTGGTTCCTCTTTAGGCTTTGGCGGCTTAGGCGCTGGAATAGCTATGCCCTTAACTGCTTCGCCATCGTCCTCCAGCGTTTCATCTGGCGCGACAAGGCCAAGCGTCTGCATCGAGAAGCGGCGCGCATATGATAATGCGCTGCCGAATTTCTGACTGTCAGGCAAAGGAAACCGCGCTACTGGCATGATACATTCCTCACTCTCGCCAGTGAGGTCGCATGTCAGAGATGTTTTTAATTGAACAAGTTCGCCCTCAACAAAAGTTGATTGTGAAAATACCAAGTGATGATCGGCGTAGAGTTTGATGATACTTTCAAGCGTGTTTGCCAGAGAAGAATAGGCGTTTTTATAAGCGCCTTTTTTATCCGTATGAAGGTTGGTTAAAACCATCAAAACTTCTCTCTTACATGTGTAAAAATTTTTTATGGCCTCAGTCATTTTGACTCTCTGATTGTTATAGCGCCGCTCTTTGAACGTGATGCTTTAATGCCGTGGCCAAAAGCCTCGGCAACATCTTCCTCGATAAGCGCCTTGATCTCTTTGACGGATGTTTCAAACGCTTTGGCGTAGCCTTTATTGGCGAGCCATACGTTTGCGTGTTCAGCCCATGAATTGCTGTCGCTCATATCAACTTTGCGCACAGCTTCGACGTTGGCCTTTGGTGGCTCAACTGGCACAGGCTCGTCACCTGTTTCTACGCAACGCCAGAACTGACGCTCAACGCCGATAAGCCCTGTGATATAACCATCATCGCGTGGGATCTGATAAACTTCCCATTTATGGTTGCCGTAAATGACGGAGAGATATGCACCGTCAGCGCCAGTCACATAGATATTGTGTTGGAGCTGCGGGTAATAACGCTCTTGTATTTCTTCTGGCTTGGCAAAAGCATTGACATGCTTTGCTTCAAAGACCCACTTACTCATCGTCAACCATCCCGTCTAATGTGCAGCTCATAAAAGGCTCATCAAATGATGATCTTTCATCGCCTTGGTTGGTGACGGTTTTGCCTGTTTGCTTCTCAAACCAAGCGACATTAAAGGGCTCAGTGAATGAGCCAAGCGCCACCATGAGATTGTTTGACAAGTCTTCAGCGTCGATAAGGCCGCGCTTAAACAACCAAAGGTTGCGGATCTTTTCTGGATCACCACCAACAAGGATGTTTGCGTCAGAGCCGCCAAGGAAATGACGGCGGCGCTCAATCTGCTCTTTAGTCAGCATTAAGCTCTCCCATGATTGCGTTAAACGCAGCAATGGCGCGAGCCCATTTGTTCCGATTAACTTCTGTCGTTGAGAAGATGATGTTTGGGTAGCCACCGTTATCGGTGACGTTGATGAACACAGCGCCAACTTCTGGGTTGTCGCTATATTCGACGATGTTCATTTTGACATCGCCCTCAAGCATGTAGTGAGCGGTGCTAATCAGCCTCAATTTCGTTCCTCCATTCAAATCGGAAGAACAACAATATATTCAGAGGCTCTTAATAGGCAATAAAATATTCAGAGTTTCTTAATGGACCCTGTTAATAACGTCTGAAGATTTTTTTTATCAATGACTAAGTTTTGATCTTGCTCAATGACTTCTGTTGTGTTTTTGGTTGCATGTAAAATGTAGGGGTAGCGTATGAGTAACAGGGACTTACGCAATCTTGCGATGCAATTAGCCTCGCAATTGCCAAAAGACGCTCAGGATCTTTATTTTGTTCTCGATCTCATGCGTGAGCTATCGGACTATTGGCTCTTTCAAGATCGCACACTTTACCCGCAGGGGCGGGTGCCAGTGACTCAGGATTATTTGGACGAACGTTTGGCCGAGGTTGAGGCGCGGGCATTGCGCGGGGGATCGTCGTCTGAGTTTGACGAGAGCAATGTCATCAAACTCGTCGGCAAAGAAGAAATGTCATCCCGGTAAATGTAATCAAGGGTTGCGCCAGTAAAGGTGCAAACTCTTAAAGCCGCTTCTACAGGGAAGGGGCTATTGCCGCGCTCCCACATATTATAAGTCGGCGGCTCGTAGCCAATCAGCCTTGCGTAGCCCGCTTGGATTGTAAATCCCTTGGCCAAGCGTATCGCTTTAAGGCGGTCCCCGACTGATTTCCAATCAGATTTTTCCATAGACTCACAATTACCCTGACTCAACAGATTCCACAAACCGTATAGCGTTAAGAATTTCTTAACACAATAAGTAGAAACCCCCAAATATTTTATTCAGACACCCTTAATGCTTCTTGACAGGCATTAAGAGCCCCTTAATAGTCTGAAAATGAGCAAATCAGTCAAAACCTTAGACGGTCTGATTACCGCGCTAGGCGGTCGTCGCTCCGTCGCTGCACTCTGCGATCTCCGCGAGACTGCGATCATTTATTGGCAAGAGCAAGGTTACATACCGGCTCACCGATACCCGGAATTACACCGCGCATTAAAGCGCCGAGGCTTTGAGCCCGATCTCTCCATTTTCAAATGGACAAGAGCGCGAACGTCTTTGCGCAAAGACTAACCTCCCGCGCGGGGATCTCCCCATTTCTTTACCCCGCGCCAACTTCCCCGGTCACGCTCGATGTCGTGATCGGGGGCATTTCTTCAGAGAATAAGATGCGGCTTATTTCCTTTGTCATCCCCGGAGATCCAGTTCCATTTGCCCGCGCTGGTTCAATGGGTAAACGCCGCTTCACTCCTGCCAAGCAATCTCAATTTATGTCGATGGTGAAAATCATCGCTCATACGTCGATGACAAATAAACGATTGCTTGATGGCGCCCTCAGATTGACGATCGAGGCTCGATACTCTCGTCCTGAGTCATGGTCGCAAAAAAGAAAAGACGCGACGTTCTGGAAAGTATCGCGCCCAGATTTATCAAACATTCAAAAGATCATTGAAGACGCGCTTAACGGCGTTGTCTGGAATGACGATGCTCAGGTGGTCGAGAGCATTGCAAGAAAATCATACGGCCACAAGTCGGAAACAATCGTAACGATTGAGGGGTTAGAACAATGATGTCTACCAGCATCTCAAAAAAGGATTATCATCAAGCCGCTAAAGAGCGTTGGAAAAGAATGGGCATGTCAAAAACAACGGTAGCAACCGTTGTGGTCAAGCCAATTCAAATTGCACCGCCGGCTGTTGTTGAAGCGCCAAAGATTGTTGAGGTTCCTTCAACCAAGAAAACCAAACAAATCGTTTATAAAAATCAGTATGGCGAATATCCCCACGTTCCATACAAGCCAATCACCCGCCAAGTTGTTCAAGTCATATGTGACTTTTTTAACGTCAGCGAGATTGATCTTCTAGCCGATCGTCGCTGCGCGGATCTTATTTATCCACGCCATCTGGCGTTTTATCTCTGCAAGAGTTGTTCGACGCAATCTCTAACCCAGATTGGCCGATCATTTCAGCGCGATCATACAACCATTTTATCTGGCATTAGAAAGATCGAGCGTTTGATTTTGGATAACCCAAAGGTCGCGCACGATATTCTTTTGCTTCGCAATCGTTTGTTCGCCCCATCCTCCAACAATGTTTATTGGGGCGCGTGATGAAACATTCTCCATCGCAACAATTAATGGCTTTGCGAAAAGTCAGAGAAGATCAGAAGCGCGGGCAGGTTACTGGCTCCAAGTCTGAGCGCGAGTTCATCAACGACATCATCGATACGATCATCGCCCGCATCGAAGCGGCTCTTGAGAAGGGGCAACGCTGATGGCTAAGGGTGGAATCTTTATCTATGTGCCGCACAATATCCGCAAGTTCTACGAGGATCTTGGATGGGAATATAGCGGCTTCGATGACGGCTATACGGCTCGATACAAATGGGCTGGCAAAGGCAAACCAATCCTGCCTGACGCGCCAGAGGTGCGTGAACAAGCTCTCCGAGAGTTCGATGAGATTTGGCCGGAGGGTGGACGATGAACAAATACACGACCCTCATAACCCGGAGCGAATATTCTCACGCATGGAGCGAGGCTGGCCGTCGCCGTGAAATTCTCAGAGCATCACGCGATCAAAATTCTGGTCATGGCGTATCGACAACGCCTGAGTCAGAAGTCTGGTCTGTCATGGCTGAGATTATTGTCGGTCGGTTTACGGGATCATATCCGTCAGCATTGAAGGGCGGCTATGACCCGGACGATGCCGATCTATCCAATGGCATTGAGGTTAGGGCGACCCATCATTTTAACGGGCGTCTAATCATACGCAAGAAAGATCGTGAAAGGGCTCATCGGTATTTCGTCCTTGTGACCTACAAGGAGATGCCAGCATCTCTACCTCAGTTCGTCATCCACGGCGCCATCAAAGGCGCTGACGCGATGGTGGATCGTTTCTGGGAACAGTCATGGGGAAATGGCGGCGATCCATCATGGCTCGTCCCTCAGTCTGCTCTGACCGATCTGCGCCTCATCCTTCCCAATCTTAATTATCTATCATGGGGGAAGGTAGCATGAGCAACCCTTGGTTCAGACTCCACGCTGAGTTCTTATCAGACCCAAAAGTTCAGATGCTATCGGAGCAAGACCAGCGCCGTTTCATCATGCTTTTGTGCATGAGGTGCATGAGCAACAAGCGTGACGATTTGCGTGACGATGCCGTGACGTTCGCGTTACGCGTCACGGCTGAACAATGGCGCGTCACGAAAGAGGCGTTACGCGACCGTAATTTAATTGATGAAAATAATTTTCCTACAAATTGGGAAAAACGTCAGTATATCAGCGACTTAAAAGACGCTACCGCTGCGGCTAGGGCTAAGCGTTACCGTGACAGGAAACGTGACGACCGTGACGCGTCACGCGTGACGCCCGTAACGTCACGGCTACCAGATACAGATACAGATACAGATACAGAACATAGTGATACGAAAAAGGCGCGCGTAACGCGCGTTGTCTCTGTCAATCAATTTGATGAATTTTGGTCAGCTTGGCCAAACAAGGTTGGCAAACCAGCGGCGCAAAAATCATACGCCAAGGTTGCCGCCGAGCATGACGCGATCATGTTCGGGCTCTCCAACTACATCGCCAATAAGCCGCCGGACAGACCGTGGCTCAACCCTGCGACGTTTCTCAATCAACGTCGATGGGAAGACGCGCCCGCTCATGTCGAGCCTCGCGCACATCCCGCCAAGCAAAAAATCTCCGCGATAACCGAAGCAATTTTATTTTTGGATGACGATCATGGACAACAAGAAACGGATTCAATCAGCGATAGTTCACCTGTTCAACAAATTCCCCGCCTCATCTGCGTTGGGTCGTGAGGATCTGGTTAGCCGGATCAAGGATTATTGCGAGACAATGGGATCAACCAACGCCATCGATGTTGAGATGGCCTGTAATCGCCTTGCGAAGACCAACAGCGCGTTTATTCCATCGGCTGGCCAGGTATATAGCGCGGCGCAGGAAAACGCAGCCAGAAGGGTCGAGAGACTCACTGAGGCCCTACCACGTTTACCGCGCTATGAAATGCCGGAGGAGCAGCGCGAGGATATGAAGCGCCGCTTCAATGAGCTTGTTGATAAGCTGAAGTCAGGAAAACTAGAGCCACCGACAAATGGATTTACTGCCGATGAGCTGGCTGATGAAAATTTCATCGTCAATAGGCTAGGTTCAGATCGTTATACGATGAGGCCGAACCATCCCTACGGCTACATGACCAAGGCTGAGATAGCTGCCGGACCTGTTAGGCCAGTTGTGACAAGGACAATTCCAGCCTCATGGCTTGAGGTTTGGGAAAAACAAAACAACCGTCAGTATTACGGCCTGAGCGAAGCCGCCGAATGATGAACCAGCCGTCAATCGTTACGATGGCTGACTTGATTGCAGCTCTCAATAGGGTTCGTATCCATCGCGGTATGACCCTAATGGAGCTTAATGACCGCGCCGGATTGCAGGGTGGTTATTCAAATAAAATTTTCTGTGGCCTAAAAGCACTAGGACCGCTCTCGCTACCTGCTATACTGCGCGCCCTAGACTGCGAATTAATGGTTGTTCTTTCTCCTAGCAAGTTGAAAGAAGATGGAACAACTAGAGATAGTTATGAAGTTTTCCACAGGAAAGAAAGAAAAAAAATAGCCGCCAGCGGTGGTATTGCGCGAGCTAAAAAGCTCGACTCAAATAGACGCAGAGAAATAGCAAGGATGGCTGGACGGGCCAGCGCAGCAAAGAGAAAAGCCGACAAGAAAATTGGGGCTAAATTGCTGAAAAAGAGTCAAATTAAGCAAAACATGGGGAACATTGAGCAGGGCGAATTGTTTTAAATTCGCGTGACCCTTAGAGCTAGTGTGGGGTTGGCTTGAGAAAGACCAACCTTGGCTCACCGTGTCGATCCTTTCGCGCGTGAGCTAGGGCGACTCTCTGGTAGGAGTCGCCCCAATCTCTTTAAAAACAAGATACGTTTACGATCCCATTGAAATTAGTTGACACGCAATGGGAGCCATTATCGCCATACCAATTTCCGATATTGCCAGATTGCACATATGTGCCGCCGCTTGTTCGAGAGGGCGGGGCGTCAATATCGCTTGGCATATAGTCGCCTTGTGTTGGCAAGGGTGGCCCTAGGTCTAATGGGCCGGGACAGCTTGAACCTTCGTCACAAGCGATTGCGGATTTTGTTAGTAGGAGAATTGCGATTGCTGTTCTTAACATTTTGCTTCTCTTTCACTGGTAGATGATAGAGGGACAGATAGCCGATGCCCAATGCGCTCGCTATAACGGCCTGTGTGTGGCGTGTGGGAAGACGGTTGCCCGACTCCCATTGTGCGAGCTGTGACGCGCTCACGCCTAGCTTTTGGGCTAGATCGATATTGCGCAATCCAAGATGTTCCCGCCATGCCTTTATGAATAAGGGCGGGGGTTTGATAGGCGCCATTGTAGATCCTTTTTAAGATAGGGGGTTTTATATCCCCCCCTATTAAACTTGCGTATAGATCCCATATTGGTCGGCTATATCATCAGCGGTAAAACCCTGCGACTCTAAAAAGTCGGCTACCTCTCGCGGGTATAGGCTAACTAGGTCGAGCAATTCTTGATATGTGTCGCGCCGTGATCGTCGCGCTGGTTTCGTGAAATGCCAGTCATCATCAAAAAAGCTGGAACCCCTAGAATAATATAGATCATCATCTATATCAGCGGGATTGCGAGCGACCGTGATCTTTGAAAAGTCAATTTCACATAGTCTGTCTAAGAGCTGAGAGGCAAAGCGTATATTCTGACTTTCAAGGGCGCTGTGTGCGTCATTGTAGCCGCATGATAGATTGCTACATTCTGGGATTAAACGCTTATAGTTGGCTGTATCTGTGAATGTGCCGCCGCTATCTGGTTTGTAGAGCCCTCCTAATTGCTTTGACAATGACTTGGCAAAGTCATCACTCGCCGTCCTTAATCCTTGATGGGTGATGACGCTATCATAGCCGCGCCTATCTAATGCGATTGCGACCTGTATATGCTCTAGCTCGCGCGCGTTATTCTTGGCGATAAAGTCGCTGCCAAGCCCTCCAACCTCCTCATCCCTATGAAAGATATACAGGCCCTCAATTCGGCGCTTAATCATTTGGCGCATAATCCAGACTCCGGCGCTATCGTCGCCGCCTAAGCAAGAGGATTGCTTCTCAGTCTTTGCAAGTCGCACATTGTCGCCGTCAATCACGATTGATTGATTTCCGTCTTTTGTGTGAACTGTGTCTGTGTGACATGACCATAAGACTGAGGGCGCTTTGCCTATCTTGCAATATCTGTTTCCGTATGAGTCGGAATATATCTGGGGTAAACTATCAATATAATGATCGACAAATGCTACCTCAGTTTTTGAGCGGGCCGGTCGCCTATGTGTTAGCATATTAACCAGCTCTTGTTGCGCGATTGTCGCGCTATGTTTGATTATCCTTGTCATGCTGTGATCCTTTTCTGGTAGTGACGCAAGGGCGCGCCAATATGGGCGCGATTATGCGCGCCCATAATGTCAAGCCCTCATGCTGCTATTGATTGCTCGCCGTCATCCTCATGAGCCTCAATAGGCATGACGCGCGCACGATTGACGGGGTAGTTGTCTTTGTAGTCTGTCGCATATGTGCGACCGTCTACACCCTCATATATCTCAATCTCGCCGTCATCGATGACTGATTGAGGGATCTTTGTTTCTTCATCTACAAACCATACATTAGTTTTTATCTCGCCTCTCCAATTACTGGCGCGAGAAAGATATTTCCAGCTTCTATTGTATCGCGGCACATAACGCTCTGTTACAACCTCAACATGGTCAAGATCATTTGAATAATACTTTCCGTCATACTCAAAGGCGCTATCATCGACTGATGACTGTGACCAATATTCTTCGTCTCCGCTATCATTAACAATGACGCTATGAATATCCTCGGTAGTATATTCGTGCCTATATTCGCAATAATTAATATCTCCGCTACTCTCGACATAGTTGTAAGAATAAAGATCGCCGTCTACCTCAACTGAGTGAATATCGTCGCTCAATCTTTCTTGGTAGCCGTGGCAATAGTAGGAATTTCTATCGGCGCAATGCTCGCACATATATGATGGATTATCAGGACGATTGCGAATAATTGCGTTATAAACAGTAGTCATATCGCTCTCGTCGGTCCTTTCGTCGCAATTCTCACAGATAGGACGATCATCAGCGTGTGTGTTTTCGACCTCACCATTTGTTTGATTAAGGTTGTAATCGCCATATTCAGCGACAATAAGATATTCGCCGTTATCAGTCGCAGCGCCACATTCGTCCATATATGGCGCGACATAATTTCCGTGATCATTCTCGACTAGCAGTAGACGCGCGCCCTGCATTGAAGGATTTTGAAGTGAATAATAGCGCGACTTCTCAAACCCCTCAGACTTTAACAGATCATGCAGGGGTGAATTTTCCCCTGCATAGACGCGCGAATATATTTTCTTCTCAGGCCAACAAAGGGCGCGGGCGATTGTGCGACCTTCATCGTCGGAGATATAGGCAATTGCTAGGTCGCCAGCCCCATATACTCTTGTTGGGTGATAACGGTCGCCATTTACCCGTGGCCAATGTGCTAGGCCGTGTCTCATGCAAGATACGCTCAAAGCATGGATTGAGGCGTCGTAATTGATATATACTCGCTCAATTTCGTCTGGGGTTGTTGCGAATTTAAGCGCGCCCTCAACAACCTTTGCATAGTTTGCATGGCGGCGCGCAATGACTTTAACGTCATCTTGCTCAATAGCGCCTTTATCTACCAATAGTTGGACATATGCCTCAATTGATATGAGTGATTGCTTATCTGAGGCGCCTTTAACTTCGTCCTTTGTATAGGCGATAAGTGAGGGCTTTTTCTTTGCTATGTGCGCGAAATGAAGCGGGAAATGCTCTATTGAGAGATTGTGCAATCTTTCTTCCAATGGCTTATATTCGCCCGCTTCAAAGCGCGCCGTTTCTCGCTCTTGCCAAGCAATGGCGCTTGTTTCTTCACATTTCCTGACTTGAAATTTAGCCTTAGTTTTAACGGATAAGAGGCGAGCGGCGCGAGCGGCTCTTTTACCGTCAACAAAGGTTATACGATTAGATAGCAGTTGTGATTGCTCCAAGGAATACAGGGTAAACATGTCTTATCCTCTCAAAGCCCGCTGGTAGACGGGATCGACGCTTGATTGCGCCCATAAGCGCCCTTGTGAGGCGCTTAAAGTCGCAATCAATGAAAGAGGATAAAGGGCGAAGCGATAACGCTCGCGGCGAGCATTAAGACGCCAACTGCTACGGCTGTTTCTTCGATGACTGTATTCATGGTGATTAATCCTTTTGTTATGCGCTGGTAGACGCAAATCAGATTTAACACGAGGCTAAAGGATATGCAATGTTTATTTAGCGCCGTGATAAGCGCCGTCTATTTTGTCAAGTGATTTGTTTGTGGCGCGGATAGGCAATCAAGTGAGTCAACTATCTGTTTTTACTCATTATTTAACCACGTGTGAGTATGGTGCGTCGTAATGAGATTGAAATTGAGTCAAATCTCTTTGCGCGGCGACAATGCTTTATCTTGTGAGATTAAAGGGCGCTTTAGCGTAATGATCGAACAAGAGATGACACACAATAACGGCGCAATAGCGAGCGACACACAATGACAGACTATCGCCCTGGCATAAGCGAGATAGCCGAATATCAAGAGGCTATGCGAGCGGCTGGCATCACTCACAGCGACCTAATCAATAGCGCCAAGATCACAGCATATCGCAGCAATCAAAGCGCAATCAATCAAAGCGAGATTGAGGGGACAAAAGGTCGTGTCTCAGAGAAGCAACAAAGCGCCCTCAATATTCGCAATGACACGACGCTCGTAACCGACTTAGGGCAATTCCAGCTAAACGACGCGATACAAAAGGCTCAACTACAACTCTCCAAAGACAATGCGGCGCTAGTTGGTCGCTTCATAGTAGGGCTAGCGTTTAATCCCCCCATGTCATGACGGAACGAAGCGAGTCTAAACAGCGACTTAGCAATCAATCACACAGTCTCACTAGCTGTATGGCAAGGGCGCCCTCGGTGTGATCGAATAAATGATGAATCAAATCAATAGGTTAAACGATCGATCAAAAGCGACGACAGGCGATCGGGGGTCGGGGGGGCAAAACGGGGCACACCCCTACGTCCTCCCCCCGTCACACAGACATATCTAAAAAAAATCTGGAATCGAAACATGACGAGTCGAAAAAAAATCAGATCGCCGGAAACATTTGGTGATGTGGCGACTGCGGTGGCGGATCGCTATGGCGGCAATGTGGAAAAGGCTGGTGGCTACGATGAGATCGTTGCGAGGTTGCAAAAGGTGAATAAGAGTTTAGCGCGAGGGTTAGTTGAGCGTGATGTTGAGATTGAGCGACTGCGTAAACGCATAGGTCAGTTGCAAGGGACGTTAGTGGAATGGCGCAGCAAAGAGTGAAGGGACAGGCTGTGGCGCCCAAGGCGCTGATGGGGCCATTAAGGGAGCTGACGCCGAAGCATAAGTTGTTAGCGCAGTATGTGGTGAATGGTGTTGATAAGGCGCATTTGCTGCGCGGTGTGTATCGCAAGAGTCCAACTGAGGATGATCCCGATAGAGTTAGGGAGCTGAAGGTTGGGGAGCCGTTGAGGGTTGAAGAAGCTGCGAAGGTGTTGGGCTTTAGGCTGAGACATGCGCGGCATTTGTTTACTCAGGCTGTGTTTCAAAAGTTTTATCATTCAGAGATTGCTGCGCTGAGAGATGGCGCAAAGGCTGATGCCGTTAGGAAGACGATCGAAGTCTTGAATGATCCCGGTGATGGGAGCGCAGCATGGGCGAAGGTGAACTTGGCTGCGGCCCAGATGATCCTCGGAGAGCCGGGAGACGGTAAGGGTGGCAACGTCAATGTCACGGTTAATACAGCGATACAACTTCAGCCCGGCATCGTGATTAGGTTGAAAGATGGGATTGAGAAGCCGCCGTTAGAACTACAGGCAGAAGAAGATGCTTGAAAATGTTCCAGAGGATGTCGGAGAGCTGTTTAGTTCATTGATGAGCTTTTATCACGACACGCTGGATAAGTTTCGGGACATGGCCGAATCTGAAGAAGATTACGATTTCATGGTTGATGATTTGAATGGTTTTACGCTGAGCAAGTTCAACATGTTTTGCAAGAAGAACAAGCAGCCCTATCGCATCACACTCGATGCGTCGGAAGATGATGGTCATAGGTGTATGACCTTTATGATCGTGAGGGTTCATTGATGATTGAGTGGTTATTGAATTGGATCAAAGTGACGATCGGCAGATGGCTTTTAGCCGATGAGCTAGAAGCAGAACGTGAGCGTGATCGTGAAAAATGGCTGGCGTCAACTATCATTTCGATTGGATAAAGTGATGAATGAGGTCTACAACCACGCCCGTAAGGCATTGGGAGAGGAGGAATGAGTGATGACCTTGTGAAGCGATTGCGCGGCAAAAAGTTAAACTGCACTTGTGCCGCTAAGTCAGCCAGCGAATGTTGTTGCGATACATATTGGCCTGAAAGTTCTTGTGATGAAGCCGCTGATGCTATTGAGCTTTTACAGCGCGAACTAAAGTGTGCGACTGAACTATGGGAGCAGCAAAAGGAACTGGCTTTGGAATATTTGGCTGACATAGTAAAGGCTAATGAGCGGATTGATGAACTAGAGGCAGCGTTAAAGCCGTTCGCGCTAGGAGAGACAGCAATAGAAGCCGGACATAATGCTGCATCAGACGACTATCCTTTGATGCAAGTTGTATCATGTGGCGACCTACGCCAAGCCCGTAAGGTATTGGGAGAGAAGGAATGACTGACTATTCAGACCTTGTGAAGCGATTGCGTCGTGATGGTATTGCTGCCCGAGACACATTGAAATGTGCGGAATTAGCGCCCACGGTTGACCCAGAAGATGCGCTTGAAGCCGCCGACGCTATTGAGCATTTGATGAAAGAAATAGACGTTCTTGATGACCATTGGCGCAAAGATAAAGCGCGAATTGCTGAATTAGAGGCAGCGTTTTATGGCTTTAAAAGATAGTAAAAGAGTAGTGCGTTTATGGATGACCGCCTCTTTGTCATTGCTGGTGTCACGTTGGGCCTGTTGTGGGCTGGCGGGATCACACTCATGACATGGATGGTTTTCAGATGACCGATGAGATTAAGAAAGGGCCTGTCCCAAACCCTGCCGCTATTAATACCGTCAACGGTAAAGGTGGCGCAAACGTATATATCTATGGCGATGACATCGGCGCTCCCGGTCGTGAATATCCAGACAACCCCGGAGTTAAATCTACTCTTGGCTGCGTTAAAGCTGGCACAAATATTACGATTGCCGCTGACGGAACAATTTCAGCAAGTGGTGGCGGCTCAACTGATTGGTCGCAAATCACCAATAAGCCCGCAACATTCACACCACCTATTGCAACGGCGGCTGTTGTCGGCGGCGTAAAGCAGGGAACCAACATTACGATTGGCGCTGATGGCACCATTAGCGCCGCTGGCGGGACGATTGTTCCAGCAACGCCAACTGTGCTTGGCGGCATTAAAGTCGGCACTGGCCTTAATGTTACGGGTGACGGCACATTATCAACGCAAGACGCTGTGCCGGATTGGAATAGCATTATCAATAAGCCAGCCACGTTCCCGGTTGCTATTGCGTCAGCAAGTCAGCTTGGTGGCGTTAAAGAGGGCGCTGGTATTAACATTGAACCAGACGGCACGATTAGCACTGTATCGGCTGCGCCTGAGTGGAATGAAATTCTTAACAAGCCCGCAAGTTTCCCGCCGCCTGTTGCGGCAACCAATGTTCTTGGTGGCGTAAAGCAGGGCAACGGCGTGTCGATTGCGCCTGACGGGACACTTAGCGCAAACATCCAGCAAGTGGATTGGGACATTATTGTTGATAAGCCGATTGCTTATCCTCCAACGATTGCCTCGGAAACTGAGGTTGGTGGCGTTAAGGCTGGCAACAATATCAGCATTGATCCAGATGGAACGATTAATGCGGCTGCGGTGGATCTCCCGATTGCCTCGACCTATTTGCTTGGCGGCGTAAAGATCGGCGCGGGCATTAGCGTTGCAGAAGACGGCACGATTGGAACTGAGGCCAGCGCGCCATATTGGCTGGACATTGTTGATAAGCCAAAAGCATTTCCTCCGACAAACGCAAGTGAAGGTGTTGTTGGCGGCATTATGCCTGACAGCAATTTCTCCATTGCGCCTGACGGCATGATTAGCGCCAAGCCATTTACAGGCCAACCTTTTGCTGCCGTTGTTTATGATGGCTATGGCAAGATTGCAGCGTCAACGACGGCAAGTTTCATTAACGGCAATCTTGTGCTTGGTGGCGTTGCGCCTGTTGTTAAGGAAGACGGCACGTTAGGCGAGACGGTATCGTTTGGCGGTCAGATTACATTGCTTGACCAGACGGGTGCATATCGCGCTGCTATTAAGAACGATAGCTTTGACTATACGCTTCTTCTGACAAATGGCCCGAATGTTAAAGCGGGCTTTATGCCGTTTGTGACGCAGGTTGATAACGTCGATGTGTCGGTTGCTTTTGGCCCAATACAAGACGCTATTGGTTACACGACCAAAGCAAAACTTGGCGTTGTGCAAGTTGGCAACAACATTGACGTTGATGCAAAGGGTGTTGTCAGCGTTAAAACGACAAGCAAGTCAGACCTTGGCCTTGTTAAAATTGGCGGTGGTTTGGATGTTGACGCAAATGGTCTTGTCACGCCAAGCCTTGCAACAACGGCAACTCCGGGCATTGTTCAAATCGGCAAGGGCCTAGAGGTCGATGCAAACGGCGTGATCAACACGACCGATGCTGTTGGCTTCTTAAACCGCAGGGTTTTTGAAAATAACACATATTACGAAAAGGATTATGATTGGACGTTGCCGGAAGGAGTTGAGTATTTCCGTGTGACGGTTGTTGGCGGCGGCGGCACTGGTGGCGGCTGGTCGAATAACGCGAATGAAGGTTCTGGCGGCGCTGGTGGCGGCGGCGGTGCTTATTCTCGCGCAATGTTCTACGGCTACAAGTTTAAGGCTGGTGATGCGTTTAAGGTTCGCGTTGGCTGTTCAAACTACAAAGGATTAGGCGACGGAACTGAAAGTTATTTCCGTCTTGCAAGTA